>JGI24709J26583_10003086_pt1 | contig 13310 bp, 9 predicted proteins | sample BioPla2DNA1_FD_26583 | JGI IMG/M metagenome (IMG submission 26583) | reverse complement strand
TAACGGAGGATTTTCCTCCTAAATAATGATATAGTAATACTCTTAGTGGTTTTCATTACTACATTTATTGTATATGATATTTAAGCAGTATTCAATATAAATGTTACTAATAAGAGGCTATCTTCTAAACAAATTATAATGTAAATAATGTTATAAGAATTATTTGTCGCATTTGCAAATTTACGATATACTATTACTATCCGCAATATGTGTATAGGCTCAATATACTGAATCTATATATATGCTTAGAAATAAATAAGAACAGGAAAGTTGGTAAGTAATGGCTATAAGCTTATATATAACAGAAAAACCAAGCGTGGCATTGGAATTTGCCAGGGCTTTAAAAATATCTGGTAAAAGACAGGATGGTTTTATTGAATCTAGCGATAGTATAGTTACTTGGTGTGTAGGGCATTTAGTTACTATGAGCTATCCTGAGGCATATGATCCTGCATATAAACAATGGAGAATGGAGCCACTACCCTTTCTTCCAAAGGAATTTAAATATGAAGTAATTCCTAGTGTTAAGAAGCAATTTCAGATAGTTAAAGGACTTCTTAACCGTGAGGATGTCACTACCATATATGTCTGTACAGACTCGGGACGGGAAGGAGAATACATATATCGCTTAGTAGACCAGCTGGCAAGGGTGCCCAATACCAAGGTTAAGAAAAGAGTGTGGATTGACTCGCAGACAGAGGAGGAGATACTTAGAGGGATCAAGGAGGCTAAACCTCTGAGTGCATATGATAACTTGTCTAATGCAGCCTATCTTCGTGCTAAGGAAGATTATTTGATGGGAATAAATTTTTCTAGAATATTAACCCTAAAATACGGCCGATCAGTTCAAGATTTCTTAGCAAGTAAAAAATGGTCTGCAATATCAGTCGGAAGAGTTATGACCTGTGTATTGGGAATGGTTGTTAGAAGAGAAAGGGAAATAAGAAGCTTTGTGAAGACTCCATTTTACCGTGTTATCTCAACCTTTGGGTTAAATAGTGAGGGTTATACCGGTGAGCTTACTGGTGAGTTCAAAGCAGTGGAGGGCTCAGCCTATTACAATTCTCCCCTGCTTTATAAGGAGAATGGATTTCTTAAAAGAGAATCAGCCCTTAAACTAATTAATCAACTAGCTAAGGAGCGACCAAGTTATAATGAGGATGGTAGCTGGACTAGTAATACATCAGATTATGAGCTACAAGGCCTTATTACACAGATGGAGAAGAAGAAAGAGAATAAGAACCCTCCCTTACTATATAACCTAGCAGAACTTCAAAATGATTGCTCCAGGTTGTATAAGATAAGCCCTGACCAGACCTTAAAGATAGTCCAGGAACTATATGAGAAAAAGCTTGTAACATATCCAAGAACCGATGCCAGAGTTTTATCCACAGCAGTTGCCAAGGAAATAGATAAGAATATTAGAGGGCTAAAGAACTATTCAAAGCTAAATGTATTCGCTGATAAGATACTGGATACGCAAGCTTTCAAGGGCTTAGAGAAAACAAGGTATGTCAATGACAGTAAAATTACTGACCATTATGCCATTATTCCCACTGGGCAAGGTATTAATGCGCTAAATAGCGTATCAGCAACTGCCCAAAGGGTATATGAAATCATTGCTAGACGTTTTCTGAGTATATTCTATCCGGCCGCAGTATATCGCAGGATTAATATTACAGTACAGGTAGAAGAGGAATTCTTTTTCTCAACATTTCGTATATTGGAGCAGGAAGGTTATTTTGAAGTGGCAGGAAATCCTTCTAAGTCCAAAGATAAACAGAGTAACAGTAGCAAGCAGGACAAGAAACAGACCCATGCTGAGCTAGAGGATGACCAGGAGGATGATACAGGAGACCAGAAATTTATTGAGGCGGTAATGAGATTAAAAAAAGGAATGAAGCTAGCTGTGAATGGACTATCCATTAAGGAAGGTGAGACATCACCACCTAAAAGATATAGCTCGGGAACATTGATTCTTGCTATGGAGAATGCTGGACAGCTAATAGAGGATGAGGAACTTCGCGCTCAGATAAAAGGAAGCGGAATAGGAACCAGTGCTACCAGAGCAGAGATACTAAATAAGCTTGTCAAGATATCTTATCTGGAGCTGAATAAAAAGACTCAGATAATAACTCCTGCGCTTTTAGGTGAATTGGTATATGAAGTAGTTAATGCATCAATTAAGTCCCTGCTTAATGCTGAGCTTACTGCAAGCTGGGAAAAGGGCCTTGCCTATGTAGAGGAAGGAAGTATTACTAATGATGAGTATATGGATAAGCTTGAAGGCTTTGTAAGGCGCATGGTAAATGGTGTTAAGGCAAAGGATAATCGGATGTATCTGATAAATAATTTCAGGAATGTGTCCTCTTACTACAAATAGAATATACAGAAAATACATAATGGAAAGTATTTTTTAATGACAAGGAAAGTATAATGTGATATTATTACGCCTATGATGAAATCTAAAATCATATTCTTAGGAGGGGACTATGGATATAATAGTAAAAAAAGATTATGAGCAAATGAGCAAATGTGCTGCGGAGTACATAGCTACACTTATAAATAAAAAGCCCAATTGTGTTATTGGCTTTGCAACAGGAAGAACGCCTATTGGGACCTACCGCGAGCTAATACGTATGCATAATGAAGGCTTGGACTTTTCCAATGTAATTACCTTTAACCTAGATGAATACTATGGATTAGGTATGGATTTATCAAAGCCATATGCCTTGGATCAGAGTTACCAAAGATTTATGTATGAAGAGCTTTTCAAATACATAAATATAAAAGATGAAAACATACATATACCCGATGGATTGACAAGTAACCCTGATGAATTTTGCATGGCATATGAAGAGACCATAAAAGAAGTGGGTGGAATTGACCTGCAAATTCTTGGAATAGGTGGAGATGGACATTGGGCTTTTAATGAACCCGGTGCTTCCCTTGATTCCAGAACAAGAGTTGAAAAGCTTAGCAAGGAGACTCTGGATGATAATTATGAAGCATTTTATAAGAAGGCAGGCTTCTCCAGGGATGAGATGCCCCACTATGCCATAACTATGGGAATTGGAACCATACTAGATTCTAGAAGTGTACTTATGCTGGCAAATGGGTCTAAGAAGGCCAAAATTGTGGCTGATGCGCTGGAGGGACCAGTAACAAATCAGGTAACCGCATCTGCTATTCAGCTACATAAAGGAAAAGCTACTGTTATTCTTGATGAGGATGCAGCAAGCATGCTAGGTAGATATAAGCAATCCACCTCAGTATCTTAGTGGTGCTAAGCAGTATAACAAAGAACATTAGAATTTGAACATTTTCTGATGGTGTCTGGTAGCATTTATAAGGAGGAGTAAGATGTATCAACAGTTGAAAATATCAGAACTACTTGATTTGAATGAGACTATTGCTTCCCGGTTGTTTGAACAATGTACATATCCATGGGAGGTATTAGGGCAGATAGCTAAAGAAATCCTAAGAATTGGACAGGAACTGCCTGAAGAAGAGTATGATAAGCTAGGGGAGGATATATGGATTGCAAAATCCGCTAAAGTAGCGGCTACTGCGTCTATAAGTGGCCCTGCTATAATTGGAAAGAATGCTGAAATCAGACATTGTGCTTTTATAAGAGGGAGTGCTATTGTCGGTGAGGGAGCTGTTGTTGGTAATTCAACCGAGCTGAAAAATTCTATATTGTTTAATAAGGTTCAGGTGCCTCATTTTAATTATGTGGGAGATTCAATACTAGGATACCGCTCACACATGGGAGCTGGATGCATAACATCCAATGTAAAATCAGATAAAAGCTTAGTCAAGGTAAACTATGGCGAGGATAGGATAGAAACTGGACTAAAGAAATTCGGAGCTATACTGGGAGATAATGTAGAGGTTGGTTGTAATACCGTATTAAATCCAGGTGTTGTTGTCGGCAGGAATGTAAGTATTTATCCCTTATCTATGGTGAGAGGGGTTATAGCAGCAGGAAGTATTTACAAGAAAGCGGGAGAAATAGTATCCAGACGTATAGATTGATCCATCTTTACTGGGATTATTAAATTTACTACTGGACTTATAGTTTAATTTATGCGAAAATATGTTAAGTATATAACAATTAAATAATGAAATTTGTCTTATAGGATTGGATTAACATTTCTATAGGATAAAATATTGTGCCGTGGTAAATATCCACGGCGTAATTAAGGTAAACAAGCATAGTAATATGCTACATTATGTAAATTGAAAGGAGTTTCAACAACATGATTTATTCACATGAAGTTAAAATGATGTGTCCGGTTGCCCAGGGTGTTAATCATGGGGCAGCACCTATTCCTGAAGAAGCGAAATGGGTTAAGGCTAAAGAAGTAACTGATATCTCTGGTTTTACTCACGGTGTAGGTTGGTGTGCACCTCAGCAGGGTACTTGTAAGCTAACTTTAAATGTTAAGGAAGGTATCATTCAGGAGGCATTGATAGAGACAATAGGCTGCTCTGGTATGACTCATTCAGCAGCTATGGCATCTGAAATACTACCTGGAAAGACAATCCTTGAAGCATTAAATACTGATCTGGTATGTGATGCTATAAATACAGCAATGAGAGAGCTTTTCTTACAGATAGTTTATGGCCGTACTCAAAGTGCATTCTCAGAGGGTGGTCTTCCTATTGGTGCAGGCCTTGAGGATTTGGGTAAAGGTCTTCGTAGCCAGATTGGTACCATGTATGGAACTCTAGCTAAGGGTCCCCGTTATCTTGAAATGGCAGAGGGATATGTTACAGGTATAGCTCTCGATGAAGATGACGAGATTATCGGGTATCAGTTCGTAAGCCTTGGGATAATGATGGACTTCATCAAAAAAGGTGATGATCCAAATACAGCATATGAAAAAGCTAAGGGTCAATATGGCCGTGTAGAAGATGCTGCAAGAATCATTGATCCAAGAAGCGAATAATATAAGGAGGATACATACAATGTTATTTGAATCATATGAAAGAAGAATAGATACGATAAATGCTGTGTTAAATAGTTACGGCATTTCATCCATTGAAGAGGCTGAAAAGATTACAAAGGATGCCGGACTTGATGTATATAATATGGTTAAGGGCATACAGCCTATTTGTTTTGAAAATGCATGCTGGGCTTACATAGTAGGTTCTGCTATCGCAATCAAAAAAGATGCTAGAAGAGCAGCTGATGCTGCTGCAGCTATCGGTGAAGGTTTACAGGCATTCTGTATTCCAGGTTCTGTAGCTGATCAAAGAAAGGTTGGCTTAGGCCATGGTAACCTTGGTAAAATGCTACTTGAAGAAACTACCGAGTGCTTCGCATTCTTAGCAGGACATGAATCCTTTGCAGCAGCTGAAGGTGCAATTGGTATCGCACAGTCTGCTAACAAGGTAAGAAAGAAACCTCTTAGAGTAATCCTTAACGGACTAGGTAAGGATGCAGCTCAGATTATATCCCGTATCAATGGATTTACATATGTTGAGACCGAAATGGATTATCATATAGGCCAAGTTAAAGAAGTTATGCGCAAATCCTACAGTAAGGGTGACAGAGCAGCAGTAAACTGCTATGGAGCCAATGATGTTACTGAAGGCGTAGCTATCATGCATAAGGAGCATGTGGATGTATCCATCACTGGTAACTCCACTAACCCAACAAGATTCCAACATCCTGTAGCAGGTACATATAAGAAAGAATGCATAGAGCAGGGTAAGAAGTACTTCTCTGTTGCATCCGGTGGCGGTACAGGAAGAACTCTTCATCCTGACAACATGGCAGCAGGACCTGCTTCATATGGTATGACAGATACTATGGGAAGAATGCACTCCGATGCACAGTTTGCAGGATCCTCTTCTGTTCCTGCACACGTTGAAATGATGGGACTTATCGGAATGGGTAACAATCCTATGGTTGGAGCCACAGTAGCTGTAGCAGTTAGTATCCAGCAGGCGGCTGAGGCTAATCGATTCTAATAATTCATTGAAGTAATATTATATGTGGGAAAACCATACAAGTACGTTGTGATGTACTTGATAATACAGATTAATCAAAACCACCTCAATGGATTGAATATATTGAGGTGGTTTTTTTATTTACTAAAGAGGGGACTAGGGAATGAAAGAAAAACTATCTAAGGTTAAGTTGAATTTATCATTACGAATTGGGCTTTCTGTGGGGGCCATAGTTATATTTGTTACACTAGTTATGGGGTTGGTAGCATCTAGATACAGCTCTAATATGTTGCTTAGAGCAGAAGAAGAGAGTTTAGAGAGTTTGGCTAAAAGTGGAGCAAGCCAAGTTGAAGCAATGGTCAATTTGCGACTTGCTACATTAAGTGAAGTGGCTAGTAGTGAGAATGTCCTTACTATGAAGTGGAAACTTCAACAAAGGTCTTTAGTTAGTGCGGCTGAACGTCTGGAATATTTGGATGTAGCAGTTGTATCTATGGAGGGGATAGCCCAGTATGCGCTTACAGAAGAGACAGCAGATTTATCCGACAGAGACTATATTAAAAAGGCCTTGGAAGGAGAAGCTAATGTTTCTGATGTTATCATAAGCAAGGTTACCAATTCGCCGGTAATAATGTATGCAGCGCCTATCTACAAGGATGGATCCGTAGTAGGTGCCTTAATAGGACGAAGAGACGGAACCACATTAAATGAAATTACTGATAACATGGGATCAGGTGAAAGAGGCTATGCCTTTATTTTAGGAGCTGACTCTACTTTTTATGCTCATCCTAATAGAGACAACATAATAAATCAGGTAAATGCATTTGCAGATATTGATACAGACGGACCATTTAAGGACTTTGCTATCAAGTTGAAGGATCTAGGGGTTGGTAATACAGGGTCTATAAGCTATGATCATGAAGGTGAGAAAAGGATAGCTACAATGGCACCGATACCGGGTACCTCTTGGGTATTGGGAATCGCTAATTATGAAGAGGATGTATTGAGGGATGTCAATAAACTCACCCAGTTTATTTTATTATTGATAATAATAATGTTAGTGTTGGGTGTGGTAGCTGGTGCAGGAAATGGAGTATTGCTTGCGAGACCCATCCGTACACTTGAAAATGCATTAGTAGCAATATCCCGTTATGACTTGACTGAAGACTTAAACGAGAATAATAAAAAGATTATTCTCCGTTCAGATGAAATAGGATCTATTGCTAGAGCTCTTTGCACCATGAAAGATAATATTTTACAGTTAATTCAGGTTGTGGCTATGAATGCTGAGCATATTGCCTCATCTTCAGAAGAGCTGACTTCAATTACAGAGCAAACAGTGACCTCTGCCAATGAAGTTTCTAGGACTTTAGAGGAAATCGCTAAAGGGGCTACAGATCAAGCAAAACAAACCGAACATGGTGCCATAGCCACTAATACTCTGGGCGAGCTTATAGCTGACAATCAAAATCTTTTAGGTGTACTTAATTCATCCCTAAATACAGTAAATGGCTTATCTGATAATGGACTTGAGGCTGTTTGGGACCTGAATAAGAGGAATGATGAGTCCGGTAGTGCATCTAGAAAAATATATGATATGGTTGTTGAAACTGATAAGAGTGCAGCTAGTATAAGAGTGGCAAGTGATATGATAAAAAATATTGCTAAACAGACAAATCTACTGGCACTCAATGCATCTATCGAAGCCTCAAGAGCAGGTGAGTCAGGAAGAGGCTTTGCCGTTGTTGCAGAAGAAATAAGGAAGTTGGCAGAACAATCAAATAACTTTGCTGATGAAATATCCCANATTATTGTGGAGCTTACCAACAACACAGGGGCTAGTGTCAAGGTGTTTGATGAGGTTGAAAAAATCATGGAATCCCAGACTGTAAGTGTTGAGAACACAGTTGAGAAGTTTAATGGTATTCGGGAAGCCATAGAAAAAATAAAAGTTATTATCGAAGAACTGAATAGCTCTGGTAATAACATGACTATCAAAAAGGAAGAGATGATAGAAACAATTGAGAATCTATCTGCCATTTCTGAAGAAAATGCTGCCGCTACAGAGGAAGCGTCGGCTTCTATAGAAATGCAAACAAATTCTATTACAGAAATAGCAAGCGCCAGTGAGTCTTTGGCTAAGTTAGCTTCAGATTTACAGCTAGAAATTAATAAATTTAACTATTAATAATTTCATACAAGTGATCTAATAGAAGGGCTACTCCTGATACTTTATAGGGGTAGCCTTAACTTATAAGTTCATGAACCTGTTTTAGTGTCATAGGAAGTCAATATGTGCAAAAAACAAGTAAGTATTCGCCTAGTAATATACATTATTTAGTATTATATTAGTAAGTGAATATATCAATTACTTAAATTTGAAACCATAATAGGCAGTAGATATAAAATAATNATAAAGGAGTATAGACCTATGAATAAAGCGGACGGTATGAATTATGCACCAAAAGGTAAGCCCAGCCCTGTTGTTAAGGAGGGAGAATTTTGTATTGCGGCCATAGCTTTGGACCATGGTCATATCTATGGCATGTGTAATGGTTTAATAGAGGCAGGAGCAAAGTTAAAATGGGTATATGATGCTAATAGTGATAGGGCCGAAAAGTTTGCATCGACATATCCTGGTGTTATGATAGCCTCAAGCGAAGAGGAGATATTAAATGATCCTGAGGTTAAGCTAGTGTGTTCAGCTGCTGTTACGAGTAGACGTTGTGAACTAGGCCTGCGTGTTATGGCAGCAGGTAAGGATTATTTTACTGATAAGGCACCACTGACAACACTATCTCAGCTTCAGGATGCTAAGGATATGGTTGAAAAAACAGGCAGAAAGTACATGGTATATTATAGTGAACGCATCCATGTAGAAGCGGCAGTATTTGCAGGACAACTAATAGAGGAGGGGGCCATAGGCAGGGTTATTCAAGTAATTGGTATGGGACCCCACAGACTCAATGCAGCAAGTAGGCCAGATTGGTTCTTTATCAAGGAGTTCTACGGAGGTATCCTATGTGATATAGGTAGTCATCAGATTGAGCAGTTTCTCTTCTATACGGGTGCCAAGGATGCTACTGTTGTAAAAAGCCAGATAGCCAATTATAATAATCCTCAGTATCCGGAGCTGGATGATTTTGGAGATGCACTACTTGTAGGAGATAATGGGGCAACACAGTACTTTAGAGTTGATTGGTTTACGCCGGACGGACTTGGCACATGGGGTGACGGAAGAACCTTTATCCTTGGTACTGAAGGCTATATTGAACTTCGTAAATATATAAATATTGGTATGCATGACGGTTCCTCTAACCATGTCTACCTAGTAAATGGACAGGTTGAAAAGCATTTTGAGGTTAGCGGTAAAGTTGGTTATCCTTTCTTTGGACAGCTTATACTTGATTGCATTAACCGTACTGAAAATGCTATGACACAGGAGCATGCTTTTAAGGCTGCTGAACTTAGCGTAAAGGCGCAAATGCAGGCCACTAAATTAACAGAAAGGGTGTAGCATATGTTGAATGTAGCGATAGTGGGAACAGGAGGTATTGCCCCAGCCCATATAGATGGTTTACTAAAATTTCCTGATAGATGTAAAATTGTAGCTCTTTGTGATATCTATCCTGAAAAGGCAGAAGACTTAAATCATAAATATAATTTAGACTGTGCAATATTTAATGATCATGAGCAAATGTTAGCCTCAGATATAAGGATTGATCTTGTACATATATGTACGCCTCCTTACGTTCATGCTGAGATAGCTATTAACTCCATGAATGCTGGAAAGCATGTTGTTGTGGAAAAGCCTATGGCCACTTGCCTTTCCGAATGTGATGCAATGTTGGAGGCTGAAAAGAGCAATAATGTTGTAATGTCAGTTATTGCCCAGAATCGTTTCAGAAATTCTATATACAAATTAAAGAAGACAGCAGATAGCGGTCTTGCAGGTAAAATCCGTTGTGCTCATGTGAATTCCTATTGGTGGCGTGGACATAGCTATTATGATTTATGGTGGCGTGGTTTATGGGAGAAGGAGGGCGGTGGTCCCACACTTAATCATGCTGTACATCATATAGATATGGTTAACTGGATACAAGGGGGTCTTCCTGAAGAGGTGACTGCTATGCTTACTAATGTGATGCATGANAACTCTGAGGTTGAGGATTTATCTATAGCTGTTCTTCGCTATAAGGATGGTAGCTTGGCACAGGTTACTAGCTCAGTAGTACATCATGGAGAGGAACAGGGTATAGAGCTACAATGTGCAGATGCCAAGATAGCTGCTCCATGGGATGTTAAGGCAGAAATATCAAGGGCAAATGGCTTCCCAATAGAAGGCGGCAACAAGGAGCTGATTGATAAGATAGAGAGTTTCTATAACAACACTCCCGACCTTTTACATGAGGGTCATGCAGGCCAGATAGAGGATGTTCTTAAGGCACTTGAAAATAATACAAGACCACTTATTACAGGACTGGATGGCAGAAAGACAATTGAACTAATTACAGCTATATACAAGGCAGGCTGTAAGAAGGAGATTGTTAAGCTACCCTTAACTAAGGAAGATGATTTTTATACATTTGAGGGCCTTATTAAGAATGCTCTTAGATTTTATGAGAAGGGTACCGCAATAGAGAACCTTCCACCTGACGATATAACACTGGGTAACTATTCATAATTACTATTAGTTTTTTGATATAGCTATAATAAATAGTCTACTTAGCCGATACAACTTATATATAAACTAATAAATCAAATGGGGCTGTTTCAAGCTAACCTCCCGGCGTTATTCTGAAACAGCCCCTGACCATATTATCACTTTATAAGGAGTTTGCAATGAACATAGTACGTATAGGAATAATTGGAATAGGAAATATGGGAAGCGCTCATGCCTATAATATATTTCAAGGTAAGGTTGATAAGCTTGTGCTCACTGCTGTATGTGATATTGATGACGGCAGATTACAATGGGCAAGACAGATCTTTGGTGACAAGGTGTCCATCTATTCAGATTATCATTTGTTAATAAAAAGCGGTATCGTAGATGCCGTATTAATAGCTACACCTCATAATCTTCATCCAATTATTGCCGTAGATAGTTTTGCTGCAAATCTACATGTATTAACAGAAAAGCCGGCTGGGACCAATGTCCTGCAGGTCAGAAGGATGAATGAGGCGGCCAGTAAATCTAATAAGGTATTTGCTATTATGTATAATCAGAGGACAAACCCCCTGTTCGCCCAGCTAAAAAAGATGGTAGCGGCTGGCGAATTGGGTGAAATGAAACGCTTTATCTGGATAGTCAACAACTGGTATAGAACTCAAGCCTATTATGATTCCGGCGATTGGAGAGCTAGTTGGAACGGAGAAGGCGGGGGAGTGCTACTAAATCAATGTCCTCATAACCTTGATATATGGCAATGGATTACCGGTATGCCTAGCAAGATACGCTCCTTTTGTAAATACGGGCATTATCATAAGATTAATGTAGAGGATGATGTGACCATATATGCAGAATATGCCAACGGTGCATCAGCGGTATTTATTACATCTACAGGTGAATATCCAGGAACAAACAGGCTGGAATATTCAGGGACTCTGGGCAAGGCGGTAATTGAAGAGGGTGTATTAAGGGTATATAGGCTTGATACAGATGAAAGAGAGATTTGTCACAAGACAAATGAGGTCTTTCCTAATATTGGGCTGGAGTATGAAGAATTCCTTCAGCAGGAACCTGAGACTGGACATATTGGAATATTGCAGAACTTTACTAATGCAATACTTTATGATGAAGAGTTATTGGCTGCTGGCTATGAGGGTGTATATGGCCTAACCATAAGTAACGCTGCCTACATGTCTGACTGGTTGGATAGTTGGATAGATTTGCCCATGGATGATGAGCTATTTAACCAGATGTTAAAGGAGATGCAATCAAAGGAAAAGAATATCGACACTATAAATAAAAAGCCAAATGAAGAGGCAAATGGTGATTATAAGGAGCGATGGCAGGTAAGATGGTAAGAGGGAAGTCGATATTTGTCTGCTAATAATATTATTTGACATGTATTAGCATTCAATCTATAATAAATATAACTTTCTTATTGTTAGGCAGCTGATATATATTAAATTAAATACTCTACCAGATTGTACAAGGAAGTACATCATATATAGGTGAGTATATATTAAAGGATAAGGTAGACATGAAGTACAAAAGAATTGATGAGAAAAATATGCCCTATCTTTATGACGCATATAAGATTTCAATAACATATGCAATATTTGGTAGCCTATGGATACTATTATCTGATTCGATTCTTGAATTTATGCTACCAAATATGGAAGATTATAAAAATCTTCAAACAGTCAAAGGCGTATTTTACATCCTTATAACAACTGTAATGGTTTATGGGCTTTTAAGACGTCGTATGAAATTATGGCATGAGGAATATGGAAAAAGTGCAAAGAATCATAATGATCTTAAGATTACAAGTCAAGAGTTACTTACACTTGAAAGTGAACTAACATATCAGAAGTTATTGAATGAGAACATTATAGCAGAAGCCCCTTCTATAATTATNACGTGGAATGATATGGGAAAGATANTATCAATTAATCCATTTGGAGAAAAAATCTCAGGATATACTCAGGAGGAGCTAATNAAAGGACCTGGCTGGGTAGTTCTAGTTCCAGATGATAGACTTCACATGGTTACAAATGTTTTTTCTGAGATTAATAAGAGGAAANAGGAAGCATTAAATTATGATGGAGCTATAGTTACTAAGGATGGCAGAAGAATTGATATTCTTTGGAGTAGTAAGGTACTTATATCTCAGTATAATGATGAGGGCAATATATATGTGTCCATCGGAACAGATATAGAGGAACGAAAAAAATACGAAGATAAAATCAAACATATGGCTTACTATGATTTTCTGACTAAGCTACCTAATAGATTTATGTTTGAACATGAGATTAATAGGCATATTAGTGATGGCGATTCTAATTTTGCTATTGCCTATATGGATATTGATAATTTTAAGAATATAAATGACTCCATTGGCCACCAAGCAGGGGATGTATTTTTAAAATACTTTGCAAATACATTACTTGAGTATGTAGATAAAAGCGCCTTTGTTGCTAGGCTAGGTGGAGATGAATTTGCCATATTATATCGGGAAGCCTCCAGAGAAGATATTATGGAGAAGATAGAATACCTACTGGAGCATACCAATAGGATTTGGTCTTATAATAACAGATTGTTCTATATATCAATCAGTGTAGGTATAGTTATATATCCTGAACATGGTGATAGCTCATCGGAATTATTAAAGAATGCCGATATT
>JGI24709J26583_10003083_pt1 | contig 13314 bp, 9 predicted proteins | sample BioPla2DNA1_FD_26583 | JGI IMG/M metagenome (IMG submission 26583) | reverse complement strand
CGCTTTTTTCAATTGACGACTTGGCAGACGAAGATGGTTCAAATCTTGGCGAAGAGCTTTCTTTAGGTAAGTCGCTCCGTGAAGTGATAGACAACTTAGATGCGCCTAACACAGATTTCAACCTGACTAAAGCAGGTTAAGTAAACGTTAGATGGATAGTCAACTAAGGAGGAATAAAACAGTGCAACTTATACACGGTGATTGCTTGGAGAAAATGAAAGATATTCCAGATAAGTCTATTGATATGATTCTCTGTGATTTGCCTTACGGCACGACGGCTTGCAAGTGGGATGTAGTTATACCATTTGAACCGTTATGGGAACAGTATGAACGGGTTATTAAGGACAACGGTGCAATTGTATTATTTGGGAGTCAACCATTTACTACAAAACTAATAAATAGTAATATAAACATTTTCAGATATGAGTTGATATGGAAAAAAGAAAGACCTACAAACGCTTTAATGTGTAAAAAACAATTTCCAAAGTATCACGAAAACATCTGTGTTTTCTACAAAAAACAACCTACCTTTAATGCTCAACGCATAAAAAGAAAAAAAGAAAACAAAAGGAATAACAAGCCTAGAAACTTTACTGATAACACAAAAGTAACAACTGATAAATATACCGAAAGAGTATTAAGTGGGAACAATGATTATATTTACCAACCAAATATCATTGAGGTATCAATGGAAAGAGGGCTACACCCAACGCAAAAGCCAGTTAAGCTACTGGAGATTTTAATAAAAACCTACACGAACGAAGGCGAGACTGTGCTGGATAATTGTGCCGGTTCAGGTAGCACCGGTGTCGCTTGTATAAACACTAACCGCAATTTTATCGGCATCGAAAAAGACGACGAGTTTTTTGAGATTGCCAAGAAAAGAATAGTTCTTTACAAATATTGTGAATCATCTTAAAAACTTTTTTATTGGGTAATTACTGCGTTGCAGAATTAAATAATTTGGCAGGAGGTTGTATTTTATGGAATACAAGAATGTAGATTACATAGCATTAGTTCGAGAAGAATTTGCTAGATGGGGAGCAAAAAATGCTGACAAAGTTGTCTTTTGTAAAGTAAAGAAAACAATTACAGAAGAAAACTTCAAAACAGAAATTTTGGAAAACTTTATTCCAGATACCGATTTACAAAGTTTAGAAGGAAACTTAAAACTACTTCCATTATCAATAACAGATTATCCAAAAGTTCTTAGTAGTATGACTGCAAATCAAGCTGGATACTGGGCACTGATGAAGTGTAAAGAACAAAAATGGCATATTTCAGATTACGTATGCTGTCTTTCAAATCTTGAAATGGATATGTAAAAAGTATTAAAATAATTTCACAATCTTGAAAAAAGATTGTTTATTTAAATCCAGCCTGCCAAATTTTCTGTGGATAGCGTTTGTCGTTGACATTCCCGTAGGGCAACAGAAACAAAATCAATTTCTATATTTTTAGTTAATGGTTCTATTGAACCGAAGGAAGTATTATGAAGAAAAACATTTTTAGTGTTTTGGTTATGCTTTTAGCATTATGTTGTCTTATTGTTGGATGTGATAATCCTGCAAATTCAAACACTAACACTGAAACAAGTGATAACGAAAAAATTTCTACTGGGTGGTATAAATTTACTAAAGGTGCTCAAAATGATTTTCCTGAATTAAGAGCTGTACTTATCTATATAAACAACGAGGGTAAAGTAGAAAGAGTTGGAAACGAAGTATGGGAATATGAAAATACTGCACTTACATATTTCAAAACTACTTATGCTGAACTTTCAAGTAAAGATATTCGTGATGGTTTTTTTCAACCTACAACTGCACCAAATTATCAATATCTAACTGTTAAAAATAACGAAAAACTAGATGCAGGATGGTATTCTTATCTAATTGATAATCGCGAAAATTATACTTACATAACAAGCAAAGGTACAGTTACTGTTGCAGGAGATACAGAACGATTTGATTCAACTGCAATGGAAGAGTTATACCATTTCTTTTATCCCAACCAAACATCTATCACAAAAACAGAAAATGGTTTCATTCTTACATTAGGTGAAAAATCCATGGATTTTTCTTTGACAGAAAACACTCCTGAATGGTGCAGTAATTTTAATTTTTTGTAAATATTTTTAACTTGTAATGAACCTAAAACTTTGCAAAATTTTTAGGTTCATTACAAGAATCTTTAATTTTGATTTTTAGAACAATTTCTTGTTACAGTATAAACAGGTATTTCAACTTTCTGTTCTGTATTATTATGATAAATATAAAACACTATTTTATCTGTCATAACAGATGAAACTATAGATTTATCTTCAACTACTTTTTTAGTTGCTGGTTGATTTGCAAGTTGTTTTGCAGCCTTTGCAGAATAAGCTACAGTATTATTCCAGTTATATATAGCTGAAGTTGCAGGACGATAATACCAAGCAATTTTTTCATAATCGGAAATACTCATCCAAGTTCCATCTTTTGATGATTTTCTTCTTCTTCCTATGTAGGTATAGCTGTCACCCCATTCACCACAAGAAATATTACTAGAATAAGTTGGAGTAGGAATTCCATTAGAATTTGTTGTATATCCAGTTTTGATTGAACCTTTATATGCAATATAGTAATAAGCGGTTGTATCAAGAAATCCAACATCATTTTTTGCTACGTAAAATTGATCCAAATTCAATGTTTCTCCGCCATAAACAGAGTATGGTTCATAAAATACCGCAATATAATATTTTTGTAAAGTTACATCAGTTGAATTTAATATTTTAAATTGAGAAGGATCACCTGAAACTGCAGCATAAGAATTATTTGATGAAGAACCAAGTTTTGAAATACTAATATTTTTAAGAGTCCAGTCAACTTTTTTTTCTTCTACTTTAACTCCAAGAGTTACAGTTTCACCATCTCCTATATACAAAATATTATTTTGCATATAGGAAAAATTACCATCCTTACTAACAATATATACGCTAGGAGTTAATGTTCCATATGCAAATTTTGCTGTAATGTTTTTTGTTCCTATAAGTTCATTACCATTGTTAGGATTTGTTGCAGTAACAGAAATACTTATATTACTACTTGTTTCTGCTAGTGGTGTAATTATTATTTTTCCTGTTCCATCTCCATTATCAATTAAAGAATAATTGAATAAATCATCATCAACAGAGTTAATTGTAATATCAGCATAAGAAGGATTAACTTTGTATCCTATTTCAGCAGTTTCTGCAGGAGTAATACTAAAAGTTGTTTTACCAGTTAAAGATAATTCATAATCCCATGCAACACGAATTGACAAATTTCCTTTAGCGTTACCATCTGTTACACAATAAAGGTTTCCACTTCCCTCTTTTATTCCTTCAACTTCAACATACCCCACACCATTTTCATCACAGCCTAAATCTCTATACGTAAAGAATTCGTCAGATTGGTTCATTGTCCAAGTCAAATTAGCATTTGCAGGACTTACGATATATTTTACTTTTTTTGTTCCAAAAGGTTGCACTTTTGCACTTGTAGATTCCAAAGTAAAAGATTTTCCAGCTTCTACCAAAACCGTACATTTTGCCACTGAGGAACTATCTGGAAGTTGTGCCATAACTTCAGCTTCACCAACATTTAATGGGTATATTGTAACATTTTGTCCACTACCCATTATTCTACAAACTTCATTTTCTCCAAAATTAGAAACTGTCCAAATTAGTTCATTATAATCATTTGAACTTTCTGCATTATCTATTGTTGCTTTTAATGAAGTGCCAGAACTTCCTTTTACTAAAGTAATATAACTTTTATTTAACGTTATTGATTTTTCACCACTACCAGGTACAACAACATAGAATTGTAAATCACTTGCAGCCTTTTCATGAGAACAAGTAATTAAAGCCTCTCCTGGATTTACAGCTGTAATATAAATACTTTGACCTGTAACTGTGCCATCTGTTTTTATACCAGCAATACTGATTATATCTGTATCACTAGAAGACCATTTTAGATTTTGTTGGTCACTTGTAATTACACCATTTCCTGTAAGATTTGCACTTAAAGTCTGACTTTTACCCTTTTGGACTGTGTAAATTGTAGAGGACGAAGTAATATAACAAGCATTTGCAGGAGCTTCTTTTACATAAACCATCATTTCAGCACTAGCTTGTACAACTCCTGTTGAAGAAGCTATCAGTTGAGCATGAACATTAGTTGTTCCAGGACTAATCGCAGTAATTTGTGCTGTGTTTTTTGTACCAGAAATTGAACAAATTTCACTATTATCTACAGAATATTTTACATAGGTAGATACTTTTGTATTTGGAACTTGCATAGTTTCAAAAGAAACTGTTCCTTGCGTAATTGTTACATATTCTTGAGGAAAAGCAAAAGTTGTATATTCTTGAACGGTTACAACTATCTGTTGGTCATAAGCAGATTTTGGATGATGTATTGTAATTGTTGCTTGTCCTTGTTGTTTTGGCTCAATGGTGCAAACATTTGCAGAATAAACAAAATCAATTACATCATAAACATCTAGCGACCAGGTAAAATTATATTTGTCAGTAGTTGTTCCATTTATTAGACTTGCTGTAATTGTTTGGGCTGAATCCGTTGGTTTCATATTGATAATACTTGATGGAACAGAAATATAGCATTCGCTTTGTTCAACTTTATCACACACAACAAGAATTTGAGCAGGATATGTTGCTTTTGGATGAGAAACAGTAATGTAAGCCGTTCCTTCTTGTAATGCCCTTATTTTTCCAACTTCATTTTGTCCATATACAACACAAACAGAAGTATCATTTGAAGTCCAAACAAAATCACTAAAATCAGCTTCTGTTCCTCCAACTAAATCTGCTGTAATAGAAGTGTATGAAGAACTCACATTTACAGTAAGAACTGATGATGTTAGTTGAATATATGGATTTGCAGCTGCAGCAATAGGATCAACACATTGAGCAATAATTTGTAATGGATAAGCACAATTTTTATTTGTTACTGTTATAATTGCTGTTCCTACTGAATTTCCTGTAAAAACAGCTGTTGCTCCTTGTGAAACCACAGAAACAATACTTGGATCGCTGGAAGTCCATGTGTATCCATCAATTATTATTTGTTCAGCGTTTTTTACAGATACCGATACAGTTTTTGTATTTCCTTCTCCAACAGCAACAACATTTGAACCAGTCGTTAAGTATGTAAATCCTGCTAGTTCTTCAGATGAGTTTCCAACAACAACTAAAACCTTTTTATCGATTGAAGATTTTGGATGTGTTATAATTATTTCTGCTTGACCACTATCAACAGGTTTTATATAAGCGATTCCATTTGTTGATTGACTAGAAATACTAGCAACATTTTCGTTATCTATAGAAAAATTGAAACCAGCTTTATCGTCTCCAGTATAATTAACAAGGATAGCATCTAAACGTTGAGCAGCATCATCTTTTAACAAAGTAATTACATCTGTGCTTGAAATGTAAACTACAGGTTCTGCATCCTGAATCACATACTCGCTTCCTACACGAACGTAAACCTTTAGTGTATTTTGACTATCTTCATGAGAAACATAAATAATTGTTTCACCTTCATTTATAGCTGTTATGGTTGCACTTTCTCCATTGCCAACTACTTTTGCAACATCTTCATTTTCTGAAGACCAAGTTATTTCTGAATATTTTGCAGTAGATAAATTTATTGCAAAAATATTTACATTTTTCTTTTTTCCAGGTGCAGCAAGATTCACAACATTTTGAGTTGTTGTAAAATACACTTCAGGTTCTAATTGTACAGCTCCTTCAGGATAAACTGTTATTTCATAAGAACAAGAATATGTTTTATTTTCTAAATCTTTTACAGAAACAGTAACTGTTGTTTTTCCAGCTTTAAGTCCTATTACTTTACCAGTAAGTGGATTATATTCTTCTTTTTCTACAGAACAAATTGACGAATCAGCTACAGTCCAAACTGCGGAAGAAAAATCAAACTTTGTTATTTCTTCGTATTCATTACCTTCATCATCTACTTTTATTTCAGATGTATCAAAACCTACATAATTTGTCATACAATAAGCTTCATCTCCAATTCCAATATTGTAATAAAGCTTATCAGAATACAGTACTTTAATATTTGCCAATTCTTTTTCTGTATCAGCTGTTACAATCATTACTTTTTTATCTGAATCAGCTTTATTATGACTTATTGTAAGATTTGAGATTGTATTACCTGTTCCTAATGATGGAGCTGAAATATTTGCAATATTTGCACTTGTATTTAATTGAATTAAAGAATTATCACACTCCCAAATAATATTATTCTCATCACCAGAAGTTTTATTTTCACCTTTTAATTGAACCTGATATTCAATAGAATTACCATTTAATATACGAATTAAACCTTCTCCAGCAAAATATAGAGGTTCATCCAAAATTGAATCTTTACTTAAAACTTTAACTAATATTTCTGTTGGATAAACAACTTTTGGATGAGAAATTGTTATAACAGCAGTTCCATCGTATTTTGGTTCAATAAAAGCTCGACCATAGGCATAAGTCATAGCAGCTGCTCTTGAATGAAAAACATTTCCGTGGGTTGTTTCTAAAGAAATTACATCGTTTGCAGTCCCATCTGAAGTTGTGCTTTTCACAGACCAAGAAAAACCTGTTTCATCTCCAGCTTCACCACCTTTTAATGAGATATTCAGATATGTTCCTTCAGCTCCAACTTTTGTCCGTATATAATTTTGACTTGTTGTAATGTAGCAAGAAGAATCAATTGCATCTGTTAATTGACCATTTACAATAACAAGAACTTCTCTTGTGTATTCTGATTTTTCATGACCAATAATTAACTTACATGAGCCATTAGCTTTTCCTTGTAACATTACTTCATTACCAACCCAGCCAACAATATCTGCTACATTATAGTCATCAAGAATGTACGTAAATCCATCAATGTTATATTCACTTATATCAATATTTTTTAGAGTTGATTTTACTGTTTCTTCTTTTGAACCAGAAAGCGTAATTACTGTTTTATCAGGTTCAATGTAAACATTTTTAATAACAGATATAACACGGCATAAAATATCAAGAGGATAAGCAGAATCTGGATGTGTTACTCTAAGAGTACAACTACCCGCTTGAAGAGGTGAAATAACAGCTTTATTACCATTTTTCTCATATTTAATAGGACACTTTGAATCTTCGTTAATAATTTCCCAAGAAAAAGAACTATCTGATGATGTTTTCTTTCCATTCATAAGATTGACAGAAATTGTTCTATCATCATCTTCCATGTCCATTGTAATGATATTGTCTGTTGTTGTTATGTATCCAATATTTGTTGCATCTTCAAAAACATAAATTCCCATGTAATATGGATAAGTTGCTTTTGAATGTGTAATTTTAATTCTTGCATAACCAGCTTCTTTTGCTGTAATCATACAATATTGTCCTGTTGGCTCAATACTAGCTACCGAAGGATTATCAATTGTCCATGAATAACTATCTATGTCAGCTGCAGTTCCACCATATAAAGAAACAAAAACTTTTTCTGAAACACCTGGAGCTGTTTGTATTATTGATGTGTTTGAATAAATATAAGGTTCAACAATTTCTTCATAAGTTTCAGAATAGCCTTTAACTGTAATAACGCAACTTGATTCATAGCCATTATAAGAACATTTTAAATTAGTTTGTCCTTCTTTTAACCCTGTTATCGTTGTACCCCATGAACTTGGATCTATACTTATTATGTTTTTATCATAGCTCCAAGTAAGTGCAACATCTTTTTGAACTTCTGTTGGCTTTACAGAAACAACAATATAACTCATTTCACCAACAGATACAGAAAGATTTGTCTTTCCCAATGTTAAACTTGTAATCTGAATTCCTTGTTTTTCTACTGAAAAACTATTAAAAAAATTACAAGCAGTAACCATTAAAACCACAAAAACCAGAAATATAGTTTTTCCAAAATTGGTTTTTCTCATTTTTTACTCCTTGAGAAATAATTTTTTTTAAACCTAATAATTCTGTTTTTGCTAATAATTCAAAAAGAAAAGCGAAACGTTTCGCTTAAAATAACCTAATAATTCATATTTGTTTTTTTAACGTGTTCTTACATAAGGTCTATTCACTTGATTTACTTTTACAGGTGGTAATTCAAGTGGTGCATTTGTTATTATTTTTATTTCATCCCCCTGTTTTGCTGTGATAGTTGGTTTTATGTCTAAAGCTCGTTCAACAATTTTATGACCAAGTTTACTTGCTTCTTTATAAACATCTGTCAATGAATTTTGAATATATTCATTACTTTGTGCGTTAATTGTGCTGTTTACTTCTGTTTGAAGAATTGAAAACATTACAACAAGTCCAAAAGCTTTCAGTGTTTGGAATGGGTGATTATTAACATTTCCTTTTAATCCACTTGCACCTTGAGCATCAACACCATTCATATTACCAAGTTCTAATCTATATCCATCTGGTCTAATTAACAAATTCCATGCAATTTGCACACGATTTTGTCCATAACTTACATTTGAGTTATAATCCGCAAAAAGAAGAGTTCCAGCAGGTATTAACAAAAATGTCGAATCATAACTTGAATACACATTTTCTGTAACTCTTGCTATCACTAGACCAGGATTATCAGTATTAATGTTAGTTTCTAAAGCTCCTGTTATTACAGTTCCATCCCATAACGAATAAGATGAAAGATATTGTCCTTGTCCTACTGTAGTTTTTGCATTGTTATAAAAACTTTCTCGATTTGACTGAACAGCTGCAACTTGATTTTGTTGTGCATAATTTCCATACATTGATTGCGTTGCTTTTGAACTTTGACTTAAAATATTTGCAACATAATCATCTTTAGAAACTTGTCCATAATTTGAATATCCTGTATTTGAACTATAATTTCCACTTAGAACATTAGATATAATATTCTGATTATTTGAACTTGTGTCTGTATACTCTTGTCCTGCTAGTCCTTCAATCTTTCTAGTTGATTTTGAATTTCTAGTATCAGGTCTTGTTGATGTTAAACTCGAACTTCCAACTACAGCAACTGGAGCTATACCAGGTTCTGGTTGTTGAAATTCTTCTGGTAAATCATTAAGGATGTCATCAATGTTTTGTTTATTAGTCTTGGCAGAGCTTGAAGTTTCATCCAAGAATACATCATCATCATCGTCAAAATCAAATGGAATTTCTTTTTCAGATAATTCAATATTTGGAATATATTTTGAACCTGCTTTATCAAGTTCTACACTTTCAACTTTTTTTCTTTTTGTAACATTACTTACCAACACAATAGTTCCAATAATAACAAATATAGCTATCATCAATATCATTAAAATATTTCCTGTATTGAATTGTTTTGCCTTATTTTCATCAGGAATCCCAAATTCTTCGTCATCTTCATCAAAAGTATCTCTTAAATCTTCCTCTTCATAATCTAATGCAAGTTTTTCATTTTCATCAGTCATACATTATTCCTTGTTTTTATTTTCAACATTTGAAACAGGTTGAACTTCTTTTGTTTTCTTTTTTTCAATAATTACTTTTTCCTTACCAAGTCGAAGGGTAACTTTATTTATTAAACGAGGAATAATAAAAACATTTTTTTGAACTTGATAATTAACAATTTCATTCTTTTCATTAAAAACTAAAGGAAGTTCTTTACGAAGAACTATATCATCTACAACTATGTAAGTTTTATTACCATCATCATAAACTCTTGTTGGAAGAAACTCTGGCTTACGTAGCCCATACTTCATTTTGTAATCAAATGAAAGAAATTCAGGATTTGTAACTGTAATATATTCGTTTTCAACACTAACACCATTTTCTTTTGGATTCTCTGATGTTGCCCAGACATTCTTTTTATTTAGATAGTTAAATTTGACCATAGCCATGTGTGTACTGTTGAAACTCTTCAATCTGAAATGATAGACACGTTTATTTGTAATAACAATCATTGTTGATTCAAGATTAGAATAAGCAGGTTTTACAAAAAGATGTTGTATCTGCATACCTGAATCAGGATTAATTGCTCTACTTGCTGTAAGTTCCCAAACATGTTCATCTTCAGAAAGAAGAGGATCTGCTATAACAACCTCACCTTCTTCCAGAATAATATCTGTTAAGTGATATGGCTGAGCGTAAATTTCGTATACCCAATTTTCGTTATATGTATAATAAAATGTACCATCTTTATAATTCTCAGGTTTTATAATTGCTTTTTCAAGACTTGCTTTTGTTGCTTCCACACCTTGAACTTTTTTTACTTCTGTTTTTTCTTCATAAGGAACATAAACTGGTTTTTCTATATAAATTACAGTTGGTTCAACATCTTGTATTTTTAATTCTTCTTGAACAAGATATTCATGCATTTCTTTTTCATCTTCAACTGTTTGAATTGAATTATCATTTTCTATCGAAGGACTAGACATTGTTTCTAAATCTACTGTTTTACAACCAAATAAAAAAACTAATATTATTATCATAAAAAAATTTGTTTTCTTCATTATCTTTCTCCTAACGTATATCTTTAATATCAAAATCTGTAATATATATTCCAAGTGGATTATCTTGTATATCTTCATCTGTTGGATTTAAAGTTTTAATCGTTACAACAGCACGTTGTCTTTGTTCTCTAACAACAAGCCCCTGCAATGTTCTTGTTGTTTGTTTGTAATCAACTTGATAAGTATTTTTTGAAATTTTTAATGGTTCTGTTTCAAAAACAACTTCTTTTGTATAATTACCAAAATCTTTATAGGGATTATTTTCTTTTAGTAAAGTTGAATATTTTGATGCTGATGTTGCAGTAAGTAAATGATATACCTTTTCAATGTTTTTTTTGACAATTTCTTTATCACTAGAAAGGGTTTTATATAAATTGATAAAATCTTTGACCTGATAAGTAAGAGCAACTTCTGGGACACTAAAGTTTTGATAATTTTTTTGGGAAACTTCTCCAATATATTGAGTTTGTCCAAAATCATTCATCGTAACTAAGGCAGGAATAATTTGAGTTCGTTTTGTTAAGAAAAAAACGATTCCTATTGAAAGAACAGCTACAATAAAGACAAGAACAACAACTTGCAGTTTTAACATTTTGTTTTCACGCATTGTTTGTCCACAAATCATGTCAAAATGTTTAAGTTGAGGATTAAATCTTGTAGCGTTTGTTCCTTTGGGAGGATAAGATTTCGTTGACATAGATCTCCTTTTTGGGCAGGCAGATATATGTACCAGAATTATATTATATCAAAAAGATAAAATCAATATTTATTTTGTACGATTTGCAATTAAATTAAATACACTCTTAAATCCATAATTCAGTTTCTCCTTATTCCCTTACAAAAATATTTTTATCAGATATTTGCCTTGCAATTCTTGTTTCATCACCTTTCTTTGAAATAGTAATCATTTTTCCCTGCAAGTCTTCTTTATGGAGCTGCCATACAGGAACATAAACCTTTTTCTCTTTTGTGTTTACAATAATTGCATCATTCCAGGCTTCATCTTTATCAAAAGTAATTACTTTTTCCACTTTACCCTGTATTGTTCCACCTGTATAAAGTTCTAATTCTTCTTCTGGATTTTTTGCATATTCTTCAAGGTACGTGTTATATCTGCCTGCAGCTATCAGAACTTCTTTGTATTTGTTTGATAAAACCCAAGAACCTGATTCTTTATTAAATTCCGTAAGCTTTAATTCTGATAAATATGCTAGTCTATTATCAATTTCTGGTAATAAACCTTTTCTATTTACTTTATTACCATCAACAAGAAAAAGAATTTTTTCATCAAGTTCAGTCCATCTTTTAGCTTTTACGTAATTCTTTTTTGCAATTTCAATTTGCTCTTTTGTTCTTTCTCCAATCATCTGAGTTGCTGCATTGGAACACATTAAACGCATTAACTGGATAGAATCCTTATTAAAAAACACGTCTTCACCATTTAAATCTATTCCATTGATTACAACATGTGCATGTCTATGATTTGTGTCATTATGAATACAACCTTTCCAACAAAGTTTATAACCTGTGTGTTCTTCAACACGTTTTATATAAGATTCTACTAATGTTTCTAAATTCACATCCTGGCTTTCTGGAGATATAATACATTTGAAGTTTAAAGGCACTTTATTTTTTTCATATTCTTCATCTGTAATTCCAAAAAGTACAGGTTTTTCTTCAACATAATCTTTGTTGTTTTGAGGCATATAATATTTTATGTAGTTATCATGTGAAGCTAGTCTTTCAGAATAAGACATTTTAAATGTAACTCTCTGATTTTTATCAGAAATTTTATAAGCACTTCCTTTTTTTCCACCTCCAACATAAGAAGTCTTTTGATAATTTTTCTTTGAGGTTGAATATTTTTTTAACAATCTGTTTAAAGTTTCCAAATCATCTTTTACATATACTGGCTTTTTAAATTTAAACTTATCATCTTTCGAGTATTCATTTTTATTTCTCTTATGATTAAATATGTTTTTATTCATTATTACCATTCCATTCCGAGCGAAACGTTTCGCTCCAAATTTTTTCTTGATACAATGCCACCACGTGAACATAGTTGTTTATTGTATTGGTACATATCTAACAAGTCTTCTAATTCTCGATTTTGATTAATAATACGTATACAAGGTAACATTAAATCATCCAAAACTTTTCCATAGTCCTCTTTTGAGACTTCCTCCAAAGGAATCAAGATTTTGTTATAAATCTGCTCAAATCGTTTTTTTTCAAATATCTTGTTCATTTTTAAAAAACCAAAAAAAACAAGATTATTAAGTTGTGAAAGTGTTGGCAAATTTGATTTATTTGCAAACAAAATAAAATGCAAATATGGTCGACAAATTTCTCCATCAATTTCAATAATCAATTCTCTCGTAAATCCACAAAACCACTTGAAGAAAATAGAATGATGATTGTTATACATTTTTTTCCAACAAGCCAAAAGGAAATCACACGTTGTAATTACATCATCTTTAGAACATTCTCCCATAGCGATTTTTAATTTATAAAGTATCAAGTTTTTTTCCTTGACCAATTTCTTCATTAAGTTTTTTGTTTTCTTTCTAAAATCCTTTGTCATAACTTTCCGAGCGAAACGTTTCGCTAAAATCTGAATAAAACGGTAAAACCATTTATATTATGGATTTTAGTTTTCGTCTTGTCAATATTTATTTTGTATGTTTAACAATATATCAAATTATCAATTTTTGTCAATATAGTTGTCTACATTGCATATATAGAAGAAAAAAAACAGCGTCTACAAAAATAACTAACCGTCTACACGTA
>JGI24709J26583_10003081_pt1 | contig 13317 bp, 18 predicted proteins | sample BioPla2DNA1_FD_26583 | JGI IMG/M metagenome (IMG submission 26583) | reverse complement strand
AAGCCGAAGTGTACGTGACTGAGTCCGAATATTGAAAGCAACGTGGTTGCTGAACGAAGTTGAAGTAAAGCAGTTTGACACTTATGAGACACCGCCTTTTTATGTATAAGAAGAAAATAATAGAAAATTTGAATACCTTAGTAAGGTATCATCTTCATATAATCAATGATTTGGTCTAATCCTTTTTGCATGGGTTTTTTTACAGCTTGTCGCATAAAGAAACTTAGTTGTGCTCGCACAACAAGTCTTACAGCAGTATCGTATGCCGAGAGTTGTACTAATTGCATCCAAAAATTAAATATATAGGGCGAATTGTCGTCTCCAGAGATTTTTATCGTTTTAAACTCTTCTCTTTCAACAATATTTAGTTGTATGTTTTGTCCTTTAACAACAAAAGAACACCAATCTTTCTCTGCTTGCCAATTCTCAACTCCAGCTTCTGGTGGAATTAATTTTGAAATATTTCTAAAATCAGAAAAAAAATTAAAAATTCTTTCAGCAGAATTATTAATCTTACCTGTTTTACTAATAATTTCTAACTCTTTCATTTTAAATTTGATTTTTTTTCCAATTTTCAGGGTCAAGTCGCCACTCTTTTAATAAATTTAAGTCAGAATTTGAAACATAACCCATTGCAATAGCTTCTTCAATTAAAACATCGTAATTACTTAGTGTAATTAATTTTACATTTTCTTTTTCAAAATTATCAATTGCTTTTTGAAAATTGTAAGTAAATATAGCAATCATTCCAACAACTTCGCAATTTGCTTCACGAATNGCTCTTACTGCACTCAAACTACTTCCACCAGTAGAAATTAAATCTTCTATTACTACAACTTTTTTGTTTTCGTCAAGTTGTCCTTCAATTTGATTTCCCATTCCGTGTTCTTTCGCTTGTGAACGAACATAAACAAAAGGTTTGTTCATTGCTTCTGCAACTAAGACTCCTTGAGCAATAGCTCCTGTTGCTACGCCTGCAATTACATCAAAATCTTTAAAGTTTTCACTAATTGTTTTTACAAAAGCTTCTTTTATAAAAGTTCTAACTTCTGGAAAAGACAAGGTTTTACGGTTGTCGCAATAAATTGGAGAAAACCAACCTGATGCCCATGTAAAATGTTTTGTAGGTTGTAATTTTATTGCTTTAATTTGCAAAAGTTTATTGGCAATTTGTCTATCAATTTGATTCATAAAATTATGATTAAAATTTTTTACAAAAATAAGATAGTAATTCTTACAGAAAAAGAGTTTGANAACATTTATTCATTAAAAATAGATGAATTTAAGAAAAAGGCGCTAAAAAAACAAATTATAAAATTTTTAGATGATGAAAATTTAGATAAAATCAATATATATGGGAAAGAACCAGAAAAAATGTTGAAAAAATTGAGAAAAATTTTTGTTTTTGTTTTAGCTGCAGGTGGTTTGGTAAAAAATTCAAATGACGAAATTTTATATATTCGTAGATTGGGATATTTGGATTTGCCAAAAGGAAAAGTTGAAGCAGATGAAACTACAGAACAAGCTGCTATTCGCGAAGTTTCAGAAGAGTGTGGCATTTTAGAAAAAGATTTAAAACTTAGTTTTCAATTACCAAATACTTATCACATTTATTCGCAAAAAGGAGAATATGCATTAAAAGAAACACAGTGGTTTGCTATGCAGTTTGAGGAAAATTATAAACTAAAACCTCAAAAAAAAGAGAAAATTGTAGAAGTTGGTTGGGAAAATTTTAATGAATTAGAAAGCAAATTTAAAATAGAATCTTATCCAAGTTTGATTAATTTTTTAGATGAGATTGTTGCTCAAAACAAACTTAAAGCATAAATTATTTTTTATTTTTGTACAAACAAAATAGTCATTTTATGGAGTTTAATTTAAAAATAGGAACACAAGGTAATCAGGAGCAGATAGTGAAGTTTGAAGATACGGCAGCAAACTATGGTAGTGGATTAGTTGAAGTTTTTGCTACTCCTGCTATGATTGCTTTAATGGAAAATACTTGCTATAAATCTGTTATGGAATTTTTGCCAGAAGGTTATGGAACTGTGGGAACTAAAGTGGATATTGTTCACATAAAAGCAACGGCAGTTGGGAAAAAAGTTTCTTGCAAATCAGAACTAATAGAAATTGATAGAAAACGATTAGTTTTTTCGGTTAAAGCTTTTGATGAAGATGGCGAAATAGGAAGTGGTATTCACGAAAGATTTATTATAAATGTAGAAAAATTTATGGGGAAATAGAATCTGTATTGTTCTCAACATTAAATTTTCCAAACTTCATAAATTTAACAACTGCTTCTCTTGGCTTTTTCCTTTTTACAACTCCAATATGACTTTTATTGAAAGTAGCAATATCTTTTTCATTTCCTAAATGAACTCTTTCTGGAATTAAAAGTCCATCATTTTTTTTGCCAATAAACCAATTAAATCCAGCTTTATGTTTTGATTTTCCAACAATTATTCCAATTTCTGTGTTTATTGGAGCAGGCAGTAGATTTGCATATGACATAGAGTCTGTTCTCATTTTTTCAACATTAGGACCTAATATTTTTCTATTACATTTATTTTTTTTGAAAAAATCAGCAATGTCCGCACCTTGATTTGGTGGTGCTATCATTACAATTCTATAAATTTTTGGAAAATTCAGGTCTGCAGCAGAATATTTTACCATATTCCTCACAACTAATCCACCCATAGAATGAGTTACAAAGGAAACAGAGTCATAATTATCTTCTAAAACATCTAAGTATAATTTTTTACCTAAACTGTCCAAGTCAACATAAAGAGCAGGATAGTCATAGTTTTCTACTAAAAAACCAGATTTTTTTAAATCNTTTTTTATTCTATTCATTATTGATTTGCTGCTTGCATATCCGTGTAAAATATAAATTTTATGTGAAGCAATAACTTCAAACGAAAAACTTATTAATACAATAATCAAAAAAATATTAGTTAGTCTTTTCATTTTTAAAATAATCAATAATAAATTATGCTTTCTAAAACTTGGGTTTGGATATTTTATATGATTGCAAATTTAATTACTATTCCTAATTTAAGCAAACACTTTTTTTTATGGTTTATGATTTTCATACATTTCCATTTGTAATTTTAAATATCCAAGAAGCCCAACTGCCAAAACAATAGAACCATAAGCAAAATCCTTGACAAAACTGTCTTTCATTATAAATCCAAACACGCCTGCAAAAAGAAAAATAATCATTGTAGCAATTGTGAAAATCATGATTCGTTTTGCTTTTTTTGGATTTCGCCAAATATTTTTCTCGTATTTAAGAGTAGTTTTTGTTGAATCTTGAAGAGAAGCAAAGCCTAGTGTTAATCCTAAAAAAATTAATGCATAATTATAATTCTGAAATACATATTCAGAATTTGAAGACAAGTAATCAAATCCTTTAAAGAAGGGTTTTACAATAAAAAACAATCCTACAATCAATAGTGGATATTGCAAATAGCTTAAAAGGTGAAAAAAATATTTTATCTTATTCATTTGAATTTTGTTTAATTTTAAAATAATCAATTAAAAGTTTTGCTTTAGCTTTGCCAATAGATGTTTCTAAGTCTTCGATTTTAGCTTTTTTAATTTGGTTTACGCTTTTGTATTTTGTTAATAATACATCTATTGTTTTATCTCCAATTCCCGCAATATTTTCGAGTTCAGACACTATAAAATTAGCAGATCTTTTATTTCTGTGAAAACTTAATCCAAATCTGTGGGCTTCGTCTCTAGCGTGCTGAATTAATTTTAAAGATTCTGAATTTTTATCAAGAAACAAAGGTACAGAATCGTTAGGAAAATAAATTTCTTCTAACTTTTCGGCAATGCTTATAATGCTTATGTTTTCTAAATTTAGTTTTTTTAAACTTTTTAAAGCTGCATTTAGTTGACCTTTTCCGCCATCAATAATAATTAGTTGAGGTAGTTCTTTTTTTTCGTCAATCAATCTTTTATAGCGGCGATAAACAATTTCGCTCATAGAAGCATAATCATCAGCACCTTCAACAGTTTTTATATTATAATGGCGATAGTCTGCTTTTGAAGGGCGTGCATTTTTAAAAACTACGCAAGCAGCAACAGAATTTGTTCCTTGAATATTTGAATTGTCAAAACATTCAATATGGCGTGGCAGTTCCGACAAATTCAAATCTTTTTTTAAAGTTTCTAATTTTCTTTGAATATGCTTTTCGGGATTTTTATTTTCGATTTGTTTGTGTTTTTCCAACATGAAAAATTTTGCATTTCTATTGGCAAGTTCTATTACACTAAGCTTGTCGCCACGCTTTGGAACTTCTATTTTAGTGTTTTCTACCTCAAAATCAACCTCAAATGGTAGTAAAGTGGTTTTTGCATCAGAGTTTAAACTTTCGCGAAGTTCTAAAACAGCAAACAAAAGCATATCTTCATCAGATTCATCAATTTTTTTGCGGATTTCAACAGAATGAGCCGAAATTATTGTGCCAGATTGTATTCGTATATATGATACATAAGCAGAATTAATATCTTTTGCAAAACCAAAAGCTTCGGTATCTGAAATATTTGTGTTTACAATAGTTGATTTGCTTTTGTAGTTTTCGATAATACTTAATTTTGATTTTATTTCAGCTGCTTTTTCAAACTCAAGTTTATCTGCATGATTTTTCATTTCTTTTGTAAAGTATGTTTGAACTTGGTGCAAATTGCCCTTTAAAATTTTTCTAATATCCGAAATCAATTGTAGGTAAGTTTTTTCGTCAATTTCACCAATGCAAGGAGCCTTGCAATTTCCAATATGATATTCTAAACAAACTTTATATTTTCCTTCTTTTACTTTTTCTTTACTAAGATTCAAATTACAGTTACGAATAGGGTAGAGCTGAGTAATTAAATTTAACAAAGTTTTTATTGTGTAAACCGAAGTAAATGGTCCAAAATATTCATTACCTTTTGTTTTTTGTCGAGTGTAAAATACTCGTGGAAAGGTTTCGTTTTTAATGCAAATCCACGGATATGTTTTATCATCTTTCAACATTACATTATATCGTGGTTGAAGAGATTTTATCAAAACATTTTCTAAAAGAAGAGCATCGTTTTCAGTTTCTGTAACAATGTATTCAATGTCTTTTATTCTTTTTACTAAAACATTGGTTTTGAATGATTGGTGATTTTTTGCAAAATATGAAGACACTCGTTTTTTTAAGTTTTTAGCTTTTCCTACATAAATAATATTCCCAGCTTTATCAAGATATTTGTAAACGCCAGGATTTTGTGGCAAAGCCTTTACTTTAATGTCTAAATCATCTTTAGAAATCATGATGTAAAATTACAAAATAAAAATAACAAATCTGTATTTGTGTTTATATCAATTTGTTTTGTATAGTTTACATTAAATTTTTTATTTCTTCGATAAATTTTTTTGCTAAAGCTTCAGCATTTTTTTGGTTTAAACTTTCGCAATAAATTCTAATAATAGGTTCTGTATTTGATGAGCGTAAATGCACCCATTCTTTGGTTTCTGGAAATTCGATTTTTAAGCCATCTATTGTGTGATGAGGGTTGTTTTTGTATTTTTCTAGAAGTTTTTCAAAAATATTATTTAAATTAATGTCTTTTGTAAGTTCAATTTTATTTTTTGAAATAAAATAATTTGGGTATGTTTTTTTTAATTCAGAAACTTTAAGTTGTTTTTCAGCTAAGAAACTTAAAAACAAAGCAATTCCTACCAAGGCATCTCTTCCGTAGTGAGATTCTGGATAGATTACACCACCATTCCCTTCGCCACCAATTACAGCATTTGTTTCTTTCATTTTTGCTACAACATTTACTTCGCCTACAGCAGCAGAATTGTATTCAACTCCGTATTTTTCAGAAACATCTCTCAAAGCTCTGGTTGATGAAAGATTTGACACAGTATTGCCAGGAGTTTTTGATAAAACATAGTCTGCAACAGCTACTAAAGTATATTCTTCGCCAAACATAGAACCATCTTCACAAATTATTGCAAGTCTGTCCACGTCAGGGTCAACAACAAAACCAACATCTGCATTTTTTTCTTTTATAAGATTGCTAATTTCTGTAAGATGTTCTGGTAACGGCTCTGGATTATGTGGAAACTGACCATTTGGGGTACAATAAAGCTCAATAATATTTTTTACACCTAAACTTTTTAATAATTTTGGAATAGCAAAGCCTCCAACAGAGTTTACACAATCTATAGCAACTGTAAAATCAGNAGCTTTTATTAATTCTTTGTTTACTAATTTTAGCTTTAGAATAGAATCAATATGTAGATTTTCGTAATTTCTAAGTTTTGTAGTTTTTCCTAAATCATCAACTTGAGCAAATTCCGCATTTGCAGTTTCTGCAAGTTCTAAAATTCTTTGTCCTTCGCTAGCACTTAAAAACTCGCCTTTATTATTCAAAAGTTTAAGTGCGTTCCAATTTTTAGGATTGTGGCTGGCAGTTATAATTATTCCGCCATCAGCTTTTTCGTTTATTACAGCAAATTCTGTTGTGGGAGTTGTGGCTANGCCAATATTAATAACATCAAAACCCAAAGAATTAAAAACTGAAACTACAATATTTTCAACCATTTTGCCAGAAGGACGAGCATCACGACCAACAACTATTGTTTTAGCTTTTGGGTTTGTTTCTTTTTGCCACAACGAATAGGCAGTTATAAATTTTACAATATCAATTGGAGTTAAGTTTTCGCCAGCGAAACCTCCTATAGTACCTCTAATTCCAGAAATAGATTTTATTAAAGTCATTCTTTTTAATTTTATGCAAAAATAACATTAGTTATGATAAGAATGAAGCAAAAAAATGATTTTTAATGCAAAAAGTCCTAATATGAAAATTACAAAAATATTAGTTGAAAAAGTTTGTTAAATAATATAAATTGTATATTTTTGCAGTCCAAAATTTAAAAGAAATAAAAATAAGTTTAAATAAAAAATAATAACAATGATTATTGTACCAGTAAAAGACGGCGAAAACATTGACAGAGCCTTGAAACGTTTTAAAAGAAAATATGAAAAAACAGGCGTTGTAAAAGAATTAAGAAGACGTCAAGCTTTTGAAAAACCTTCAGTAACAAAGCGTCAACAAATGATTCGCGCACGCTATGTTCAACGTTTGTTAACAATGCAAGAAAATAATTAAAAATTCACATTTAATGTAACTTTTAATTAAAACATTCGTATTAATTAATAGATTTCTTGGTAGTGATGATTAAATTAATATGAATATTAATAATTTCATTAAATATATCCGTTACGAGAAACGGCTTTCTGAACATACAATAAATTCTTACGAAACAGATTTAATTCAGTTTCGTAATTTTGTATTTGTAGAATCAAATGATGATGAATTAAATCCCGAATATCAAAAAATTAGAGCTTGGATAGCATCTTTGTCAGAACAAGGATTATCAGCAGTTAGCATTAATAGGAAAGTGTCGAGCTTAAAATCTTACGTGAAATATTTAATGAAATTTGGACATATTTCTAAAAACCCTATGCTAAAAATAGTGTTACCAAAGGCTAAAAAAAGATTGCCAGAGTTTGTTCAAGAAAATCAAATGAACAATTTAGATAATGCTAGTTTGTTTTCAGATGACTTTTTTGGTATTAGAGATAGGTTTATGATTGAGCTTTTTTATAATACTGGAATGCGTCTTTCAGAATTGATAAATTTAAAGCATATAGATATTGATGTTTCTAGGGGCAATATAAAAATTTTAGGAAAAGGAAATAAGGAAAGAATAGTGCCATTTAATACCTATATTAATAATATGTATAAATTGTACGTTTCTCAAAAAAGTGATTTTGGTTTTTCATGTGAAGCAAAAGATTTTATATTTGTTACCGATAAAGGCGAAAAAATGTATCCAAATTTCGTTTACAGAAAAATTCAACATTATTTAGGATTAGTAAGTCAATTAGAGAAACGTTCTCCTCACGTGTTGCGACATAGTTTTGCTACTCACATGTTGAACAATGGTGCAGATTTGAATTCAATAAAAGAATTATTAGGACATACAAGTTTAGCGGCAACACAAGTTTATACACATAATACATTTTCAAAAATTAAAACTATTTATAAACAAGCTCATCCGAGAGCACAATAAAAAAGAAAGGACTACAATATGGATATTAAAATTCAATCAGTTCGTTTTGATGCGGATAAAAAATTAATCGCTTATATTGAGAACAAAGTTGGCAAATTAAGTCAAGTTGCAGACAATATTATCGATGCAGAAGTCGTTTTACGCTTAGAAAATTCGGAAACAAAGGACAATAAAGTGGCAGAAATCAAAATAAATGTCCCATATGCTAAAGATATTTTTGCAAAACGTCAAAAAAGTACTTTTGAAGAATCTGTAGATTTAGCAACGGTTGCGTTACGTCGCCAGTTGAAAAAGTATAAAGAAAAATTAAGATAATTAAAAATAATTAAAAAAATAATTAAAAAATTTTGGAAAGAAATAAATAATTCATACATTTGCAGACCTTTTTCGTAAGTAAAAAGATGTTCTTTAAAAAGTATGAATTAATTTATATTTTGGCCGATGTAGCTCAGTTGGTAGAGCAGCTGATTTGTAATCAGCCGGTCGGCGGTTCGAGTCCGTTCATCGGCTCCAAGATTTCTTGGGGGGATACCAAAGTGGCCAACTGGGGCAGACTGTAAATCTGTTGTCGAACGACTTCGGAGGTTCGAATCCTTCTCCCCCCACTAACACTTAGGTTGCGGGAATAGCTCAGTTGGTAGAGCATCAGCCTTCCAAGCTGAGGGTCGCGAGTTCGAGTCTCGTTTCCCGCTCGAAGGTGCCAATGTAGCTCAGGGGTAGAGCACTTCCTTGGTAAGGAAGAGGTCATGGGTTCAATTCCCATCATTGGCTCAATTTTTTGTAAGTATAAATTAAAAAAAGTTTAATTATTAATATTTAATATTTTTAAGCCATGGCTAAAGAAAAATTTGATAGGTCGAAACCGCACGTAAATATTGGTACAATTGGTCACGTTGACCATGGTAAAACCACCTTAACTGCTGCTATTACAACAGTTTTAGGAAAAAAAGGTTTGTCGGCTGTAANGAGCTTTGATTCTATTGACAATGCTCCAGAAGAAAAAGAAAGAGGTATTACTATTAATACTTCACATGTTGAATACCAAACTGCATCACGTCACTATGCACACGTTGACTGTCCTGGTCACGCTGACTACGTTAAAAACATGGTTACAGGTGCTGCTCAAATGGACGGAGCTATTATGGTTGTTGCTGCAACTGATGGACCTATGCCTCAAACTCGTGAGCATATCCTTTTAGCTCGTCAGGTAAACGTTCCAAGAATTGTAGTATTCTTGAACAAAGTTGACTTAGTTGATGACGAAGAACTTTTAGAATTAGTTGAAATGGAAGTTCGTGATTTATTGAATTTCTACGGTTTTGAAGGTGATGATTGTCCAGTTATTAGAGGTTCTGCATTAGGTGCATTAAATGGTGAANCACAATGGGAAGACAAAGTTATGGAATTAATGGAAGCTGTTGATACTTGGATTCCAATTCCTCCACGTGATAACGAAAAACCATTCTTAATGCCTGTTGAAGACGTATTCTCTATTACAGGTCGTGGTACAGTTGCTACTGGTCGTATCGAAACTGGCGTTATCAATACAGGTNACGAAGTTCATATTATCGGTTTAGGTGAAGAAGCTCGCAAAACTGTTGTTACAGGAGTTGAAATGTTCCGTAAAATATTAGACAGAGGCGAAGCTGGTGATAACGTTGGTCTATTACTTCGTGGTGTTGATAAAGACGAAGTTAAAAGAGGTCAAGTAATTGCACAACCAGGAACAATTAAACCACATACAAGATTTAAAGCTGAAGTTTATATCTTGAAAAAAGAAGAAGGTGGTCGTCACACTCCTTTCCACGATAAATATCGTCCACAATTCTTCTTGAGAACATTAGATNTTACTGGTGAAATTCATTTNCCAGAAGGCGTTCAAATGGTTATGCCTGGTGATAATGTTTCAATTGAAGTTGAATTAATTTACCCAGTAGCTTGTAACGTAGGTCTTCGTTTTGCTATCCGTGAAGGTGGTAGAACAGTTGGAGCAGGACAAATTACTGAAATTATTGAATAATTAAAACCAATATGATAGATGAAGCGAGGTTTTCCTTGCTTCTTCTTTCTACGGGTGTAGCTCAGTTGGTAGAGCACTAGTCTCCAAAACTAGGTGTCGGGCGTTCGAGTCGCTCCTCCCGTGCAAACGAGATATTAAGATGAGAAAAATTAAAGAATATTTCAAAGATACTTACAACGAACTAGTTCATAAAGTTACTTGGCCCAAATGGTCAGAACTTCAGGGCAGTGCAGTTGTGGTTATGGTTGCTTCCTTAATATTTGCCCTAATTATCTTCGTGATGGATTATAGTTTTAAAAATCTTCTCGAAGTTATTTACGGCATATTTTATTAAACCTAATTTTGTCGGATATGTCAGAGATTGAAAAAAAATGGTATGTTGTTAGAGCTCTTAGCGGAAAAGAGAAAAAGGTAAAAGAATACCTTGAAGCAGAGATTGCTAGGCTTGGACTACAAGATCAAGTTTCTCAGGTTCTTATNCCGACAGAAAAAGTTTATCAGGTCAGAAATGGAAAACCTATTACAAAGGAAAGAAATTTTTTTCCAGGTTATATTTTGATACATGNTGCTTTAGACGGTGAAATAGAGCACAGTATAAAAAATGTAAGCGGAGTAATTGGTTTTTTAAAAACCCAAGATGGACACGCAATACCTTTGCGAAATGATGAGGTAGCTAGAATACTTGGAAAAGTTGACGAGCTAGCTGAGAGTGATGAAGAGGTAAATATGCTCTTTTATGTTGGAGAACCAGTAAAGGTTATCGATGGTCCATTTAGCGGTTTTAGTGGTGTGATAGAAGAAGTGTATGATGAGAAGAAAAAAGTGAAAGTAATGGTTAAGATTTTTGGTCGTAGAACTCCACTAGAACTTCGATTCATACAAGTTGAAAAAGAGTAATNTTTTATTAAGAAAAAAAGTTTATGGCAAAACAAATTAGTGGTTTTATTAAACTACAAGTTAAAGGTGGTGTCGCAAATCCATCTCCACCCTTGGGTCCTGCTTTAGGATCAAAAGGTTTAAATATCATGGAGTTCTGCAAACAATTTAATGGTAGAACCCAAGATCAAGTAGGTAAAGTTTTACCTGTGATTATCACTTATTATAGTGATAAATCTTTTGATTTTATCGTAAAGACTCCACCGGTTGCGATTCAATTGTTAGAGCAATCAAAAGTTAACAAAGGCTCTGCAGAACCAAATAGAAATANAGTTGGTTCAGTAACTTGGGATCAAGTTAAAGCTATTGCAGAAGCTAAAATGGTTGACTTAAATGCTTTCACATTAGATTCAGCAATGAGTATGGTTGCAGGCACAGCTAGAAGTATGGGGATTTCTGTAAAAGGACAATCACCAATTAAAAAATAATTAAAGTACTTTTTGAAATGGCAAAAATTAGCAAAAATAGAAAAAACGCTTTAGCTAAACTTGAAAAAGGAAAGAAGTACGATCTTCAAGAGGCTGCAAAACTTGTAAAAGAGATTACTTTTACAAAGTTTGATGCTTCTGTTGATATTGATGTTCGTTTAGGTGTTGACCCTCGTAAAGCCAATCAAATGGTTAGAGGAATTACAACATTACCTCACGGAACTGGTAAAGAAGTTCGAGTTTTGGTATTATGTACTCCAGATAAAGAGCAAGAAGCAAAAGATGCTGGTGCTGATTATGTTGGATTAGATAATTATATTGAACAACTTTCAGGAGGCTGGACAGATATCGATATTATAATTACTATGCCTCAGGTAATGGCAAAACTAGGAAAACTAGGTAGAATCTTAGGNCCTAGAGGTTTAATGCCAAACCCAAAAGCTGGTACAGTAACTATGGAGATCGGCAAAGCAGTTGAAGATGTGAAAAAAGGAAAGATTGATTTTAAAGTGGATAAATACGGTATAATCCATGCAGGTATTGGTAAAGTTTCATTTAGTCCTGAAAAAATAGTTGATAACGCAACTGAAATAATTCAGACAATTATAAAACTTAAACCAACAGCANCAAAAGGAACTTATGTAAGAAGTATTTACTTGTCTAGCACAATGAGTCCAGGTATTGAAATCGATCTTAAGTCAATTAATTAGTAATTAACAAATTGCCAGTNATGAAACGAGAAGATAAAAATGCACTTATCGAAAGTTTGAAAGATACTATCAACGAATATAACCACTTTTATCTAACAGATATTTCGGGGTTAAATGCGGCAGATACTTTTGAATTAAGAAAAAAATGTTTCGAAAAAGGCATAGAACTGATTGTTGTTAAGAATACTTTTTTTAAGCAAGCTTTAGAACGAAGCGGTCGTGATTTTCAGGAACTATATGGTGTTTTAAAAGAAAACACTACAGTAATGTTTACTAATGTTGCAAATGTTCCTGGTAAATTAATTCAAGAACTTAATAAAAAAAGTGATAAACCGCTTTTCAAAGGAGCTTATGCTGAAGAATCGTTTTATATTGGTGCAGACCAGTTAAGCGCTTTAGCAAGTCTTAAATCTAAAGAAGAACTTATTGGAGATATTATTTTATTGTTACAATCACCAATAAAAACAGTTCTTGGACAACTTGAATCAGGTAAAAATTTATTAGGAGGTTTAGTAAAAACCTTATCAGAAAGAGAATAGAAAATTTAGTTTAAAACAAATTAAAAACAAATTAAAATGGCAGATCTTAAGAAGTTAGCAGAAGAATTAGTTAACCTTACTGTTAAGGATGTAAATGAATTAGCAAACATNCTAAAAGAAGAATATGGTATTGAGCCAGCAGCTGCAGCAGTTGCAGTAGCAGGACCAGTTGCAGGTGGCGCTGGTGAAGTAGCTGAAGCTGAAAAAACAGAGTTTGACGTTATTTTGAAAAGCGCAGGCGCTCAAAAATTACAAATTGTTAAATTAGTAAAAGAATTAACAGGACTAGGTCTTAAAGAAGCTAAAGCCCTTGTTGATGAAGCTCCAAAACCAATTAAAGAAGGAGTTCCAAAAGACGAGGCAAATGCACTTAAAACTCAATTAGAAGAGGCTGGTGCAGAAGTCGAACTTAAATAAACAACTTTTGTTGTATTAAATTATAGGTTTAAAGCCCTTTTGGGCTTTAAACCTTTCGTTGTTAATGTTTAGGTTCTTTTAAATAATAAAAAACAATGATTATTAATAAGAAACAAAGAATTAATTTTTCTACAACAAAAAA
>JGI24709J26583_10003080_pt1 | contig 13318 bp, 8 predicted proteins | sample BioPla2DNA1_FD_26583 | JGI IMG/M metagenome (IMG submission 26583) | reverse complement strand
ATTGATATTTTACCTCCAACAGAAGAGTTGATGGAAATAATTGATGTGATTAAAGAAGATTTATTTGAAGTGAAAAGAATGATTGAAAACAGTTTTTTAACTGAAAAACAGTTGGCCAGTTATTTCGACCACACAAATTTAAAACCATTTGCGACAGAAGAAGATTTCAAAAAGTTATGTCAAGAAGCGGATAGTTTGGGTTGTAGTATGGTGGCAATCAATTCTTATCCAGTTAAAATGTGTAAAGAGATTTTAAAAGATAGTAAAGTTCATGTTGGAGCTGCTATTTCCTTTCCTTTAGGACAAACAACAATTGAAACCAAAGTTCAAGAAACGCTTAACGCGATTAAAGATGGGGCTGATGAAATCGATTATGTTGTTAACATTGGTAAAGTAAAAGAACATAACTATGATTACATCAAAGAAGAAATGCAGCAAATAGTTAAGGCTTGTAAAGATAATAATATAATAGTTAAAGTTATATTTGAAAACTGTTATTTAACTGAGGATGAGAAAATTAAGTTATGTCATATTGCTAAAGAAGTTAAACCTGATTTTATTAAAACTAGTACTGGTTTTGGTACAGGTGGAGCGACTTTAGAAGATGTTAGATTAATGGTTAGAGAAGTAGATGGAGCAGTTAAAGTAAAAGCAGCTGGAGGTATAAGAGATTTAAAAACAACTTTAGAATTTATTGAAGCAGGTGCTCAAAGAATAGGTACCAGTTCAACTGTTAAAATAATTGAAGAGTTTAAAGAGAAAAAATAATATGAAAAATATCAGCCTAGCCATTTTAGCCCATGTTGATGCAGGAAAGACGACACTTAATGAGTGTCTTCTTTTTCATGGTGGGATTATTAGAAAGATGGGTAGAGTTGATCATCAAGATGCCTTTTTAGACTTTAATAAAATGGAAAAAGAAAGAGGTATTACCATTTATAGTAAAATGGCTAACTTCAAATATGGTGATACTAATTTCTTTTTGGTCGACACTCCAGGACACAATGATTTTTCTAGTGAAATGGAAAGAAGTTTACAAGTGGTTGATATAGCTATCTTAGTGATTAGTGGTTTAAATGGAGTTGAACCACATACCTTGACAATTTTTAATTTGCTTAAATATTACAATATTCCTATTTTTATCTTTGTTAATAAAATGGATGTTGCTTTAAAAAGCAAAGAAGAATTATTAGAAGAGATTCAAAAAGATTTAGATGAAAACTGTTTGGATTTTACAAATAGTAAATTAATTGAAAATATTGCTTTGGTTAGTGAAAAAACTTTATTAGAGTATGAAAAAAGCGGAAATATTTCTTTAGAAACTATTACTGATAAAATTAATAATCGAGTTATTTTCCCAGTATATTTTGGATCAGCTTTAAAAAATGAAGGCATTAACCTTCTTTTGGAAGGATTAGATAAATATACGGAGAAAAAAATTTATCCTCAAGAATTAGGTTTAAAGTTTTTTAAAGTAAATTATGAATCAGATGGCACAAGAATTTGCTACTGTAAAGTAACTGGGGGAATATTAAAAGTCAAAGATAAAATCAATGATGAAGATAAGGTAGATCAAATACGTCTTTATAATGGTCAAAAATACGATTTAATCCAAAGTGCAAAACCAGGAATGATTGTAGGGTTAAAGGGATTGAATACTATTATGGCTTATGATGTTATTGGTGTTGAAGAAAATAAAAAACCAATCATAAATGCTTATATGAACTATAAGGTTAGTTATCCAGAAGATACTGATAGCAATTATCTTTTGAAACAGCTTCAAATACTATCACAAGAAGATCCATCTATAAAGATTAGTTATTATGATAAGTTGAAAGAATTAAGATTATCTTTAATGGGAAAAATTCAAATTGAAGTAGTTGAAAATACTATTTTTGAAAGAACAGGAATAAAGATTAAATTAGAAGAGAGTTCAGTTTTATATAAAGAAACTATCGCTCAAGAAGTAAATGGATACGGTCATTTTGAACCTTTAAAACATTATGCTGAAGTACATTTAAGATTAGAACCTTTGGAAAGGGGAAAAGGTTTAGTATTTGAAAGTGAGGTATCTACAGATGTACTATCCTCAAACTGGCAAAAACTTATCTTAACCCATCTACAAGAAAAGCAACATCTTGGTGTATTAACTGGTAGTACTATTACTGATATAAAAATCATTTTGATAAATGGTAAAGGTCATTTAAAACACACTGATGGCGGAGACTTTAGAGAAGCAACCTATCGAGCAGTTAGGCAGGGTTTAAAAATGGCTGAAAGTATTTTGTTAGAACCATTTTATGATTTTAGAATAAATGTAAAAAGTGAGTATTTAAGTAAACTTTTATATGATTTAGAAACTGTTGGAGCTCAGTTTATTGTTGAACAAGTTGAAGAAGATTTAATGTTAGTTGCTGGCAGTGGTCCAATTAGAAAGATGCAAAATTATCAAGATAAGCTATTATCATTAACTTCAGCTACTGGAAAAATGATTCTTTCTTTTAAGGGATATGATGTTTGTCTTGACCAAGATGAAATAGTGGAAAAAATAGGCTATGACAGTGAAAATGATATAGATAATCCTACTGGTTCAATATTTATTTCTCATGGAGCAGGGTTTTATGTGCCATATAATTATGTGGATCAATATCTACATATAAAGCCACAAAAAGATATTGATTTCAAAACAGCTTACAGTACGACTACTAGAAGTACGATAACGGATGAGGAATTAAAAAGAGTGGTATCAGCAGCAACTGGCAGAAACAAAAAAGATAAAACAATGGTTCGTAAAAAAAGGGTTGATGACAATGAGTCGTTTTCTAAAACTAAAATTGTCCCTAAAGCAAAAAAACCATATTTATTAATAGTGGATGGCTATAATTTGATGCATTCATATCGTGATAATCGAGCTGTTTTAAACTTTGATGGAGCAAGAGATAAAGTAATAAATGATGTGGCTAGTTATTCAGGTTATAGAAACTTCAAAGCAATAGTTGTTTTTGATGCCTATAAAACAGATGAAGTGGTTTCTAGAAAAATCAAAAGCGATTTAATAGAAATAGTTTATACTAAAGCTAACGAAACAGCAGACTCATATATTGAAAGAAAGGTTCATCAAAATAAAAATAAATACGACATTATTGTTGTTAGTTCAGACTATGCAGTACAAAATATGGTGCTAGGTGATGGCGCAATTAGAAAGAGTAGTAGAGAATTTATGTTAGAGTTAAAACAATTAAATGAAAAAGCTAAAGAATACTTAAAGTAATTAGTACTTTTTATTATATTGTTGTATAATATGGAATATATGAAGAGGTGTTTTAGGAATAATAAAAATATGACTTACAAAAAAATAATTCTTTTAGTTTTTAATGAAAAACATCTAAATTTAACATAGAAAGGAGAGTGTTGGCTATGAGAAATAAGTTTAAACTTACTAGACTTCAAAATGTTAATTTGGTCAATGAGAAAATCATTGATTATGTTTACAATGCTCTTATCTTATCAAGATATGAGATTGACTATGATGAAGTAGCAGAGCTTTTAGAAAATAATAAAAGAGATAGTGAAGTGGCTATTGCTGCAGACAATATTAAAGAAACTTTCTATCATATTTTGAATAATCCAGAAGAAAAGGCCGATGCTGACTTTTTATTTAAATTGCATGATATGCTAATGAGAGATTTAAATGTTGGAGTTAAAACTGAGCTAACAGAACAACAAAAACAAGAGTTAGCTGAAATGACTAATCAACCTACTAAAGGCTGTACTGAAATAGCCATAGATGCGATGTTATTTTTGTTAGAAAAACATCTGTTTTCTGATGGAGATGTTAGAATCTCGATTATGTTTGCTAATAAGATTATGATTGAGCATGGTTGTGGCGTGATAACTGTTAGTGATTATAATAAAGAAAAATTTAGAGAGTTACTAAAAGAGTTTCATCAGACAAAAGACTATAAAAAATTTAAACAATGGATTTTCAATAAATGTATCTCAGGTATGAGAGTAGAATACTAAAAATAAATTAGAGAGGGTTTAAAAGCCCTTTTTATTTGTATAAATGATTTTTGAATATTTAAGTTTGACATTATTATTTATTGTGATAGACTATGGTTGGAATTAAATAAGATTGTTAGGTGAGGCTCCTATGCAAACAAAGGCCACTGTTCAAAAATGTCTAGAGACGCCAATGGATAGAGTAGGGATTGTCGAATTAAGGCTTTCCATAAAGTGGCTAACGATATGTTTACGTTGCATAGTGCTAAAACTCCACAAAAATCTAAGGATTGTGTTGTTTTTAATAGGTCTCACTTTGGGTGAGATTTTTTATTTAATTTCTAAATATTTGTAAAGGAGGTTAGTAAAGATGAAATCCCAAACGGGTTGTAGGCATAAACTGAATGATGATAGTGGATCCGATGGCGATTTTTGTCTTGGTTAACCACTAAATTCAGTTGCCTCAAAAATAAAGAAAGAGAGGTAACTTGTGATGAAATTAAATAACTATAATTTTGCAACTATCAATCAAAGAGAGTTGTTAAAAATTTTAGAAACAAGTAAAAAAGGCTTGTTTCACAACGAAATTGAAGCGCGTCAAGAAACCTACGGTAGAAATGAAATAGAATACAAAAAAGAAAAGAGTGTACTACAGATTGTTCTGGATGGTTTTTTGTCACCATTTACTTTAATATTAATAATTCTAGCATTTATTTCTTTGGCAACAGAGTATCTTTTTGTTGTAGCTGGAAATAAGGATTTAACCAGTTTTATCATTATTATCAGCCTGGTTTTGATTAGTGCAGTATTAGAAATCACCCAAAATTTACAAGCTAAACGTTCAATTGATGACCTTGATGAAATGGTAGAAGTAACATCGAATATTATCAGAGAAGGACTGGCAAAAGAAATCCCAACTGAAGAGATAGTGATAGGCGACATAATTCACTTGTCAGCAGGTGATATGCTACCAGCTGATGTGAGAATATTGGAAAGTAGAGACTTATTTATTTCTCAAACTCCTCTTACAGGAGAAAGTGAACTGGTAGAAAAAAGAGCTATAGGTAAAGTGAAAAAAGGTCAAGCTGACACCGAATTTAAGACAATGGCTTATATGGGTACAGAAGTTGTAAGTGGCACAGGAATTGGGGTTGTAGTTAGGTTAGCTAATGAAACATTATTTGGAGATATTGCTAAAAAATTACAAGATAGTCCAATTAAAACAAACTTTGAAAAAGGTATAGAATCAACTACTCAACTTTTAATTAAACTGATGATAGTAATTGCTCCACTGGTAATAGTGATTAATGGTTTTTCTACAGGTAGTTGGGTTCAAGCTTTGCTTTTTGGCATATCAGTAGCAGTAGGGTTAACTCCAGAGATGCTACCAGTAATAGTAAATTCTAATTTGATAAAAGGAGCAAAACGTCTTTCAGCTAATGGCTCAATAGTCAAAGATACTAACGCTATTCAAAATTTAGGAGCAATAGATATTCTTTGCACGGACAAAACAGGAACACTTACTCAAGATAGCATTTCTTTAGAATATTATTTGAATACGGTTAGTGAAGAAGACCGTGAAATTCTCAAATATGCTTATTATAATAGTTCACTTCAAACTGGGCTTAAAAATGTAATAGATAGAGCCATTATTCAAAGAGGTAGAAAAGAATTAACCATAAGTGAGTTAAGAGCAAGAAAAGTAGATGAATTACCTTTTGATTTTGAAAGAAGAAGATTAAGTGTTTTAGTAGATAAGGAAGATAGTCAAGTTCTAATTACTAAAGGAGCAATTGAGGAAATGTTAAATGTATCTACTAGAATACTAATTAACAATCAAATACAAGAATTATCAAAAGAACAGAAGACAAAAGTTTTAGACTTTGTTCAAACTTTAAATAAGCAAGGTTTAAGGGTCTTAGGTCTTTCTATTAAAGAAATAACATTGAATTATCCAGAGATTACTATCCAAGATGAAAGTGAAATGACTTTAATTGGATATTTAGCTTTCTTGGATCCACCAAAACAGGGAGCAAAGGAAGCTATAGCTGCGCTGGCTAAAGAAAAAGTCAAAGTCAAGGTTTTAACTGGAGATAATCAGTATGTTACTCAAGCAGTATGTAAAGAAGTTGGAATCAATGCAGATAAGTTTTTAACTGGAGATCAAGTAGCTGTAATGAGTGATGTAGAACTTCTAAAGGCTAGTGAAGATTATGATGTTTTTGTTAAATTAAATCCAACTCAAAAAGCACGAATAGTAAAACTTATGCGTAATGCTGGTCATGCGGTAGGTTTTTTAGGAGATGGTATTAATGATTCTCCTGCTATGAGAGAAGCAGATGTTGGTATATCAGTTGATAATGCTGTTGATATCGCTAAAGAAGCAGCAGATTTAGTTTTATTGAAAAAAGATTTAAGGATTTTAGAAAAGGCTGTTTTAAATGGAAGAGAAATTTTTGGTAATATCATGAAATACATAAAAATTACAATATCTTCTAATTTTGGCAATATCTTTTCAGTATTACTAGCAAGTATTTTCTTACCATTTTTACCAATGCAGCCAATGCAGCTTTTGTTTTTAAACTTAATATATGATATATCTTGCTTAGCAATTCCTTCTGATAAAATGGATCAAGAATATTTAAGACAACCACAAAAGTTAGACTCAAAAGAAGTCAAAAACTTTATGGTGTGGTTTGGACCAATAAGCTCAATTTTTGATATTTTAACTTTTGTGGTTCTTTACTTTGTAATTATTCCTCAAGCATTGGGTGCAAGATATTTCAGTTTATTATCTTTTCAACAACATAATTTTATTGCTATTTTCCATACAGGTTGGTATTTGGTGTCTTTGTGGACTCAGACATTGGTTTTACATACTTTGAGAACAGAAAAAATTCCGTTTTTACAAAGCAGATCTTCTTTAGCAATGTTTTTGGTAACCACAATAACTTTAATTATTGGAACTATTATTCCTTATACTAAACTTGGTTTAGCATTAGATTTTAGTCCTATGCCAAAAGAATTCTGGTTCTATTTGTCAATGGTGGTAGTATTGTATTTGTTGCTTACTACATTAGTGAAAAATATTTATTTAAGAAAATATAAAAAATTATTGTAGAAAAAGGGGATAATAGATAATAGGCATTCAAAAATAATAAGTCAAAAGATAATGGTGTTATAAAAATAAAAAACGTAACAATTTGCTACGTTTTTTTACTTTTGGAAAGGGATAAATGATAATGTTTTGTGTTGATTTTTAATAATTAACTAAAAAATCAAAATTTCATAACCATCTTTTAGGTAATCCAAAACGCCTGCATGGGTATACATATCATCCAAAAAGTGAAGACCAGCTTTTTCATTATCTGCATAGACACCTAGTGTTTTAGAACAAGCAAGGCAGACTCCTTGAATTGTTCCATCATTTTTAAGCGCTAAGTATAAAGCGTTTTTTTCTTCTTCTAATTCTTTAGGAAGTACACAGGACATACCTTCTAAAACAATTTTTACTTCATGCCCTGCATCCTTTAATTGTTTTGCATTCATAAGAGCATGTAAGAAACACATTTTTTTACCTTCCATGGTATAAATTAATATTTTTTTCATAATGTTTAACCTCATCATTATTTTTTAAAGAAAGCAACTGCTATGGCACCTGGTCCTGCATGTGTTCCAATTACAGAACCAATAGTAACATGGCGTGGTTTTTCTAAATCGTTTTCCCAAATAGCTCTACTATCTTCGATATATTTTAATAAAAGAGCATCAGATAAACCAGTGTAACCCAATAAAACTGGTTTACTAAAATCAATGCCACCCACTTTTTCTATTTGTTGCATTAACATATTGTTTCCACGTTTAGACCCCATTGCTTTGCCCACCGCTTCAATGTCACCACTAATTACTGAGAGAACTGGTTTGATATTTAATATTGCTCCTGCTACAGTAACTGATTTTGATAAACGACCACCTTTATGTAAGTATTCAAGAGTATCAACTAAGGCAACAATAACAATTTTCTTTTTTTCCACTTCTATTTTTTCAACAACTTCTTTAATATCCAAACCCTGATCAATATACCTAAAAGCAAGTTCAGTTAAAATACCAGCTCCAATTGCTGCAGTTTCGGTATCGATAACATAGACATTTTCATAATCTCTAGCAGCAATTATTGCGCTTTGATAAGTGCCTGAAAGTTTTGAAGATAGTGTTAGGACAATACAGGCTTCATTTAACTTCTTTGCTTTTTCAAATTCATTGGCAAAAGCTTCAGGGTTTGGCTGACTAGTAGATGGAAGCACAGCTGTTTCCACTAGTTTTTGATAAAAGGTAGTGTGGTCAATATCAATTCCATCAGTATATTCCTCTTCGCCAAAGTGAATGGTAAGAGGCACAAAGTTTACTCTTTTTTTATATTCCACAGTGATATCTGCGGTTGAATCTACAATCACTCTAATATTCATTTTTTTCTCCATTTTCTTAAGACTTGGTATGTGCTAAATTTTTTTCGCAATATGTGCGATACTATTGGCAATAAATTCTAAACTTTCATCAAGAGTGGAAAGATAACTATAAAACTTAGCAAGCTCTTCATCAGGGATATGTTCATTAACTTCATCTAAAACTGTTTCTATTTTATAATTAAGCATTTCTGCAAGTTTTCTTCCTTTTTCTGTTAAATAATAAGGACAATTATAACGTTTTGTTTTTTTGCTTTCGACAAAAACGTATTCTTTTTTTTCTAAATAATCAAGGGTGCGNGACATAATTGCTTTATCTTCCTCGCATAGTTTACATAATTCTGTTGCTGTTAAGCCATCTTTCCTTAATAAGTGGTATAAACAAGGAACATGCACGGTTTTTATATCAAAACCTTCAAGTGCTTTAAATTTAATTCGATATACATTACGATTAATCCGGTTAGTCATGGCTGTAAAATTTGCAAATCGGTCTTTCATAGAGCCTCCTAATTTGATACTTGTTGATTTATCAACAAGTGAATAATAACATAGACTTTTAGAGAAATCAATAGAAAAAAATAAATTGAAAAGTTATAAGAATAATCTATAAATTCAATTAATTTGTGAAATAATTAACTTTATTATCAGGCAAGCGTTTTCATGTTGTGAAATAATTGACAAACAGCAAATGAGAGGATAAATTAATGTTGTAAAATTGTCTAAATTGGAATTTTATAAGAGGTAAATAGTATGAGTGAAATAGTTGTAAAAGAAGTAAATGAACTAGTAGAAAAAGGGTTGAAAGCCTTAGATGAGTTTATGAATTTAAACCAACAACAAATAGATTACATCGTAGCGAAGTGTTCTGTAGCTGGATTAGATAATCATGGTGTGTTGGCAGCAAGTGCGATTGAAGAAACAAAAAGAGGTGTTTTTGAGGATAAAGCAACTAAGAATTTGTTTGCTTGTGAATATGTAGTTAATAACATGAGACACTTAAAAACAGTTGATATAATTAGTGAAGATCCAGTTACTGGGATTACTGAGATTGCTTCTCCAGTAGGAGTTATCTGTGGTATTACACCAGTTACAAATCCAACAAGTACAGTTGTTTTTAAAGCTTTAATTTGTTTAAAAACAAGAAATCCAATTATTTTTGCTTTCCATCCATCAGCACAACAATGTTCTAAACAAGCAGCTGAAGTTATGTACAAAGCAGCTGTGGCAGCAGGTGCGCCTAAAAATTGTATTCAATGGATTGAACATCCAAGCATGGATGCAACAAATGCTTTGATGAATCATGAAGGTGTTGCGACAATTTTAGCTACTGGTGGTAATTCAATGGTCAAAGCAGCCTACAGTTGTGGAAAACCAGCGATGGGTGTTGGAGCAGGAAATGTACCAGCATATATTAATTTTAGTGCTAATATTGAGCAGGCCGTAAATGATATCGTTTTATCAAAGGCTTTTGATAATGGTATGGTTTGTGCAAGTGAGCAAGCTTGTATTGTTGATGAGGAAATTTATAATGAAACAGTCAACATGTTTAAAAGATATAAGGCATATTTTGCTGACAAAAAAGAAAAAAAGATGCTCGAAAAGTTCATGTTCAGTGTTGAAAATAAAGAAGATTGTTCAAAGGCAGTATTAAATCCAAATGTGGTTGGAAAGCCTATTACCTGGATTGCTAAACAAGCAGGATTTGAGGTGAGCGAAGATACTTCAATCATTTGTGTAGAGTGTAATGAAGTTGGCGTAAATGAGCCATTAACTAGAGAAAAACTTTCACCAGTATTAGCCTTTATTAAAGTTGAAGGGGCAAGTGAGGGAATTGAAAAAGCAAAACAAATGGTTGAGTTTTATGGTTTAGGACATTCAGCAGTTATCCATTGTAAAGAAAAAAGTTTGGCTGACGAATTTGGCAAAGAAGTTAAAGCTATGCGCATTATTTGGAATAGTCCAGCAACTTTCGGTGGAATTGGAAATGTCTATAATTCATTTTTACCATCGATGACTTTAGGATGTGGTTCTTATGGTAGAAATTCAATTGGGGGAAATGTTAGTGCAATTAACTTATTAAATATTAAGAAAGTTGGAAAAAGGAGAAATACAGTGCAATGGTTTAAAGTTCCTAGTAAGATTTATTTTGAAAGAAACAGCATTCAGTATATTCAATCTTGTCGTGATGTAAACAAGGTATTTATTGTAACTGATAGGAGTATGGTTGACTTTGGTTTTGTTAATAGAATTACCGAACAATTACATTTAAGAAGAAATAAAGTTGCCATTCAAATGTTTTGTGATGTTGAACCAGATCCAGATATTGTAACAGTTAGAAAAGGTGTTGATTTAATGCAAGCATTTAAACCTGATACAATCATCGCTTTAGGTGGTGGTAGTGTTATGGATGCTGCTAAAGGTATGTGGGTATTCTATGAACATCCAGAAGTAGATTTTGATGACTTAAAACAGAAATTTATGGACATTAGAAAAAGAGCCTTTAAATATCCTGAGTTAGGTAAAAAAACTAAATTAATTTGTATTCCCACAACTTCAGGTACAGGTAGTGAAGTAACTCCNTTTGCAGTTATCTCAGATAAAGCAAATAATAANAAATACCCATTAACTGATTATTCATTAACACCAACAGTGGCTATTGTTGATCCAGAGTTTACAACTAATTTGCCAGCAAGATCAACAGCTATTACTGGAATGGATGTATTAACTCATGCAGTAGAAGCATATGTTTCAGTTATGGCTAATGATTATACTGATGGATTGTGTTTACAAGCAATTAAGTTGGTATTTGAATATTTGCCAAAAGCAGTAAAGAATGGTAAAAACGACTTGGAAGCTAGAGAAAAAATGCATAATGCAGCAACCATTGCTGGTATGGCATTTGCTAATGCTTTTTTAGGAATGACCCACTCTTTGGCTCATAAGATAGGGGCAGAGTTTCATACAATACATGGACATACTTGCGCTATTTTACTACCAGAGACAATTAGATATAATGGACAAATCCCAACAAAATTAAGTGTATGGCCTAAGTATAATGTCTATAAGGCAGATAAAAAGTATCAGGATATTGCTAAACTATTAGGTTTACCAGCAGATACACCTAAACAGGGCGTAGAAGAATTTGCTAAAGCAGTTGAAAGATTAATTGNAGAAATNGGATTGGAAACTAACTTTAAACAATTAAATGTTGATGAANCTAGTTGGAATGAAAAGATTGNTTCTATTGCAGTGGCNGCATATGAAGATCAATGTTCTCCAGCTAATCCAAGAGTNCCTTTAGTAGAAGATATGAAGGTAATGCTAAAAAAGGTTTATGATAAATAACTAAGTTATAAAAAGACATTTCTAATAATAGGATGTCTTTTTAGTTAGGAGTTAATTGACATAAATTTTATAAGAAAGATGAATTTAAAACATTATAATAAATACGCAAAATAAAAAAGTTAATTCCGTTTTTAAAATGATAAGTGCAGAATTTTGATTTTAACTGATAATGTGATATAATCCAAGAGAACTTTTGTTTAATGAGGATATAAACAGGTTCATGTAATAATAAAAGTATGATTTGCATTCGATAAATTGTTATACAAATCATATTTTTATGATAAATCAGGAAAGAATAGGAGAAATAAGATGGTGAAAAATAAAAGAATATTATTATCAAAAGTTATTGTTTTCATATTGATGCTTTGCCTTATGGTTTCAAAATCCATTATTGTCTATGCTGATGGTGATGTGGAGATAAATGGAATCAATTTTCCTGATGATAATTTTAGAAGTTACATAGAAATTGCATTTGATTCAAACGGTGATGGTATATTGCAACGCTCCGAATTAGAGGCTGTTAAAGTTATTAATTGTGCCAAAAAGAATATTGCTGATCTTACAGGTGTAGAACACTTTACTAAATTAGAAAAGTTGCTTTGTGGTTATAATCAGCTTACTAATCTGGATATTAGTAGCAACACTGCTTTGACTGATTTGATGTGCAACAAAAACAAATTAACCACTTTAAATATCAGTAACAATAGAGAGTTGACAAAACTTAATTGCAGTGAAAATCAGCTTACTAATCTAGACATTAGTAGCAACACTGCTTTGACTGATTTGATGTGTTATAAAAACAAATTAACTACTTTAAATGTCAGTAACAATTCTAAATTGAAATATTTATACTGCTATGATAATTTACTTGAAACACTTAATATTAGCAATAATACAGCATTGATACAGCTAAACTGTTCTAACAATAATTTGCTTGCTTTGGATGTCAGCAATAATAGAGAGTTGACATATCTTAATTGTGGAGATAATAATCTGACCACTTTAAATGTTGATAATAATATAAATTTATCGACACTATATTGTTCTTTTAATAATCTAACTTCTTTAAATATCAGCAATAACAGTGAACTAAAGATTTTAATGTGTAATAGTAACAAGCTGAATTCCTTGGATGTCAGCAGCAATATCCAACTGATAGATTTACGTTGTCAAAATAATAAAATAGCTTCTCTTGATGTCAGCAATAACACTGCATTAAAAAACTTTTATTTTGAAAATAATCAATTAACTACTCTTGATCTCAGTAAAAACAATGCGCTGATGAGTTTCTTTGTTTCAGGAACTTATTCGACCCCGCAGAATTGTCCGACATCTTTGGTTTCTGATTTTGAAAATGGAAAGTATAAATTTGATTTGTCAACTTTATTTTCTGATCCAATTGAAGATATTGCACGGGTGATGATGGTAAAACTGATTAATGATGAAACTTTACCAGAAACAGTAACTTATGATGAAGATACTGGGATATTATTGATTAGTCCTGCTGA
>JGI24709J26583_10003077_pt1 | contig 13332 bp, 8 predicted proteins | sample BioPla2DNA1_FD_26583 | JGI IMG/M metagenome (IMG submission 26583) | reverse complement strand
TTATTTTTTTATATAAAAATTTTTAATTGTCAATGATTAATTGTTAATAGCTTCCCCTATGAAGTAATTCTTGCTTTAAGTCCCATAACTTTTGAGATAAATCAACATAATATGTATGAGGATTTTCAAATCTCAAAGTTTCTGGCCACATTTTCTTATTTTCATTTTTAGAAAACTCTTTAATTTCTAATACTGAAGGGCTCTTATATACTAGATTACCCTTATCAAAAATCTTAACCATTAATTCTTTTGCATAAAAATTAGTGATTTTCTTTCTCTTCCAAGTATCTATAGGATGGAAGATTTCTAAAGGCTTAGATTCGTCAATTACTTCATTATGAAGAGTTATAAGGTCGGCAATGGCCATATCTGTGTCTCTATCAAAAATTCTGTAAATCTTTTTAAAACCTGGATTAGTTATTTTTTCACTATTTTCACTAATTTTTATTCTTGGTACAATTTCATTATTATTTTCTACTGCAACTAATTTATAAACTCCACCAAAAACAGGTTCGGATTTTGCAGTTATTAATCTTTCACCAACTCCAAAGGCATCTACACATGCTCCTTGATTTAATACACCTCTTATTATATGCTCGTCTAGTGAATTAGAAACTAATATCTTACAATCTTCATAGCCAGCTGCATCTAAGATCTTTCTACATTTCTTAGTTAGATATGCAATGTCACCAGAATCTAATCTTATGCTAGTAGGTCTTTTTCCTAGTGGTTTTAATACCTCATCAAATACCTTAATTGCATTAGGTAATCCAGATTTTAAAACATTATAGGTATCAATTAAAAGAGAGCAATTATCAGGATAAGTTTCAGCCCAAGCTTTAAAGGCTTCATATTCAGTATCAAATAATTGAACCCAGCTATGAGCCATAGTTCCAACTGCAGGAACATTAAAATATTTATCTGATATTGTACAAGCAGTAGAATCACAACCACCTATAATAGCAGCTCTTGAACCATAAATAGCTCCATCATAACCTTGAGCTCTACGAGAACCAAATTCCATTACAGTTCTTCCATTTGCAGCTCTGCAAATTCTATTTGCTTTGGTAGCAATAAGTGTTTGGTGGTTAATTGTAAGTAAAAGCATAGTTTCAATAAATTGAGCCTGTACAACAGGGCCTCTTACTGTAACTAAAGGTTGGTTAGGAAAAACTAAATTACCTTCTGGAATTGCCCAAACATCACATTCAAATTTAAAGTTTTTTAAATAAGCTAAGAATTCATCAGAAAACATATTTTTGCTTTTTAAAAATTCAATATCTGAATCAGTGAATTTTAAATTTTTCAAATATTGTATTAGCTGATCAAGACCTGCCACAATACAATATCCACCATCATCAGGAACTTTTCTGAAAAACATATCAAAGTATGCTATTTTATCTTGAACACCCTTATTAAAATATCCATTTCCCATTGTAAGTTCATAGAAGTCTACTAACATGGTAAGATTACGTTCGTTAGTGACATCAAATCTAATTAAGTTTTCCATTTTATTCTCCTTTTATACTAAAATGATTGTATAAATAATCTAATAAATAAACAAATACAATAATAATATTTTACAACGATAAATAAATTATTACAACATAGTAATTTATATTATAATAGAGGCAATAATTAATGGCAGAAGGAGAGATTATTATTATTAAATTAGACCAATATCAAAAAGAAGCTGTTTACATAAAAGATAGAAATGTACTTGTAGTTGCTGCCCCTGGTTCAGGAAAAACTACAGTAATTATTAATAGGGTAAATCATTTAGTTACAGATTTAAATATTAAAATAGGAAATATTATAGTAATTACCTTTACAAGGGCTGCTGCTGATAATATGAGAAGCAGATATAAAAATATATTTAATAGGGAAAAGGCACCTTTCTTTGGAACCTTTCATGGATTATTTTATAAAATCCTCTTAAGGGAAGGGTATAAGGTGAAAATAATCAATTCAGGCATTAGTTATAAGATAATCATGTCTGTGCTTACAAAATATAGTGATGATGTAAGTGAAGATAAAATAAAGGAAGCCTTAAATAATATATCCCTTTTTAAAACTTCCTTAAGGAAATTAGAGGAATATACTCCAACTATGCCTCAGGATATTTTCCAAGAGTGTTTAAGTAAATACGAAGAGTTTAAATCTAATAATGGATTTTGGGATTTTGATGATCTATCCATAAAGGTCATAAGATTATTTAAAGAAAATGCAGACATACTTTACAGATATAGAAAACTTTTTAAATATGTTTTAGTAGATGAATTTCAAGACTGTGATGAGCTGCAAGTTGAATTCTTAAAGATGATAAATGAAGGTAATTCGATCTTTGCAGTGGGAGATGAGGATCAGTGTATTTATAGTTTTAGAGGTTCAAAACCTGAGTATATGGTAAGCTTTGATAAAATTTTTAAAGAAGGCAGAAAGGTTTATTTATCTACTAACTATAGAAGCAGCAAAAATATTGTAGAAGTTTCAAAAAAAATAATTTCTAATAATAAAAGCAGAAATAAGAAGTTAATAAAGTCCTTTAAAAAGAGTGATGGAATAATTAAATTTTCAACACCCTTTGATGAAAGTGTTCAGGGAGAAGAAATTTCAAAAATCTTAGAAAAAACTAAAGACAGCCTAAGTGATAATGCTATTTTATACAGGACAAATATGGAGGCTATGAGTTTAATAAATACATTTATAAGAAGAAATATTCCTTTTGTACTTTTAGATAAGGGGTATAATTTTTATGAGAATTTTATATGTAAGGATATTATTTCCTATTTAAGACTTGCAATAAACATCAAGGACAGAGAAAGCTTCCTAGCCATAATTAATAAACCCTTTAGATATATCAGCAAGGCAAATTTAGATTATATTAGAAGGTCTATTGAAGATAAATCAGCCTTTGATATATTAATAGATAAAAATGATATGGCACCCTATCAATGTAAAAAGCTTGATGAATTAAAAAAGGAAATTCTATACTTAAATAAGGTATCCTTGGGAACTGCTATTCAATATATAATATCAGACTTAAAATATATTGATTATTTAAGGGAATATGCAGAAAGGTATAATCAAAACATTGAGGAATTTGAAGTAATACTAGAAGAACTTAGAAATTCAGCTAANGGCTTTAAAACAATAATTGAATTTTTAACTCATATTGAAAGGGTAAAGGAGAAGTTAGAGGTTAGCAAGGAAGTTAAAGAGGGAGTTATCTTAAGTACAATTCACGGCGTTAAGGGAATGGAGTTTAAGAATATATTTATAGTAAATGCTGTGGAAGAAACAATACCCCATAAATCCTCCATTGAAAATAATTTAGAAGAGGAAAGAAGGCTTTTTTATGTAGGAGTTACAAGGGCAATAGAAAACTTATATATTTATGCCCCTAAAAACCAGCAGGGAAGGTTTAGAGATATTTCAAGATTCATTGGTGAAGGTGACTTTAGAAAAGCAACAAGTAAAATAGATTATGGCCTAAAAGCAGGGGGTAGAGTAGAGCATAAGACCTATGGAAAGGGAATTATTAGGGAAATAAAAGAAGATTCTGTTAAAATAGTATTTGATGATAAAGAAAGCAGGAGTTTTTCCCTAAGGGTACTTATGGAAAATAATATATTAACAATGATAAATTAAGCTATTCACTAATAAATGCAAAGACTGTATAATTTATTATAGTAAAACTAATTATTAATTTTAGTAAAAGGGAAAGCAGAAACCTAAAACTGGCTATGCTGAAACTGAAAATTGAAAAATGAAAACCGAAAACTGAAAATTGAAAACTGAAACCTGAAACTGAAACTTGAAAACTGAAAATTGAAAACTGTCAATGGGGGTGTGTAGAATGGAGAAGATAAATTCAAAGGATATTAAATTTGCTCTAGATGTAGGAACTCGATCAATAATTGGTACAGTAGGAGTTGTTAAGGATAATAAATTTCATGTTATATTAGAAAAATATGTAGAGCATGAAGAGAGAGCAATGATAGATGGACAAATTCATGATATAGATTTAGTTGCAAAAAGTGTTAAAAATATAGTTGATGAAATAGAAAAGGAACTTAATATTAAGCTTACTAATGCATCAATAGCAGCTGCAGGTAGGTTTTTAAAAACTGTTAATGGAACAGGATATACTGAATTAAATGAAGATGAGGAAATCAATAAGGAAGATATTAGGAAGTTAGAGCTTATAGCCCTTAAGGAAGCTGAAAAAGAAATAAATAAGAATACTGGAGGAAAACTATATTGTGTAGGCTACTCAGTTAAAAATTATTATTTAAATGGATTTCTTATGTCAAATTTACAAGGACATAAGGGAGAAAATGCTTCTGTAGACGTTATTGCTACCTTCCTTCCAAGATCCGTAGTTGATTCTTTATATACAGTACTAAGCAAGGTAGGATTAAGTGTTAGCAATATAACTTTAGAGCCTATAGCAGCCATAGACGCTGTTGTACCAAAAAATTTAAGATTACTAAATATAGCTTTAGTAGATATTGGAGCAGGAACATCTGATATTGCAATAAGTTCAAAGGATACTATTTCTTCTTATGGAATGGTTCCTCAAGCAGGGGATGAAGTTACTGAAGCTATAGTACAAGAATATTTAGTGGATTTTAATACTGCAGAAGATATTAAAAGGCAGATAAATATAGAAAGTGAAATTACATATATAGATGTTTTAGGTTTAGAAAATACAATAAAGGTTGAAGATATAAGAAAAGTGATAAAACCTATAGTTTCAAAAATAGCAGAAGGAATTGCAGCAAAAATAATAGAACTTAATGGAGGCAAGTCTCCAAGTGCACTATTTCTAGTTGGGGGAGGAGCCCATACTCCAGGAATAATAGAAGAACTTAGTGAAAACCTTAATATGCCAGTTCAAAGAATAGCAATTAAGGATAGAAAGTCTGTAACAGAATGTATTAGCGAAAATNATCTAGGTTCTGCAGGAGTAACAGTACTGGGAATAGCTTTAGTAGCCTTAAAAAATGAAAGCAAGAACTTTATAGATGTAACTTTAAATGGTTCTGCAGTGAGTATGTTCAATTCTCATGAGCTTACAGTAATGGATGTAATTATCCATGCAGGAGTTAATCCAAGTATGCTTATGGTTAGGAATGGAAAGAATTTAAGATATAAGCTAAATGGAGTAAAACGTATTGCTTTTGGAGAAAAAGGAAAAAGTCCAGTAATTAAAGTAAATGATAAAATTGAAAGTTTAGATAAGCATATAAAATATGGTGACATTATAGAAATAGAATATGCAAAGGAAGGAAAAGATGGCAAAGCTCAAATTAAAGATGTTATAAGAAATTTAAATTCTATAGGAATATACTTAGATAATGAGGTTATAAATTTAGAGCCAATAATTACAGTAAATAATCAAAAAGAAAACCTAGAGTATGAAATAAAAGAAAATGATGAAATAAATGTAATTCTTCCTAAGACTGTTAAAGATATTAAAGAGTACATATTAAAAGAAGAAGTAGAAATTGAGAAAAATGGAATAAAGTTAGAAGATAACTATATAGTTTCAGAGGGAGAAAAATTAAATATAATTAAACCTATTGATGATAAGATTACAATAAATAAAGATAAAGATGAAAAAAATAAGCAGGAATTAATTAATAATGAAATAGATAAAAATGTAATAAACGTAGTATTTAATAACAAAAAGTTAACACTTTCTCACAGAAAAGACTATATAATAATAGATGTGTTTAATTACGTAGATTATGACCTTTCAAATGTAAAGGGGAAAGTTAATTTAACCTTAAATGGTGAAAAGGTTGGTTATACAACAAAGATAAAAGACGGGGATGTTATTGAGCTAGTTATTAATTAATAAATAGGGAGAAGTCAATGAATTTCAAAGATGAAGCTTTAAAAATTAAGGATGAATTAATAAGCATCAGAAGAAAACTTCATCAATACCCCGAATTAGGAATGGAAGAGTATGAGACTTCCAAATATATTAAGGAATTTTTAAAAAAAGAAAAGATTGATTATAAAGAATATGCAAAAACCGGGGTATGCGGAATAATAAAGGGAACTAAAGATTATTCTAATAATGTTAAAACAATAGCTTTAAGAGCAGATATGGATGGTCTGCCAATAGAGGATGAAAAGTCTTGTGATTATTCATCAAAAATAAAGGAAAAAATGCATGCATGTGGACATGATGCCCATATGACAATTTTGCTTGGTGCAGCAAAAATATTAAATAAAAACAAGCACCTTTTTAGCGGTAATATAAAGCTTATTTTTGAACCAGCAGAAGAAACTATAGGTGGAGCAAAATTTATGATAGGAGAAGGTGTCCTTGAAAATCCAAAGGTAGACTGTATCTGTGGACTACATGTAGAGGAAACTTTAGAATGTGGCACTATAATGTTAAAGCCTGGAGTAGTAAATGCAGCATCAAATCCTTTTGCCATAACTATAAAGGGTTCAGGTGGCCATGGAGCTTATCCCCATACTACCGTTGACCCAGTAATAATTGCAAGCTATGTTATTATTGCTATGCAAACAATAATAAGCAGAGAAGTTAATACCTTAAATCCAGCAGTTATAACAGTGGGAAGCATTCATGGAGGAACAGCTCAAAATATTATACCAGAGGAAGTAAAAATAAGAGGAATAATTAGGTCTATGAGCAAAGAGGATAGGGCTTTTGTAAAAGAACGGCTAAAAAATATAGTTAGGGGAATTTGTAAAAGCTATAGAGGCAGGGCAGATATAAAAATAGAAGAATCTTATCCTAATTTATATAATGATGAAAAACTACTGGATATATTTATTTCGTCAGCAGAAAAGATAATAGGAAAAGAAAATATACTATTGCAAAAANACCCTAAAATGGGAGTAGAAAGCTTTGCTTATTTTGCAAGTGAAGTTCCAGCAGTATTTTACTTTTTAGGGTCAGGTAATAAAGAAAAGAATATTATTCACCCTGCCCATAGCAGTTTATTTGATATTGATGAAGAATGCCTTCCAATAGGCGCTGCTATGCAGTGTCAAATGGCTTTTGATTATTTGACAAGAAAGTAAATTAATATTAATCTATAACAATGAGAAAAAATAACTAAAATACGAAAAAACTAGGAGTGATTAGTTTGAAAATAGAAATAGGTACAAATGAAGCCGGCCAAAGACTTGATAAATTTTTAAGAAAACTACTAAAAGATGTGCCCTTAAGCAGAATATTTAAGGCTTTAAGAAAAGGTGATATTAGAGTAAATGGTAAAAAACAAAAAGAAAACTATACTCTAGAAGTTGATGATCTAGTAGAAATTAGATATATTCAAAGTACTAAAGAGAAAAAAGAAGAAAACTTTATTAAAGTAGATGCTAANGGAATTAAGATAACCTATGAAGATTCTAATATCTTAGTAGTGGAAAAGTGGCCTAATATTTTAGTGCATCCAGATCAAAAAGGAAAAGAGCCTAGTTTAACTGATTATGTATTATCCTATTTATATGATAAGGGAGACTATCTTCCAGAAAAGGAATTAACCTTTACTCCTGCACCATGCAATAGATTAGATAGAAATACATCAGGAGTTGTAATATTCGGTAAAAATTTTGAGTCCTTAAGAGTTATGAATGAAATGATAAGGGAAGGTAANGTTGAAAAATACTATACTACCTTAGTTAAAGGGAAGATAAAGGACGGATTATACAAGGGCTATATACATAAAAATGAAGAAGCCAATATATCAAAAATATATGATAAAAAAATTAAAGACTCCAAGGAAATTGCCATGGAAGTAAAAACCCTACAAACTAATGGAGCTTACTCCTTATTAGAAATTAATTTAATAACAGGAAGAAGCCATCAAATTAGGGCACATTTATCACATCTTGGAACACCTATAATAGGAGATAACAAGTATGGAGATAAAAAATTAAATTCCTTTTTTGCAAATAAGTTTGGATTAGATTATCAATATTTATATGCATATAAACTTATATTTAGAAATGCACCAGACAAATTAAATTATCTTACAAATAAAACAGTAACTGAAAGTTTACCACCTGTTTTTAAAAAGATAAAAAATGATGTTTTTAAATTTATTATATAACAAAGGTGAGATTGGGAATGAATAAAAAGTCAACTGGAAATGGGTTCTTAATATTATCAGTTGCCAGTATTTTGGGGAAATTATTATCAGCCATATATGTACCATTGNTGACTGCAGTATTAGGTGGCACAGGTTATGGAATATATACGGCTGGATATGATATTTTTGTATTTTTAATAGCAGTTACAAGCTTAGGCATCCAGCCTGCAGTAACTAAGGTAGTTACTGAATATAGGACCCTTGGAAATTATAAAGATTCTTTAAAGGCTATGAAATTAGCAAGAAAATATTTTACTTTAATTGCTATAGCTGTATCAGGGATATATTTAGTTGTCATTGTTCCNNTAGCAAAAATAATTAATAGGGAAAATTCAACCCTAACTTTTATATTTTTAGCTCCTGCTCTTATATTTGCAGCTATTATAGCGGCTTATAGGGGATATATGCAGGGGATGGAAGATATGCAGCCCTTAGCAATATCTCAACTTATAGAGCAGCTTGTTAATGTATTAATAAGTCTTGTTTTTGCAGCTATATTACTAGCAATAACAAAGGATTTAAGATGGGGAAGTGCTGGTGGAACAGTAGGTACATCCTTAGGGGCAGTTGCTGCAATAATATATATAATTTATATATTTGAGAAAAGAAATTATAGAGAAGAAACAGAGAAAAATCATGATCCAAGTGTAAAGAGAATACATAATAAAAAAATAGTAAGGAAATTGTTTTCTTATGCAATTCCTATTTGTATAGTAGCAGGAGTTCAAAATTTTGCGGGAGTAATAGATACAATTACCCTGGGAGTTTTATTAAAAAAGGCTGGCTTAGGTGCAGAAGTTGACAATTTATCCGCTGTACTTTCTTATTATAAAACTATGATTTACGTACCCCTTGCAATAGTAACTGCTCTTGGAACATCAATTTTTCCTAAAATAATTGAAGCTTTTATTCGTAGAGATAGAAAGGACCTTAGAAGGCAGACTTCATATTCCTTTAGACTTTCTTATATTATAGTAATTCCAGCAACTTTTGGATTAGCTATATTGAGTAAAGAAATATATGCTTTTATGTTTAATGGCTCACCAGGGCATGAATTAGTTACCTATGGTTCTACATTGCTCATACTAATGTCTATAACAACAATACAAAATGTTATACTTCAAGGAATAAACAAGCTTTATGTAATAATTGCATCTGTTTCAGCAGGATTATTAGTGAAAATTATTTTAAATATTATTTTAATACCAATTCCATTTTTAAACGTGGCTGGAGCTGTAATAGCAACCTTTGTTTCATATTTAATTCCAGCCATAATTAATCACAGAAAAATAGAAGGCTCCTTTAGAGTAAAGGTCCCAATAATAAGACAAGGTATCGTTCCGCTAATATGTTCAATATTAATGACCATAGTGATATATATATGTAAATTCCCTATAGTTAAACTAGCAGAAAACCTTGGCGGCGGAAGAATTGTAATGATAATTGCTACATTAATATTAATATCCATAGGGGGAGCAATATACCTTACCCTAATGATATATCTAGGTGGAATAAGAAGAAGAGACTTAGATCTAATTTCACCAAGAATAATTAGATTCTTACCTAGAAGACTTAGAAAACAACTAATTTAGGTAGTTCACGGCTTAGATTAGTTCACAGTTGGTGAAGATCTTCAGGGGAGCTGAAAATCTATATTTAAAAAATCTCTGTTTTTACAACAGAGATTTTTTTATTTCAAGATTTTCAGCCCGTCTGAAAATCCTCCTAACCTGAAACTTGAAACCTGAAACCTGACAACTGTACTTACTCTTCTTCCACTCCAAAGAAGCTAAGGCCGCCAAAGGTTATGAAGGTTAAGCCTGTTACAAGTATGTTTTTTATGATGAATAAATCTTTTAAGAATATATTTGTTAGCAGGTTATACACTAGGAAAATTAATACTGCTAATAAAAGATATATTATTATATTTGCTCCAGANAGATATAAATCCATATGTTTTTTAACTTCTCTAAGGTTAATGATTAAGCTTAAGGAGGAGGTTATAAAAATTGTTATTCCGTAACCCATAATATTTATTTTAGTATTTCCAATTAGAAAATATAAACATATTATTTCTAAAAGAGAAACTATTAATGAGTTTTTTAATATTACCCCTTGTTTACTTAATCCATTTAATATTCCAAACATTGTATTGGCTGTAAAGAATATAGGTGCACTAAGAGAAATTATCCTTATATAATTGCCTAAATCATCTCTTGAATAAAACATTTTGCCAAGGGAATCAGGAACTATGTTGCAGACAACTGTTGTAGCCAGCCCTAGTAAAAATGCTATTTTCATTACCTTTTTAATTCTTATAGTTGCATTATAGTAATCTCCCTTGCTTAAGGTTTCAGAAAGATCTGGAACAATAAGAGAGTTTATNGAAGCTANAACTATTATTGGGAAAACAACTATATTTAGTGCCATACCATTAAACTTACCTATAAGGCCTAAAGCGGCAGTAGCATCAAAGCCAGCATGAACTAGCCTTCTAGGAATTAATAGGGTTGAAAAGGTAGAAAATAAGTTTCCTAAAAAGCCATTTAAGCATAAGGGAAGGGCAATAACTAAAACATTAAATAATAGTTGTGATCTTCTTTCTGGCTCTGATGTACTTACAGGTATCTTTTTCTTTAAAGATTTATAGTAAATAAATAGTAAAATTAAACTTTGCAATTCACCAATGGCTAAGGATACATAAGCCAATGTCACCAAAGCAGTAATGGTTTTAGCTTTAAAGAAATATATAAGCAGGGTAATTACAATAATTCTCATGGCTTTTTCAGAAATATCAATTATAGAAGGAACTGTTATTTTTGAAACACCATAAAAATATCCCTTTAAGATATTTGATAAAGCAATAAATACCATAGCAGGGGTGGTTACCCTAATTGCATTAATGGTTCTAATATCATGAATTCCATATTTACTTATATAAGGGGCAAGAAAGAATACTAAAACTCCTATTAAGATTGACCAAATAATATTAAAGCCTGCAACGGTATTAATAGTATTATGTATATTATTATATTGTCCCTTAGATTTATATATAGCTGAAGTTTGAGAGATAGCAGCAATTATTCCAGCTGTCATCAAACATATAAATAAATTGTATACTGGCATTACAAGGCCATATAGCCCCATTCCTTCAGGGCCTATAAGTTTTGATAAGTAAATTGAAAAAATAAAGCCTAAGATTCCTGTTGTTATATTTGATAATGTTAATACAAAAGAATTTTTAAAGAAACTACTGTTATTCACTGCAATACCCCCTTAATACACTTATATCTATTCTGATTTTAAGGAAAATATTACATAAGAAAAATACTTATAAGAAGAACAAAATTGTAAATTTATAAGCTTAAAAAGTAATAATTTATTTATTTATAAATATAAATTAAACATAATAACTGATATTTTATTTGTTTAAAATTGGAGGGATATTGGGTGAAAAGATTTNTTAAATTTATATTAGCAGCTCTAATCATAGTTTCTTTATCTTTTGGTATCTATAAATTTAAAAATAGCTATGATTTTAATATTATTAATAAGGATATTAATTTATCAATAAAGATAAAGGGAATCAAAGATGCTAGAAGCTTTGACTTTGATGAGGAAGGAAACATATATCTAGCCTTTGAAAATACATTAAAAATAATAAATAAAAATGGAAATAATGGTGTTATTATTAGAGATAGCCAATTTGATATATTAGATATATTGTATTATAAAGAAAAGTTATACATAGCAAGTGATAATAGAATATTAGAATATGATTTATCTACAAATGATTACAAGGAATTGGTTACAAATATCCCAAACCAAGGAATAAATAAAAAAGTAAATTTGTTAATAAATGATGATAAATTATTTTTTTCAATTGGCAGTAATACAAATGATGGAATAGTAAATAAAAAGGGAGAAGCCTTTGAAATTGCTACAAATAACTGGACCCTAGTAGGAGATAATTATGGGGAGGGAAAAACAGGGGCTTTTTCACCTTATTCAATCAGTACTGAAAAAGGACAAACTGTAGAAGGGCATAAATTGGGGAATGCAGCTATACTAACTTACGATTTAAAAAATGGAGAAATACAATTATTTTCCCATGGAATAAGGAATATTGCCGGCTGGGATATAAGCAGCGAAGGCAAAATAGTTGCAGTTGTAGGGGGAATGTTAGATACAACAGTAAGAGGAATAAAAAATGATAGGGATTATATATATGAAATTAATGGAGATAGATGGTATGGGTGGCCTGATTATAGCGGTGGGGACCCAATAACCTCTCCTAGGTTCACAGATGGCGATCCTCACAAGTTTTTGATAAAAAATCATACAACTAATAATCCAGATGCCCCAATTTTTCAATATAGAGATGTGGCTGCATTAAATGGTTTAGCAGTTGATAAGGAAGGAAAGTATTTTGAAAAGGATACTCTTATAGTTGCAGATAATAAATTAGGATCTTTATATTCTTTGACACCGAAAGGAAATTTAATAGATATAGCAGATTTAGGTAATACAAGTAAAATAGAAAAAATTAAATTTTGTGAAGAGGGCTTTTATATATTAGATAGTGGCTTTGGATCCTTATATGTATTAAATAAAACTAATTTTAGTAACGGATTTAACTTACCTTACGTAATATGGGCCTTTATAATAACTTTTATTATTTTATTAATTTTAGTCATATTAATTAAAAATAAGAGGAATGAAAAGAGAGTTAAGTAAATATAATTATATAAATAAAAGTTATGTAAATAGGAGGTAAAGTGGGGATGAGCAAAACATTAATATTAAATTTAAGAGATACAAAGCTAGAAGGAAATATTCTTGATGTGGGAGAAAGCTTTGGAGTTATATATAATATTTCCAAGGATATATTTGGAGAAATTGCAGTAGATTATGTTGCTTCAGATAATAACAACAAGATAATGGAAAATGATTATGATACATGTACAATGTTTTTTTATCTAAGCAGCCTTTGGAGCAATTCCAATAAGGCCAGGCTTTTAGAAGAAGTAACTAAATATTTAAAAGTTGGAGGGAAAATTTATATTTGGGATATTAATAAGGAGCCTAAACAAATTGTTAATAATAAAATAATGGCTGTCCTTCCTTCTGGGAAAATAAAAGAATTCGAATTCAAAAATTTAAATCCCTTGTCAAAATCATCTTTAGA
>JGI24709J26583_10003070_pt1 | contig 13348 bp, 9 predicted proteins | sample BioPla2DNA1_FD_26583 | JGI IMG/M metagenome (IMG submission 26583) | reverse complement strand
AAAGTGCCCTTCTTGGATTTCCATTTTTGAAAAATCAATAGATGAGGCAAGTAGCCTTGGAGGAGTTCCTGTCTTAAACCTACGTATGTCTAAACCTAGATNCAAGAGGTTTTGCGTAAGAAGAGTGCTTCCTTTAAGNCCGCTTGGCCCTGTGTTTTCTGAATGGTCGCCAATTATTATTCTGCTGTTTAAATATACCCCTGTAGCAAGGATTACTGCATCCGCATAGTACTTAGCACCAAGACCAGTTTCTATCCCACAGACTTTTTTATTTTCATCTACTAAAATCTGCTTGGCTTCTCCTTCCAGGATGTCTAGATTCTCTATCTCTTCCAGTCTTTTCTTCATTGTTCTTTGGTAGAGTTTTTTATCTACTTGAGCTCTTAAACTATGAACTGCAGGTCCGTTTGCAGAGTTTAATGTTCTCGACTGAATGGTAGCAACATCTGCAACCTCTCCCATGAGCCCGCCTAGCGCATCTACTTCTTTTACAAGATGTGCTTTTCCAGTACCTCCAATATTGGGATTGCATGCCATATTGGAAATACCATCTAAAGAAAGGGATAGGATTAATGTTTTGTGCCCGCGAACAGCAAGTGCATTTGCAGCCTCAACTCCTGCATGCCCTGCTCCTATTACTATTGCTTCATACCTATTGTTCTTTAGTTTATACATTTTTATCTCTTACTTTCCTACACAAAACTTGGAAAAAATCTTATCTACTATGCTTTCGCTTAAATCTTCTCCTGTTATTTTAAGCAAACTTGCATATGCTGCTTTTATGTCTACAAGAGTGCATTCTGTCGGAACATTTCCATACTCCTTAATTGCATCTTCTAAATGTTTATTTGCTTCTTTTACCGCATAAATATGTCTTTCTCTAGTTAACATCATCCCGCCTAAACTTTTTTCTACCCCTGTCTTTTTCATAATAAGGGAAATTAGCTTGTCAACATTTTTTGATGTGTTTGCTTCTATGGTTATATCCGCTTTTCTTGGGAATTTAATAATGTCTCCTTTGTTTTCAATTCTTATATGCTTTTTGTCTTTTATGGATTCATATAAAGCAAGTTCTTCTTTTGTCTCTTCTAAAGAGGCATCCATTACAAACAGCACAATATCTGCCCCTTCTATCGCTCTTTTAGCTCTTTCTATCCCCATCTTTTCTACTTGATCTTGACTTTCTCTAATGCCTGCTGTATCTATTACGTTTATTTTTACCCCATCAAGCATAAAACTTTCTTTCAAAACATCTCTTGTTGTCCCTGGAATGTCCGTGACGATAGCCCTGTCATCTCTTAAAAGGGCATTCATTAAGCTAGATTTCCCAACATTTGTAAGCCCTGCAAGCGCTATATTTATTCCATCTGTTATGTATCTTCTATTTTCCGAGTCTTTTAATGTTTTAGCTAATTTGTCTTTTGCTTCTTTTAACTCAACAAGAGTCGGGGTCACAACATCTTCTGCAACTTCCTCGGGATAATCTAAAGCTGCTTCTAGATTGGAGGCTGCTTCTAGGATGTGGCTTGAAGCATCTGTTATAGCCTTACTAATCTCTCCGCTCATAAGTCTAAATGCTTGCATTATCTCGGCTTCACTTTCTGCATTAATCATATCTGCAATGCCTTCCGACTCTGCTAAGTCAACCTTTCCGTTAAGGTACGCTCTTCTCGTAAACTCTCCAGGCTCTGCAGGGCGAGCTCCTCTTTCCACGATTTCTCTTACAATCCCTCTTAAGACGGCAATTCCTCCATGCGAGTGGAACTCTATGACATCTTCTCCTGTATATGAAATTGGCGCCTTGCAGTACATACAAAACGCCTTATCTAAAAAGTTCTTTGTCTTTAATTTTCCTAGATACATTCTGTTTGGGATTATATCGTCTTTACACCAGTTTCTTGCACTAAACATCTCTTCTGCTATCTTTAGTGCTTTTTCTCCGCTTATCCTTACAATCCCAATCGCCCCAGCTCTTTCTGACGGAGTTGCGATTGCCACAATAGTATCTGATTTCATCTCTTCCGTTTCTCTGGTTTTATCCGTTTTTGGTTCTATGAACAGGTTTTATATTAGAACCTATTTCTGGGCTGTCCGAATCTCTTCATTCTTCCTACACCCTTTCTTCTAAAATCATGACTGGTTCCATATTTATTCTTTTCTTTTCTTTCGCCAAACTCTTGACCATATTCGTCACAAGGAATAACCTCTACGTGCCTATCTCTTCCTTCTCCTTCCGAACGAGTTACAACATCTCGTCTTCCAGCAAGTGTGGTATGTATAATTCTTCTTTCATACGCATTCATGGGTTCAAGTTCTACTATTTCTCCGTATTTAAGAGCCTTTCTTGCGCTGCTTTCANCCACTCTTTTTAGTGTTTCAACACGGCGTTTTCTGTAGTTTTCTGCATCTACAACTACTTTAAAGTCTATTCTTCTTTCTTTGTTTACTGAAGTCATTGCAATATGTTGAATTGCATCTAGAACCTCTCCTCTTCTTCCGATTATTATTCTAGATTCTGGTCCTTGAATGTTTATATTGATATTACTCCCTTCAACATCAACGCTTGTTTCACAATCTACTCCCATTAATTCAATCAAACCTTTTACAAATCCATATGTTTTTTCTTTGATTCCTTCGATAATAGCGGCTTTTTCTGAGTCTTCTATTTCTTCTTCTACCATTTCACCTTCTTCAAAATCATCGTCTTCATCAAAATCAGCTTCCTTTTCTTCATCTTTTACGGATATTGCGACCTGGGCCTTTTTTAGCCATCCTCCTTCGCTTATGATTTCAATATCTACATCTTCTTCCGTGAGTCCTAAATCTGCAAGCCCTGCAGCAATTGCTGCTTCTACAGTTTCTTCTTTGTAAATGTTTTTACTCATGCTATATATATCTCCTTATCTATCGCCTTTATTGGCGTTTTTTATTTTCTACCATTCTTTCAAATTGTTTCCAATTAGTTCAAAAACCGAGAATCTCTCGCCTACTCTCACTTTATCGTTGTGCTTAAGTAGTGGTCTCTTTGCTTTTTATCTATGCTTTTGGCAATGAGATTGTATGTTACATTAAATGCTGTTGTGAACAAACTGTTTGTAAACATGTACAAAGTAAATGCTGCGCTATAGAAGAGGGAGAATATTCCCATCATAAGCGGCATCATTAACATCATCATCTTGTTTGTTCTTTCTTGCTGTTTAATTTGCTCTTCCGTCTGTCCTGGCATCGAGGGTTGTTGTGCTGGAGCGAGAAGTTTAGAAGAGAGCAAACTTAGTAATAGCGTTAATACTGGAAGCACCAAATATCCATTCCATTGGTTTTTGCCTTTTTCTGTAAAATTATATTTTTCCATAATGGGTTTCATAACCCTGTTATACTCTTCTCTATCTACGTCTGGGATGCCCAACTTGCCCATTCCGGTACCCGCATATGTAGAAGCATCTGGAATCGGTTGCTTCCAACTGTCTGGCATAAAGATGTTTGTGATGTGTAAAAACCTTTCGGGTTTGTATGCCGCAAGAACAGCTTCTTCTGCCTTTTTAATGCCTGCAGCTTCTGCTTCTGTTCTTTTGTCGGCAGGTATTACTCCGTCTTCGTATTTTGCTACTTGCGCATTGATTTCCGTGGTATATGCGGTAGTATATACTGTCTGCATTTCATCATATATTACACTGTTATGATATCTAACTGCGCTATTAAACCCCGAGAAAATTGTAAAAAATATTGCCATCGTTACCAAGCTTGGTAAGCAGGCTCCGAACATACTATATTTATATTTTTTATATACTTCTCTTTGTTTTTGAGCATATAGCTGCTGATTATCACCACATTGCTTTTTGACTTTTTCCAGTTCTGGCTTCATTATCTCCATTTTCTTGGAGTTTTTTCTAGTTACCATCTTTTGCCATAAATCTAATGGTAAAGTCGCAAGTTTTAAAAACAGTGTGAACATTATAACGGTCACAGCAAAGGTTCCAAAAAGTTCACTACCACTTGCCCAAGTAGCAACCCACTTAAATAGCACGTTGTATATCAACTTTCCTATAAGGTTTAAATTGGTTGCAAGTATAGCTCCCATGTTTCCCTCCTAGTTGTCAATCAAGACATACTTTTATTTTCATCCCATTTAAGGCAATCTATGCCCTCTTTTTTGGCATCGGTGCTTTCTTTTTCTCTTACCCTTTGCCAATATATGCTTTTAAAAGGCTATAACAGCCACTTTGCTTGTCCGTAGTAAATATTTTCTTTTACTGGATCAAACCCGCCTTTTCCAAAAGGGTTACACCTTAAAATTCTCCATACACCCATGAAAAAACCAACAAAAAGGCCGTATTTTTGTACGGCATTCAGCATATATACTGAGCATGTTGGCGTAAAAATGCAGTCTCTTCCAATAAGCGGAGAGAGAGTCTTTTTATATATTATGACTAACGCCTTTACTACCTTTTTCATGTTTTATTACCACTGTATATCTCTAAAACCGCGACTTCTAACTAAAACCGTAGATTTAACCACATATTATTCTTTTTCTAAAGAATATTCTGGCTCTTTTTTTAGCAAAGATTCTGACTTTCTCCAGCTAACTTCTTTCGGAATATGCTTCCCTTGCTTTAACAACGACTCTAAAGTATCAATTATCTCAGTAAATGTTGATTCTCTTATATCTTCTCTTGCTACTGCAACATAATTGTATGGTCTATACAAGTGTGGGGCCAATCTACAAAAAGCTTCACCTATTCTTCTTTTTGTCTTATTCCTAACCACGCTTTTCCCTACTTTTTTGCTTACACTAATACCCATCTTTATGCTAGTCGATTCTACAAAGTGTAGTGTAATTATGGAGCTCCTAAGCGTTTTCCCTTTACGATATATGTAGTTGAAGCTCGCTCTATTTTTTAGACGATACTCCTTTAACATAGATTTTTATCTTAATGTTCTGCGTGTGGGGTTAAAACCTTTCTGCCCTTTCTTCTACGTCTAGATAAAACCCTTCTTCCACCTTGTGTTCTCATTCTTTCACGAAAACCGTGCACCTTATTCTTATGTCTTTTCTTTGGTTGAAATGTTCTTTTCATTTTTTTATTCTCCTATCGAGTTAATATTTTCATAATTTATTACGCCTTTACTTAGGCGCAAGTTTTCAAATTATACCGTACCGTAAAAATAACTGTCAAGCATTCCGTTATATATATAATATAAGGCGCGCATTTAAAAAATTATTACATAGGTGCGTTCCTGTGGCTTTCTTTTGCATATAAAACGTAAGGCTCGCTAGAATCAAATAGCTTATCCTCTTAGAGCTTTGCCTTCTTATTTCCGTGAAAAGTCTTGTTTTCAGCACCCCAAACATACGCATTAAGAATTGATGAAAAAACTCAAAATTTGTGGATAACTCCGTGGATAACTCGGTTTTTTGTGGATAACTTTTCGTGTTTTTTGGATTTTTTGCCAGTTTTCATATATATAATTACTCCTTTGGGAACCTTTTTATGGCTATAATTAAAAACTCAATGTGGACATCTTTATCCACAAAACGTATGTTCTCTAACTCCCCTTTTTCTTCAAAACCGCTTAGTATCCCGTTATTTTAACACAGCTCACATTTGACTATATTTTTACATTTTTAAAAACCTTCTTTTTTTCTATTATTTTACTCTCCTACGCTATATTTCTTATATGCGTTTTAGGCGTTTTATGTTAAAATAAAACGTAGATTAGGATACCTCTCCTTGCTTTGCGGTCTATTCCTAGTTATGGAAGAGAGGAGAACCTAGACTAATTCGCATCTTAGATTCTCGTAACATAAGATTAAATGGAGGCATATCATGAACGAAACTAAAGAGAAAGCATTAAAATCACTAGTAGATTTAATTAAAATCGAAAGCACATTAAGCGCTTCTAAACCAGGAGCTCCTTATGGTGAAAACATCAGAAAAGCGTTAGACTTTACTCTTAATTTACTAGCTTCATTCGGGGGTAAAACACACAACTTAGACGGGTATTGCGGATGGGCTGATTTCGGCGAAGGGGAGCCATTTGGGATACTCGTTCACTTAGATGTGGTTCCTGCAAGTGGAGTTTGGAAGTTTCCTCCTTTTTCAGGAACAATTCAAGATGGGTACGTTTATGGCAGAGGAACAACAGATGATAAAGGTCCTGCTATTGCAGTTATCTACGCCCTAAAAAAACTTATAGAAGAAGGACTGGTTCCCAAAAGAAAGATACGAGTAATTCTTGGTTGTGATGAGGAAAGCGGCTGGTCTGATATTAAGAAGTATAACGAAGTTGAAGAGATGCCAAACGATGGATTTTCCCCAGATGGAGACTTTCCTGTTATATATTCTGAAAAAGGAGTTTTGCATTTAAGAGTTCATCTTAAAAAGCCAGAATCTTTTTTAACCTTTACTGGCGGAACTGCAGTAAATATGGTTCCAGACCTTGCACAGATAACCGTAGCTTATGATGATAAAATTTTACAGTCAGCTCTTAAAATGGGTCTACCTACAACTTTGACCGGCGACTCTATGCTTGATAGCCTTGCCCACCAACTCGACGGATCTTGTTCTACCGAAGACGATCATGTACAAATTACTGCAAACGGCACTAGTGCACATGGAAGCAGGCCAGAAGATGGTGAAAGTGCTATTTTAATACTTTTAGAATGCCTTCATAATTCTGGCGCATCGAAGGATGGAAGTAGGCTATATAAAGCGTTTGGAAAAACCGACGGATCTGGTCTTGGACTTGCCGTTGATGGAGGAGATGAAGGAGACCTAACGGTTAACGTTGGAAAAGCAAAAATAAAAGATGGTAGTCTTATTTTGCATATCGATATAAGACACCCTGCGTCAATCTCTAAAGAAGAAGTTATTGAAAGGCTTAAAGCAGCCCTTCCCGAAACAAACGAGATTAATATAATTAACTATCATGATGCACTTTATGTTAACCCTAATAGCCCGCTAGTACAAGCCCTTCTAAACGCATACAGAAAAGTAACGGGAGACTCTTCAGCAAGACCAAAAGCCATTGGTGGAGCTACTTATGCAAGAGTATTGAAAAACGGAGTAGCATTTGGCCCAACAATGCCAGGAGCCGAATCTTTAGCCCATCAACCAAATGAAAGAGTTTCCATCAAAGACTTCAATACCATGATAGACATTTACTACGAAGCTTTAAAAACACTGGTGTTTTAATATACCATTAAAGCTATTAGACCTGCATATTAATTTTAAAAAGCACAGAGCCTTTCTATAGAACATTTGTTCTTTTAAGGCTCTTTTTTATATAATACTAGAGTAATCTTTAAAAGTTTTCTAGATTTTAATACCCCTTTTAGGACAGCCCTCAAAGGAGCTTCAAAAACCCCATCAAAAAAGGTATAGAAACGGTGTTTTTTAGTCGTTTTTTATGTTCCACGTGGAACAATTGTTTTTTTCAATGTTTTTTTGAACTTTTTTTGGATGGCAAAAAACAGCTTCCATGCGGGTATTTTTGGCGCTTTGTGGATAATTTCGGCGGTTTTTTGAAATTTTGAGCTTTCAGCACCTTTTTTATATAGGTTCTTCCACACAAATATTTTTAAGAGCTTTTTTTAGGTCTTTAAAAGAGCTTTAAAATCCCTCTTTATATGCCTTATTGCCACCTTGAACTGTCCCTCCTATATTAAGCTTAGGGGCTTATGTGTTTCACGTGGAACTCTTCTAAGATCATCTCAAACCTACTAGGTCGATTTTGCTATTGAACACCATGTTTCACGTGGAACTATTCTCTACTTCTTTTTATCAATGGTTTATACAGATATTTATGTCTTTGGCAACAGTGTCAATTTATGATGTTATTTCGCTTAAAAATTTATTATGAGATACACTATGTTAATTAGTGTTTTTTAAATTAATATTTGATTAATAGCATTTGCATTATTTGTTATTATCAAAACGAAATAAACATTATAAGTTTCACGTGAAACAAACTACGTACGCATTTATAACAATCTCGTTCCACGTGAAACATGTTTTGTTGCCTGTTTGCTGTATATGATTATGTCTCGTTTTTGCAATAATGATTGCTTATTCTAAGATTGATGTATAATTAGTAAAGAATTCTATAATTTTGCGTTAATTTAAGAGCAGTTCCACGTGAAACATGTCATAAGGGGTAATAATTTATGTTTTTTTGTTAATTTTAACTTGTTTGTATTGAATAAACGGTTTATATTGTGTAAATTTTAGTAATTAGTGCTGTTATATCAATAAGTTATTTATTCAACGCAATAATTAATTTATTATATTCAAATCGTGCTCAGATAGTCTTGTATTTATAAAATTAATTAATTATATTTTTGATTGTAATGGTTGTTTTTCTATAAATTAGTTCCACGTGAACTTTAATCTATTAATTTCTTAAATAATTAGGATTTTGGTGTAATTTCTAGGGATAGGGATATAAATCCTCATCTTTTATTTAGCTTTTTTGTCATAACCCGAGGGCAGTAACCATATATAATATTATATGCTATTAATGGCTTGTTTAGATTCTTTTTTTGTGTGTTTTTATTTGTGTGGATAACTCGGTTGTTTTGTGGATAAGTTTAATTTAAGTGCAACACTGTGCGTTAATTTTATCCACATTGTTTTCTCTCCGTTTTGTTTTTGTTTTTAAAAGAGAATATTAATTCGCTTTTAGTTTATTCTTTTTTTTTAATATTATTCGCAAAAAAAAGACCCTATTTATAATAGGATCTTGATTTAAGATTATTTAGGCAGTAAGTATATATAATATACTGTTATATAATGAGCCTTACTGGTAAAACTATGAATTTATATGCATCTCCTTCGGGAGGAACAATTATTGCTGGAGCATTTGATCCAGTAATTAGTATGTTTATAAATTCCTCTTTAACTTTTGCTAGAGCATCAAATAAATATTTACTGTTAAACGCAATTGTTATGCTTTCTCCCTCTAATTTACATGGAATATTTTCTTTTATTGAGCTCGAATCTGCTTCACTGCTTATTTTTATATTATTTTCTTCAATATCTAGTCTTACATAGTTATTATTTCTTTTTCTTGATATGTTATGTGCTCTAGATAAACTATTTTCAAATGCTACTTTACTAACCACAACTCTGGCTTTACTATCAGTTGGAATGATGTTTTCATATGGTATAAAGTTTCCTTCTAATAATTTTGCTACCATTATTGTATTTCCTATAACAAACCTTACCTTATTTTTTTCTATTGTTACTGTTATTTTTTCATCAGTTTCGTTTAATATCTTTGAAATTTCTCCAAGTATTCTTGCAGGAACTATTATATTTGCTTCATTTTCAGCTGCAATAAGTTTTGTTTTACTTATAGCAAGCCTATATCCGTCTAATGCAACCGCAATTAAGTCACTTCCTTTAATTTCTAGTAAACAACCCTTCAGAATAGGTTTTGTTTCATCTACTGCCGCACAAAAGATGGTAGTATCTATTAATTTTTTTAAATCTCTTTCTTTAACTATAAATTTACCAATACTCTCATTTTCTTGAAGGATAGGGAATGTATCTGGATCAACAGTTTTCATACCAAAAGAGTTTCCGTCATACATTATTTTCATTGAATTATCAAAACATTCAATTTCAATTTCATCATAAGGACTCAATGATTTTATAAAATCTGTAAAATCTTTACCATTTACAATGGTTTCTCCTTCTAATAAAATGCGAGCCTTTAATTTTGTCTCAACAAACAAATCTATATTTGTTGCTGATAAAGTAATAGTATCTCCTAAAACAGATATTTTTATACCTTCTAAAATACTGATATTTGTTTTACCAAGTGCTTTACTTGCTATTGTAAGAGCATTAGATAACTCTTCTGGATTACAAATGAATTTCATACCTTTTCTCCTTATTAAATTATATATTGTAAGTAATAATCATTATAATAAGCACTGTGGAATCTGTGGATAAGTGTTTTTTTAAAAATTTCGTCGTGTTAAAATAACGAAATAACTAAAAAAGTAACTTTTTTTATGTGGATAAATTAGTGGTCATTATATACAATTTATCAACAAATTAGTGCTTTATAATGTTAATAACTTTTTTTAGTAATATTATTTCCCATTCAAATAACTTTGTATTTTTATATATTTAAACGCATTAAATGAATGGTTTTAATTTTTATTTTATATTAAGAATACCTTTTATATCCTTAATTTGCATTTCAAGAGCTCTATCATTTGGAAGTCTAGAGGTTATCTGATCTCTTGAATTCATTATAGTAGTATGATCTCTTCCTCCAAATATTTGTCCAATATTACTAAGTGGCATAGAAAGAATATTATATATTAAGTAGACAGCTATATGTCTTGCTTGTGCTACATCTTTTGTCTTTTTCTTGCTTATTATATCTGTTTTAGAAATTTTCAAATAGGAACACACAGCAGTTATTATATCATTTGCATCTAAAGCTCTATTTGATTGACTTGAAGATTGTAAAGCGTCTTTTGCTGATTCGAGAGTAGGTGTATGTAAATTACAAAGTTGTGCGTATAATAAAATCCTTGATAAAGCTCCTTCTAACTCTCTTACGTTGGAATCAAAACGTTCTGCCACATAGTAAATAACGTCATCTGGAACAATAATATTTTCTAAAAGTAGTTTTTTTCTAACAATAGCTATTCTAGTTTCAATGTCGGGTTTACTAACGTCAACTAAAATGCCTCCCTCAAATCTAGATACAAGCCTATCTTCTAGTGTACCAATTTCCTTTGGTGGTCTATCAGAAGAAAGAATAATTTGCTTATTTTGTTGATATAAATCGTTAAAAATATGGAAAAACATATCTTGTGATCCAGCTTTGTTTTGAAGAAATTGTATATCCTCAATCATAAGCACATCTACATTTCTATACTTATTTCTGAAAGCTACCATATTGAAGGCATCTTTACTTTGCATATTAGAGTTTTGTAGTGCTTCTACAAAATCATTAGTCATTCTTTCAGCGGGAACGTATAAAATCTTTAATTTTGGATTATTTTCTCTAAGGTAGTTCCAAACCGCCTGTATTAAGTGAGTTTTTCCAAGGCCAACCCCTCCATAGATATAAAGAGGGTTAAAAGAGAAAAATCCCCCTGCCGCACCAGGGCTTTTTGCCACAGCTAGAGCTGCATTATAAGCTAATTTATTACTTTCTCCTACGACAAATGTATCAAAAGTATATTTGCTACTTGGGTTTAAAGAATTACCATTTGCAATAGGCTCTTCTGGAGCAAGCTTTTTTTTCTGATATTTATCTATTTCCTCTTTGAAATGATGTTTTTCCTCTTCTATGATAACTTGAACGTCTTTAAGTGGGGTATCTAGAGAGTTTAAAGCTTTTTTAATCTCTTTGATATATACTTTTTCAATGGTTTGGCGACTAGTATTTGACTCAGTTAAGAGCACTAAAACCTCGCCCTTAACACACAAAGGCTGCAATGTTTGAATCCAAATGGTATATGCAGCTGAGTTAATGACACTAGATAATTTAAAACTNATTTCCTTCCACAAATTGAAAATGTCCATATCGCAATAATTATACCATACAAGGAGAGTAATTTACAATGAATAAACTTGGTCAAAAACTCACAAAAAACAGAAGAAAAGAGACGGTAATCTTGTTGTAAAAATGCGAAAAATAAAAAAGAAAACACTCAACGAAAAAAAAGAAAGAAGCTAAACCTTCAAGTTTAGGCTCCTTATCTTGTGAAAATATGAGAAAAACCAAAAAGATACAAAAAAACCAAAACTCTTGTGTGACTTTATCACATACAGTTTTTTTAAGAGAAATAAAAAATGGGCTAGTAATAAGACAAGGTTTTTCAAAAAATTTTACATAAAAAAATCAAAAAATTAAAAAAAATTAAGTAGAAAAAAGAGTGTATTTAGACAAAATATGCAGGCAAAATAGTTGGTGAGGTTTATATCATAAAAACAAAAAAAGGCCCTAAAAAGCCTTTTTTGTTTTGCTAAACGCTAAAAACAAGGAGGAATTCTTGTTTTTTTACCTTTCTAATCCGTCTAAATCGCGCGCAAGATATATAATTCTTGAAATATAGTCTAGCGGTGTGCTAAAATAAGTGTAGATTTTTCGAGGAGGAAAGATTATGGACAAGGAAATTAAAGACAAAGGAGTCAAGATGGACTTAAGTAGTGTCGTTGCAAAGAAAAGCGAAGCTGCTCAGTACATGGAAGACGAGATAACCTATGTTATCAAAAACTTCGGGAAGAGAGACCCAGGAAGTCAGGGCGAAAAAGAGGCTGTAGACTATATGGCAAAACAACTAGAAGAACTGTGTGATGAAGTTGTAGTAGAGCCATTCGATGTGTATCCCGCCTCATTTATGAGTTGGATTTATATATCAGTCACATTAATGTTCTTAGCAATGTTAACATACTTCTTTATGCCAATAGTTTCCCTTATTTTTAGTATTGTAGGAATGGTTATAATGGTTGGACAGTTTTTGCTATATAGAAAACTAGTAGACAAACTGTTTGAGAAAAAGACAAGCTATAACATAACGGCAACCAAAAAACCTACTGGGGAAGTGAAGAGAAGAATATTCTATAACGGACACCCAGATGCCGCATACGAATGGCCAATGGTGTATCACTTTGGTGGAAAAGTTATGGGCGCTCACTTGGTGACAGTGTTTTTAGGTATTGGATATATGTTCGCAGTTATCATTACAGCAATAGTGCTTAGAGCAGGGCATGCCGCAGGGCAAGCGGGGATAATAAATGATGGTGGCGCTGGCATAATAAATCAATTAGGATTTGGTGCACTAGCGTTTGTACCCTCTTTTATAGGAATGTTTTTCTTCTGGAACGAAAGAAGAGTATGCGATGGCGCAAATGATAACCTTACTGGATGTTACATGGGAATTGCAGTGCTAAAGGCATTAAAAGATGCAGGCATTGAAATGGAAAACACAGAAGTAGGAGTTATTATCACAGGTTCAGAAGAAGCTGGGTTAAGAGGCGCAAAAGCATGGGCAGAAGCTCATAAGGGCGAATATCAAGACGTAGACACCTTTATTTACGCGTATGACACAATAAGAGATCTTCCACATCTAGGAGTTTGCACAAAAGACCTAAACAATCTTGTAAAGGCTGATGAAAAGGCTTGTGAGTTGTTCTTTAATGCGGCAGAAAAATTAGGAACTCCAGTTAAAAAGACAACAGTTCCACTAGGTGCAACAGACAGTGCAGCATTCAATCAAGGTGGCTTTAGAGCCGCTGGCATTACAGCTCTTGCTCACGACCTACAAAAGTATTATCATACCAGAGAAGATAGTTACGACAACATGGATAAAGAGTGC
>JGI24709J26583_10003068_pt1 | contig 13351 bp, 8 predicted proteins | sample BioPla2DNA1_FD_26583 | JGI IMG/M metagenome (IMG submission 26583) | reverse complement strand
CGGATCCTCTACGGGCTCCTCCTCCAGCTCCGCTGCATCCTCTTCATCCAGCACCAACGGTTCGGGAACAGTAATATCTTATAAGGATTCAGAGGTGGATTTACTAGCAAGGCTTATCGCTGCCGAGGCAATCGGTGAGCCCTATGATACCATGGTGGCCGTTGGGGCAGTAGTTGTAAATCGTGTACAGAGTCCAGATTGGCCAAATAGCATAAGCGCAGTAATAAATCATGTTAGTGGGGGCCATTATCAATTTAGCCCCGTAAAAAATGGCTTTATAAATAAGCCTGCTACAGACGCTACGATTCGTGCTGCTTGGGCAGCATTATACGGTGCTGACCCCAGTAAGGGAGCAATGTTCTATTATGACACAAGCTCAACCAATCAATGGATTCGTTCGAAACCTGTAACAGCTCGAATTGGAAATATGATCTTTGCAAAGTAAATACAAAATAAAGGAATGTTTTAAAACCATGTATTTAGGCTACTGACATATGGTTTTGAAACATTCCTTTTTATTATATTATTATATTGAAAAGGAAGGTTACATAGCAAATATCATTTGACTTTTTTTTAATTTACATTATGATAGAGTATAGTGTTTTGCTGTTTTATTGGGACAGAATTTTTACTATAGGATAATGGACTTATTCATCAGAAAAAGCCTTGTNAAAAATTCTAAATTAACCGATAATTCATATAGAATATATTAGGAGGTTACTTTATGAAATCCGGGTTTGATCCACAGAAATATATTGAGGAACAATCGAAATATATCTTGGAACGTGTTAATAATTATGACAAGCTATATCTGGAATTTGGAGGGAAACTGATAGGAGACAAGCATGCCAAGCGTGTCTTACCCGGTTTTGATGAGGACGCCAAAATTAAGCTACTTCAAAAACTTAAAGATAAGGCAGAGATTATTATATCAGTATATGCTGGTGATATAGAAAGAAATAAAATTCGCGGAGATTATGGTATTACCTATGACATGGAGGTCCTTAGGCTATTAGATGATTTTCGAAGCTTCGACCTTAAGGTAAACAGTGTGGTAATTACAAGATATAACAAGCAACCTGCAACAGATGTATTTATCAACAAGCTAGAAAGAAGAAATATTAAGGTATATAAGCATAAATCTATCCCCGGTTATCCAGCCGATGTAGATACTATCGTAAGCGAAGCCGGATATGGTAGTAATCCATATATAACCACTACTATGCCTATAGTAGTAGTTACTGCTCCTGGTGCCAATAGCGGCAAGCTTGCCACCTGCTTAAGTCAGCTCTACCATGATTACAATCAAGGAAGAGCTGCTGGTTATTCTAAATTTGAAACTTTTCCAGTATGGAATCTGCCTCTAAAGCATCCTGTAAATCTAGCTTATGAGGCCGCAACTATAGACCTAAAGGACGTCAATATGATTGATAACTTCCATTTTGAAAAATATCAAGAACTTTCAGTTAACTATAATAGGGATATGGAGATGTTCCCTGTAGTCAAAAGGATTATTGAGAAGATTACAGGCAAGGAATCAGTATACCACTCCCCAACAGATATGGGTGTAAATAGAGTCGGCTTTGGAATAACCGATGATGATATTGTATCAGAAGCATCTAAGCAGGAAATTATACGTAGATACTTTGCTACAGCCTGCGATTTTAAAAAGGGCTTGTTGGACGAGGAATCCCTAAACCGCATGAAGGTAATTATGGAAGAGCTCTCACTAAAGCAAGAGGATAGACCCTGTGTTATACCTGCTAGAGAATATGCTGCTAAGCTCAGAGAAAATTGCAGTGAGAATGATACCTTTTCAGTCATGGCCTTTGAAATGCCTGATGGGAAAATCATAACTGGTAAGAGCTCATCAACCATGGATTGTAGCTCTGCTGCCCTATTAAACGCCATTAAGTACCTGGGTGGAATCAGTGATGAAATCTATCTTCTGTCTCCTTTAATTCTAAACACCATCCGTGATTTAAAGGAGAAGGATCTTAAGAGCAAGATAACACACTTGAATGCAAATGAGATACTTATAGCACTTAGTATATGTGCTGTTACCAATCCAACTGCACAGCTGGCATATGATAAATTATCCACCCTAGAGGGAATCCAAGCTCATTGTACTACTATGCTAAATAAAAACGATGAACAGATCTTAAGAAAGCTTGGAATAGATGTGACCACGGATCCTTTTTATCCATCAGAGAATCTATACTATGTATAGCAACAAAAGCCTCTAGTATACCAACTAAGAAATACAAGAAATAAGCCCTGTAGGTTTGAAGATATACTCTATCAAACCTACAGGGCTCTTATTTTAGCTAATCTGCAAGGGATATAGCATCCCAGGCTTCACTATTTATAACCACATCATATTCGGAAGACCACTGAGAATATAAATCGGCAAATAGCTTGGTACGCCTTTCCTCTATAATTGCTTCCTTAACCTCTATAGTTGCAGCCTCATTAAAATCAGTTACACAGTATATTATATGCCATCCATAATCTGTAGTTATCAAATCACTGGTCTCCCCAGTCTTTAGATTAAAGGCTGCTTGCTCAAATGTATTGCTAAACTCTTCGGGCCCTTGGCCCCTTCCAAATGTATATTCAATCTCTTCCGCTTCAGAGTTAGTCTCTGCTAGAGTATAAAAATCCTCTCCGCTTCTTGCCCTATCTAGCAGTTTATTGGCCTTATCTAGAGCGTTATTTCTATGCTCTAAGGATAGTGGCACTCTGTTACCCTCCTCATTAAGCTCAGTGTTGTACACCAATATATGTTGAACAGTAATTTGCTGAGCACTAACATCAGGAACATTTGTATCCACATCAATTGTCAGAGTTTCAAATACCTTCTCTGCCAGGATATTATCTGAATAGACCCTTTCTAGAAGCTCACGGGTCACCATATAGCGATTCCTGTCGTCATCAGAAAGCTCCATGTAATGCTCATTGGCATAGGCAGCTGCATCCGCCTTCTCTTCCTCTGTTAAAGCAATTCCCTTCTGATGGGCCTTATCACGAATGACCTTCAGTTGTATGATTTGCTTTAGAACCTCATCCTTGATATAAGCCCCAAAGCTACTGCCATCACCGAAGATATCAACATCCCAAATCCCCTTGCTGTAATCAACCTCATAATTCTCCTGTGCTGACTTTATATATACCATGGCCTCGTTATAATAAACCCTCATATCTCCTACCAGAGCGATTAGTTCACCAGCATTAGTTAACTCTTCATCCTCCTGCTGACTCTCAGTATCCAAATAATAATATGAAAGCTCTGTAACTAGGCCTGTATCAATATCATAGGACAGATATACCTCACTATCTTTATCCCGATAGGTATGAGTAACTGAGTTTTTATCGGCCTCTATGGTCTTGTTAGCCTCCGCATTATAAATCTCTAATAGCTTTAGCTCAGCCTCTGTTTTGTTCATTCCAATGGCTACACCAAAAAGCTTGAATTGCTCGTCCCCTTTTAGAATAGTAAATGATCTAATATCCCCCTTCGGTGCAATCAGCTGTAAAGCACCCTCAAGCTTATATACACCATTACTATCCTCAGTAAGTTCTGATTTAGTCTTCTTTATAAACTTATCAACGCTTTTTCCTACATAATTAGTTAGTTCATAATCAGATTCATCTACTCTACAACCACTTAAAAAGGGTATAATCAGTAAAATTAACAGCAATACTTTGATCGAATGGCCTAGCTCTATTTTAATTTTTCTATACATGGAGTTCTTATTCATATGGATTCCCTTCATATAAAGCTTTATTGAAACATAAATTATGAGTCGCAGATTAGGAGCTCAAACGCTTTGCCTAATCTGCTATACATGAATATTGTAGTTAAGCCTTATCTCATTGTCAAGTTGCAAATAGACTCTATTCTATAGCAATAATTTAAAATCGGTAAGCAGCTTCTTGAGGTTTTCAAGTATAGCTATAGTGTCAGCCTTCCCCCTAGAAGGCTTCGGAAGTCGATATGTAAAATAAGGATTGGATTGGGCATAGAATTTTAGGCTGTTAGGATACTTTTTAACAAGCTCGGGTATTTTACCTACATCTATCGCCGCCTTTGGATACATAGTCATCTTAACATCATAATCCTTATGAATCAGACTCTGAATAAATACACTATTGCACATGGATTTGATAAGCGCTATATTAAGAAGATTGTTGACAGAATGGGGTAGATCACCATAGCGATCCAGAAGCTCTTCCTGCATATCCATAAGTTCCTCCTCATTCTCTATGCCAGCAATTCTCTTATATATATCAAGCTTTTGTATCTCATTCTTAATATAGGTCGCCGGTATGAATGCGTCCATATCCATATCAACGGTTGTCTCAAAGGATTCCTCATTATAGTCCTCTCCTTTGATGGATTTCACTGCTTCATTTAGCATCTTACAGTAGAGATCATATCCAATAGCCTCCATATGGCCACTTTGCTCAGCCCCCAGTAGATTACCTGCTCCTCGAATCTCCAGATCTCTCATGGCAATCTTATAGCCAGAACCTAGCTCAGTAAACTCCTTGATGGCATGAAGCCTCTTTTCTGCCACTTCTTTAAGCATCTTATCTCTTCTATACATGAGGAAAGCGTAGGCGGTACGATTAGATCTTCCCACACGTCCCCGTAGTTGATACAGCTGTGAAAGACCAAGCCTATCAGCATCATCTATAATCATGGTATTTACATTGGAGATATCAAGTCCCGTCTCAATAATTGTGGTAGATACTAATACATCGATTTCACCNGATATAAAATCATACATAATCTTTTCTAAGGTGCGCTCATTCATCTGNCCATGACCAATTGCTACATTTGCCTCCGGTACAAGCCTCGAAACCATATTGGCAATCTCCTCGATGCCTCCTACTCTGTTAAAGACATAGTATACCTGTCCACCTCTGGCAAGCTCACGACTTATGGCCTCTCTTATAATTTCCTCATTATGCTCAAGTACATAGGTCTGAATAGGTAGTCTATCCACCGGTGGCTCATCAAGTATACTCATATCCCTTATTCCCACAAGACTCATATGAAGAGTTCTGGGAATAGGAGTGGCTGTAAGTGTCAGTACATCAATATCCTTCTTTAGTTGCTTTATCTTCTCCTTATGAGTAACGCCAAACCTTTGCTCCTCATCCACTATAAGAAGACCCAGGTTCTTAAAAGTTATATCAGACGAAAGAACCCGGTGGGTTCCCACAACAATATCAAGACTGCCCTTCTTAAGCCTCTCTATAGTCTTGCGCTGCTCTGCTGCCGACCTAAACCGTGACAGCATATCTACACTAACTGGATAATCCATCATCCTTTGAACCAAAGTATTGTAATGCTGCTGGGCAAGTATGGTGGTAGGAACTAGAAAAACAACCTGCTTACCGTCAGATACAGCCTTAAAGGCCGCACGTATGGCGATCTCAGTCTTGCCATAGCCTACGTCTCCGCATATGAGACGGTCCATGACCTTATTGCTTTCCATATCCTTCTTCGTTTCTTCAATTGCCCGAAGCTGATCATCAGTCTCCTCATAAGGAAATGCTTCCTCGAATTCCCTCTGCCATACTGTATCCTCACTATACTGGTATCCCCGCTTCTCCTGTCTACTAGCATAGAGTTCCACCAGCTCCTTGGCAATTTCCTTCACAGCGCCCTTTACCCTGGCCTTGGTGTTCTTCCACTCAACAGAATTAAGTTTATTAAGCTTAGGCTTTCTGCCCTCAGAACCAGAATACTTCTGAATCATATCAAGGCCTGTTGCAAGTACATACAACACGCCCCCATCAGCATACTCAATCTTAACATAATCCTTAGTAACCTTGTCTACTTCAATCTTCTCAATGCCCTTGTATACTCCAAGACCATGATTCTCATGAACTATATAGTCTCCCGGTGTAAGCTCCGTAAAGCTCTGTATACTTTTACCCTCATGGGATAATTTCTTTTTTCTCTTTTTCCTTCTTTCGGCTCCAAATATATCACTTTCCGATATAATTACCAGCTTAATAAGAGGATATTCAAAGCCTCTCCTTAGATTACCATAGGCTACCATGATCTCCCCCTCCCTAAGAAGGCGGTTCATATCCTCACTATAGAATGCATTTATATTAAAGTCATAGAGATCATCGACAAGCCGCTTTGCCCTAGTTCTCGACCCTGACAGAAGGATAACACGGTATTTATTCTTCTTCCATCGCTCCAGGTCCTTTACCAAGATATCAAAGTTCTTGTGGTAGGAGGCTGTAGTCTGAACCGTAAAATCATATTTCCTTTTGGGGCTTATATGGCTGTTTCTGGGCTCCATTGTAGAGATAAGTAGGGTACTTTTCTTGGAGAGAATATTAAGAACATCCTTATAACCATAGATTACATCCATCTGGCCAGGTAGAATATATCCCTTCTCAATACGACCTATCATACCCTCTCGAAATTCAGTCTCTATAGCTTCACCCTTCTCAGTTAATCTGCCGGGCTCATCCAGAAAGAAAAGTGTATCCCTATTATCAAAATACTCAAAAAAGCTCATGGTATTATCATAAAAATAATTAATATAGCTTTCCAAGGCCATAGACCCCTGATAAGCCTCTAAATTCTCTTTGAATTCTGCGATAATCTTGCGAATCCTTGCAGCCTCCTCAGTCTTAAACTGATCCCTAAGGCTTTTCACGTATTCCTTCTCTTCCTCATCAATCTTTCTTAGGCCTGATACCAGCCGCTTATCATCTGGTATAATCTCGGCCGCAGGATATATAATTAGCTTGTCAATCTGTTCGATAGAACGCTGACTACTAATGTCAAAGGTTCTTATAGAATCAATTTCATCACCCCATAGCTCAATCCTATAAGGAGCATCCTCTGTAAGAGGAAATATATCTATAATTCCTCCCCGTATCGCAAAATCCCCTGGTGACTCTACCTGTGCCTGTCTCTCATATCCAAGCCTTGTAAGGGTAGCACCAAAATCACTAAGCTTAATCACAGAATCATGAGTTATAGTAATAACCCTATCGGTAATCATTTGAAGGGGAAGTAGCCTATCCATTCCACCATCCAGACTCATTATAATGGTAGTATCCTTCTTCTCAATAATTCGCCTTATTATCTTAAGTCTTTCTGTAACAATCGCCCTTCCGTGTATATCGGCACTATAAAATATAATATCCTTAGATGGATAGAGGAATACATTCCTATCATATAAACGATAGTCCTCATACAACTCCTTGGCCTTTAAATCATTGTAGGTAACAATAACCTTAAAGGTCATACCATCACCTAGACCATGGATTAAATGACATTTTTGCGAATCAATACAACCGGTAATCTGTACCGGTAGGTTATTCATTATTATATTATCCCTGATGTCATTAAACTCCTTTAATTCCTTCAAGGGTTCTGTAAAGGTCTTCAACTAGGGTTCCTCCTGATGTTTGTGTTACTAAAAATGCTTCTATGGTTACATCTTATCCTGAGATACTATACTGATTGATCATCCTGGGATTCCTTTTTACGAAAAATCTTGCCAAATAGGAGAGAATCTTTGGTCTCCTTACTAGCCTTCTTGGACTTCTGTCCTGATTTCTCTTTGGTCTGCTCGTCCTGTAACTTCTTCTTATTATATATATTCATGGCTGCGTCCATACCATCTACTATAATCATACGACAGGAATCTGATACATCCTTAAGCGCCTCTCTTATAGTCGCTTCTTCTTCTCCCTTAAATCTAGATAGAACATAATCTGCCAAATCCCAATCCTTTGGCTTCTCACCTACACCAACCTTAATTCTTGGAAACTCATCTGTCCCAAGATGACTGATGATGCTCTTAATTCCATTATGCCCTCCGGCGCTACCTTTCTTGCGAATCCGTAGACGACCCACATCAAGACTGATATCATCGTAAATAACAATAATATCCTCAGGATCCACTTTATAAAAGTCAACCAGCTCTCTTACACTTTCCCCGCTAAGATTCATATATGTCAAAGGTTGTGCAAGTATTACCTTCTCACCCTCAATATAGCCGGAGCCACAAATCGCCTTATGCTTCTTTTGATTCAAAGGGATTCTAAAGTCATCTGATATTCTTGTAATAGCATCCCAGCCTATATTATGCCTGGTTGCTTGATATTTATCTGTTGGATTTCCTAATCCGATAATAATACGCATGATTTAACCTCGTTTATCTAAATTTGCATTTAATGTCAATATAAAAAATTGCATAGAAATACGTATACTTGATGCATTCCCCCTATATAGGTGGGGTTGAAACAAGTATATGTGGTAGATATAGTAATACTTATTATAAACCTTGATATGTTGATATTGCAACATAAATATTGTATCCTTATAAGTTTAGTTGTTTCAATCCACGCTCCTCTGTGAGGAGCGACTATTCAGGAAAAGGACAGGCTACTAGCAGAGCAATTTATTTAACAATCTTTTTTGAAACTCTTTTGAGTATTTTCCTAAATCATGTAACAGTCCACACAGATATGCATATTCTCTGTTATTAAAAGCCTCCCCAAAAGCTCCTGCAAGATCTGCCGTGCCGTATAAATGGTCCATCAGCGACTGCTTTGCCTTGTCTTCTTCTCTGATATGCGCTATATACATAAGATACCTCCTTCAATAAGCTATACAATTAACATAGTATAATATTTCAACAGCTCACATGAAATTGCCATTCATACAAAGGGATATTATTGCTTTTGCTCTTATTGTAGTATTTATTGTCAAATTTTACAAGTATGTTTACTGATTATTACATGGCATAATAGCAATTTGTAGTTTGACCTAAGTTATAGATTTATTGGAAATATTTTAAGCTTACATAAACAATTAGAATACAGATAGTAATACCACAATAACACTCCTACTGGACAAATTATGTCCAAAACATAATATAATTTATTTTTTTAGTAGTTGTCGTAAACATAGGAATGACTATCTTAAGAATCAGAAGCCTCCAACTCATGATTTGTAAGGCTGAAGACTATTTTTTTTCTTCGAATTATCTTATATGCTAAACTTTGATTATCATTTACTATTTCCCCAACGATTATCCTCTTCCATCCTTTGTCAGAATTCACTTGAGTTGATAATTTCTAGCTCGTAATAAATCTATTGTGCCAAAATGAGCCTCTTGCACTAATAAGTCTACTTATACCTTGGGTAAATCAAGTTATATTTATACATAAAAATAAAAGGGCTATTTCAAAATATAAAAGTAGGTGTTCTTCTAGTATATTTTGAAATAGCCTCTGATGGTTCTCGCTTGTTTAAATTATTATATTATATTTACATTTGCTCAATACTAAAATCCTTAAAATCAGCATAGCCACCTGTTTCCTTAGTTGCGTAGCAGAANANNCCGATTCTATATCCAACGAATAAATCCAGTGTAAATATCATAGGTAGAATCTCGCCAAGTTGGGTCCATTCTACTTTATCAGTACTGTAGAAGAATGTCGCCTCATCCTTTCTCTGACGATAGTCAAATACCACCCTTAGATATACCTTATCTTGCTTGAGCGGGGCCGAGCTAGTAAGTATACTACCATCTTCCTTCTTCTGTGTAGTCTCTACATATCTTTCTCCATCCTTCACTCTTACACCAATTTGACCATATCTGCCCTGGAAAGCACACAGACCTGCATAATCCCCTTCCTTTAGCCCTGACACATCCAGCATTACCTCACAGATACTTCCAGGCTCCATAGTTCTTTGTGTTAGGGTGTTTCGTGCATCCATGATGTTCGTAGCGATATGACCTGTGGTTAGTCTCAGATAACCCTGTCTCTGTGTAAATGACCAACAATCCTGGATAGGATTATGATTCCATTGCCAGAATAGACCAAGCTTATTCTCCTTATGATCAAAGCTATCGCTAGATATAAGGGGTGAAGCATCAAAGGGCTGAAAATGCGTCTCAAAGCTATCAGGGATTCTGCCCTCTACTCCTATTACAGGCCAGTCATCCTCCCATTTCGCAGGTAAGAGATAAGGTATTCTACCTGATGCTCCTCTATCCTGAAACAATATGGCATACCAATCACCAACTTCACTGTCTACTATGGTACCCTGGGCTACCCCACGTCCGGGTAAATTATAGTCATCATCCAGTATTACTCGTGATTCATAAGGACCCATAAGCTCTCTAGAACGATAGCATATCTCTCTACGGCCACCTTCAAGAGGCCAATCTATAAATAATAGATATATATAACCATTACGTACTATAGCTCTGCATCCCTCACAACGAAGACGCATACCTTCCTTTGGAGTAGTAAGCAGCAGGCTTCTCAAGCCTCCCTCTTCTATACCAGTCAGGTCTTTTTTCAACTCCACAATATGTATTTCCCCATTGCCATACACCAGATAGGCCTTACCTTCCCAGAAGAGAAAAGACATATCGTGGAAAGCCTCATCTATCTCTACACGATCCCATCCGCTTTTAAGAATATCATCAGTAGAATATATATAGGTTTTTCCCATATCATGGCATACAAAGCACACATAGAAACGGCCCTCATAATAGGTTAGACTACTAGCCCACTGACCCTTTCCATAGGCATGCTTGCCATTTTTAAGATTGTATATATCATTATCTGCTATAGTATCGAATACATATGATACAATCTCCCAATTACACAAATCCTTAGATCTTAATATTGGTGCTCCAGGCGTATAAAACATTGTTGTAGATACCATATAATAGGTATCTCCTACTCGAATAACGTCCGGATCAGGCATGTCCGTCTTAATAATAGGGTGACTTATCTTCATGTTATCCTCCTTNTAATATTATCAGTCATATAATTGCAAACATATTACCATTATAAGCTTTTTATAGTATGTTTGTAAACCACAACCCTCCAGTTTTGATAAGTTTGCACAAAAAAGACAGCCACATATTACTGCTGTCTTCTTTGTCTTTTTATTACCGTTTTTCCTTCTCCTACTCCTCTTCTTCCGTCTCTGCTTCCAAAGCCGCGATTTCATACTTCTCGAGGATTATCCTTTGGATTTTGTCTCGTGTGTCCGAATTGATCGGATGAGCAATATCTCGGTACTCTCCATCCCCAGCCTTACGGCTAGGCATTGCGATGAACAACCCCTTGTCACCTTCAATTACTTTGATATCATGAACTACAAATTCATTATCAATAGTAATCGAAACAACGGCCTTCATCTTTCCCTCCTTACTTACCTTACGCACACGAACATCGGTAATCTGCATAGTTTAGTCCCCCTTCTGTCATTATTTATCGTTAGTTATCAAGAAAAAGCATGTTAACGCAGGTTAATAATACTTTTCCTAGTTACCTAGTGGCATAAACCCTCACAAAAATATGTCAAACCAGAACATGAGGCTATTATACCATATAAAAACAAAAATGTGAATAATTTTTCAATAAAATATCCAAATTTTACATGTTCTTTGTCAATTTTCATATCTTTTGAGCTTTTCCGGACTAGATTCTTAGCTTTTTTTTATTTATTTCTTGTATACTTGCATTCTTATGTGTAAATAGAATATATTACTATAAATGAAATACCTGCCTTATGCTCGCTAGACAGGTGTTTTCTAATGTTTCTCTATTGTAATTTAGGCTAAAACAGTTATAATACAAGTAGTTAAGGACCAAAATAATAAATTTCATGAATAGGAAGTGCTATATGTACAAAATAGATTTCAACAAGCCCTGTCGAGTTCATTTTATTGGAATTGGCGGCATCAGCATGAGTGCCTTTGCTGAATATTTACATAACCTAGGGTTTACGGTCAGTGGCTCTGATAGTCACAAAAGTAAAATAACCGAGCACCTTAGTAGCTTAGGAATAGAAGTTTTCTACGGCCAAAGAAAAGGAAATATCACACCAGATATTGATGTTGCGGTTTATACTGCAGCTATTAGTAATGATAACGAGGAATATATGGCTATAAGTGATTTAGGCATCCCCTCTCTTAATCGAGCAGAACTAATAGGGCAACTTATGCTCAACTTTGAGAACTCCATTGCCATTTCAGGTACCCATGGGAAAACAACTGTAACCTCTATGCTTTCATTAATATTTATTGATGGTAATCTAGACCCTACTATAACAGTAGGTGGCATTTTAGATGCTATTGGAGGAAATATGCGCATGGGTGATACTGGTCATTTTATTACAGAAGCCTGTGAGTATAAGAACTCATTTCTAGAATTTAATCCCCATAAGGGAGTTATACTTAATATAGACGAAGATCATATGGACTTTTTTAAGGACTTAGATGATATTAGAAATTCATTCCATACTTTTGCCAAAAGGATTCCTAAGGATGGACAGCTATATATCAATGGTGAAATTCCCAACTATCAGGAAATAACTAAGGATCTAGAATGCCAGGTATTGACCTACGGTATATCAGACCCTGCTTATAGCACCACCGAGAATCCCAGCTATGATATTGCAGCTGACAATATTCGCTCCTTTAACATGAGCGGTCACAGCTTCGACCTTTACTATAAAGGCCAATATATTGATCGCATCCAGCTAAATGTCATAGGTATCCATAATATATCTAATTCATTACCTGCAATCGGGCTTGGATTACAAGAGGGTATACCCATAGAGAAAATTAAGAACTCCCTTATGAATTTTAAGGGGGCAAAGCGTCGCTTTGAGTATAAGGGGACCGTCGGAGGGGTTAAGATAGTAGATGATTATGCACACCATCCGACTGAAGTTACCGCTACTCTTAGCTCAGCTAGAAGCTACACTGACAATACACTATGGTGTGTTTTCCAGCCTCATACATACAGCAGAACAAAAAGACACCTTAAGGAGTTTGCTAAAGCATTATCTCATGCCGATAAGATAGTCCTGGCAGATATTTATGCTTCAAGAGAAAAAAATCCCGGTGATATCTCCTCCATGGATTTGATGAGAGAACTTAAGGAATTAAACAAGGAAGTCTATTATTTTCCTAGCTTTGATGAAATTGAGTCCTTTTTACTAGAAAATTGTATTAACGGTGACCTGTTGATAACTATGGGTGCCGGAGATATTGTAATTGTTGGGGAATCCTTGCTTGGTATCTAGTTTATCCACATTATCCACAGTATTATCAACATTTTATGTTAACCAATGCTGTGGATATTATTTTATCCTGAATCTTTTCTACAACTATAGATTACTCCTTCAAATAAGTCCTTAATAGCCAATACTTCTACGAAATATTACATTTTCTTACATTTGTAAAGTCCGGCTTTATCCACATTATCAACACCATCAACATGGCATAAACCACTTAAAAACCCCTAGAAACAGCCTATTTCATTC
>JGI24709J26583_10003064_pt1 | contig 13358 bp, 11 predicted proteins | sample BioPla2DNA1_FD_26583 | JGI IMG/M metagenome (IMG submission 26583) | reverse complement strand
GAATATATTTCATCACAATTCGATGACTTAGTAAAAGAAGTAAGAAACGGAATGACTGTATCTGAAGCAATTTCTCAAGTAGATGGATTTGACCCAAAACTTGCATCAACCATACTAATTGGAGAGGAAACGGGTAGGCTTGACGAAATGCTAGAATCAACAGCAGATTCATTTGACTATGAATCAGAGCAGGCAACAGGTAGAATGACAGCTTTGATAGAGCCTGTTATGCTAGTTATTATGGCTGGAGTTGTCGGCTTTGTTATGATTTCTGTAATGCTTCCAATAAGCCAAATGTACGGAGATATTGGGGATATGGGAGCCGGTGGATTTTAAATTATTATATTTGAATTTAATTAATTTTTAATATTAAAAGTAGGAGGGACTTTTTATAAATGATTACCTCAGTGTATATTTCAAACGAAAGAATACAGGTTTTAAACGGTGTATCAAATAGTAAAAAACAATATGTAGATGTAAAATCCTGTATGTTTATTTCACTCCCTGACAAAGCGATTGTAAACGGTATTATCACAAACGAAATTGCTGTAAAAGAAGCACTCGAAAAGCTGTGGGGAAAATATGATATTTCTAAAAAAGATGTTTACCTTGTAATTGACAGTGGAACTATTCTTAATAAAAAAGTAAAAGTTCCGGTTTTGCCGGTAAAAACTATTCAAAACCTAGTTCAAGAGGAATTTAAAGATGTTGAAGGATTTTCAAATTTTCTTTTTGACTACACTGTCATAGAAGATGGTAAAAACGGTGAGCCACAGGTGCTTTGCAACGCGGTGGGAAAAGAACTTATTGCAAGTTATAAAAGAGTTTTTGAATCAGTAGGTATCAGCCTTAAATCAATAGATACTTCGATTAGTTGCGAGCTTAAAGTGTATCGCAATAATGCAGAAATGTCTGGCAAGGATTGCATTGTTACCGTACTTGATAAAAACAATATGACATCAATTCTTCACCTTAATGGAAGCTATAGCTTTTCAAGTAGGAGCAGACTTCTTGATGAAAGAGGAACAGAGCAGTCTCAAATTGAAATTGCACGAAACATCTCGTCACTAATTCAGTTTGCCCGTTCTGAAAGTTCACGCAGAAATATAACAAATATTTATGTTTGTGGAATTATGCAGGAAGAGGAAAATCTTTGCGAAGAGCTTTCAAAAATCATTGGTGCAGATGTTGCTACAATTCCGGCGTCGCCAGAGATAACATACCAAGGAAACAAGCAAACAGCTCAATTCCTTTTATCTGATTATCTTTATGCTGTCGGCAATTTAATAAGACTGTGAGGTGTTTAATCGATGGATTTGCAATCTAATAAACAAAACGAAAATAAAAAATTAGATGTTAAAAAATTAAAGTTAAATTTAAAATCTAAGGATAGTAAAAATAAATATCTTGAACAAAAGGATATGGACTTTTTAGAAAGATATGAAACAGTTGTCGAAGGAAAAGAAGAAAAAATAAATCCTATGTTTTATGTATTTCCAGCTGCTGCTGTTGTAGGAATTATATTAGTAGCTTTTGTTATTATCAATGTTATGACTGCTGTTTTAAATAATAGTAACAAAAAAATACAAACATATGTTGATGACTCAGCTAACATATCATCATACAACGAAGCTGTTAAGCTTTCGACAGAAATCTCAACGAGAAACTCATCCAAATCAGCTATTGAAAATATGATAAAAATAATGGAAAAATATCCTTCAATAAATGAGGCATTTATAAGTTCTATTTACAGTTCATTGCCGGAAGGTGTGACAATTCAAACAGTAAATTATAACAGCTCTCAGGCGTTTTTCACTATTTCTTGTGTTGCTAGCAATGTAAATACAATTCCAACTTTTATAAACAATTTGGAAACCACCGATAAATTTGAATTTGTAGGTTATACAGGATACAATGGTGGCACAGGTGGATATTCATTTACAGTAAATTGTATTTGCAATGGAAACTAGTGATTTTTCGAAGAAAGGAATGAAAAATTTTGACAACAACTATTTCAGAAAGAGATAAAAAACTGTTATACATCCTTGCGGTAGTATTAGTGTTAGTTTTGGGATATAGGTTTGCATTGGTTCCTTCATTTGATAAATATAAGGATATAAAACTTGCAAACAATACTCTTGTTGAACAGCAAGAAAAGATGGAAACCGAAATATCAAAAATTAGTGCATATAAAAAGAATTTGTCGGTTGCAAATGATAATTATAAAAAAACATCAGACAAAGTTTTTGGCAAGTTAAGCGCAGCCGGTGTTGATGAGGCAATGACAAAATTAATTCAGGACAATGGTTTGTCACCAATGACATTGAACATATCTGATATTAATAAGATAAAAATAAGCAACTTTGTTGTGCCAACGCCCGTATCAAACAACCCAAATCAAAAGGCAAATGAGCAAATGGGAGTTATCGCAGACGAAAGTTCACTTGTAACAGCTGCAAATGTTGACATAGTTGCAACAGGTTCGGAGGAGGGCGTTAAAGCCCTAGCAATGGCAATGTCTAACGAAGTAGGGATTTTTGTTCAAACACTAGACTTATCACTCTCAGGTGATAGCTCTACAATAAAGGCGACAGTTTCGATGATTTTAAGTGACATTTAGCAGGAAAATTATTTTGTGTTTTTGTAGCGGTGGGTAGTTTGATTTTGCACTCTACCCACTGTAGCAAGCAAGGAGGGGACTATGAATAGATTAAAGAATAAAGATGGTTCTGCGATTTTGTGGACTGTCCTCTTGACTGTAATCATAACAATTTTACTCGGAACATTACTTACATTGTCCTATGGATACCACAATAGTACGATTGCCACTGTAACAAAACAGCAGGCATATTTCACTGCACGCTCTGCAACGGATATGCTTATATCTGAGTTGGGCGAAAAAGGTGCTGACTCAAACCTTATGCCACGAAACAAAGGCTCAAAGGTGACTGTGGATGATTTTAATTTTGACGAATCAATGAAAATGGGCAAAGCAAATGCGGTAATAGAAAAAACTTCGGAAGATACGGTAGAAGTAAAAGTAACAGCAACTTATGCCGATTCAAAATATACAATGACAGCAACTCTAAAAAATCAGCCAATATTTTTTGGAGGTATAGCAGTAAAAAGATTAAATATACCAGCGACCTCAACTTTCACTTTAACGGAAAAAACGGACCTTTATATTGATGATGAAGGTCAATTTACAGGAAAGCTTAACCTTGGTGGAAACTTAATTACTAAGGGAGATATTAAGCTTCTGGCAGGCAGTACTGTTGCAGGTACAACTTTTTCTAATGATGTTTTTTTTGACAACAATAGTGCAACAAAAAATCCAAAGAAAAAGATATGGGATTCTTCAAGGTTTATAATATCAAACTATACACTTGAGGCAAAATATCCTGGGTTTGTTCAAACAACTCGTATGCTTGTTAGGTCGATTTTTTCAGGTAATTATAATTATCAATTATGCAATAATTTTTATAGTAGTGCTTTTAATCCAAGTTTGGTCGATACCTGGCAAGTAGATAAATTTGCCTGGCATAATAATAGTAGATATATACGGATCGCATTTTATGATAGTATTATTTTTACTGACAAAGATGCGTTTGATGTTAATCAAATTAGTTATTCTAATACAGGTTACACTAGCGTAAAGGATGATGTTACATCTATCGCCTATGTGTTGGTGGATAAAAATTGCAAGTTACGAATTAGATATGGCTTAACAACGGACTACGCTGGATTTTTAGGATTTATGCAAGATATATCTAATGCGCTTCTTGATAAAAAACTGTCTTATATAAATGTGTATCTTGAGGATGGTGCTGTTTTGGAACTTGGTAACAGCGCAGGTAATTCAGATACTGCACTTAAAAGACTTAATTTTTATATGAGTATATATGGTACAGAAAACTCAAAGGTAGTTTTACACAATAATGTTAAGGTTCATGGCTCTATAAATGTTGGTGAATTAGAAATTAGACCAGGTGCAAATGCAACGGTTAAGTACATAACCTCTAATGGTGGCCAGGTAGCGAAACAAAAAGTTGATGAAATATGGACAATTTCAAATTACACAGATTAGGGGATGTTTTTGATGCTAATTAAGCTTAGAAAAAAGCTTTTAGAAAAGTCGGGTATGACGCTTGTAGAAACGGTTGTTGGCTTTTCACTGCTTGCAATTGCATCTACTATGCTTTTCACAGGACTTATGACATCTGTTTCTTTAATAAAAGAGGCAAATGATTATAAAGTCAGTAGCGCTAGAGTCTCTACAGCACTTGATGTTGAAGATGAGGCGTTAATTGTTTCAAGCAACAATGAAACGATGTCATTGCCAAGCGTTGGTGGGAGCACTGTTCCTGGAGAATATTATAAATACAGCGACGGGGGAAAAATTTCGTATAAAGTTTTTGTGCCTAGCAGTTTAGATCCAAACTGAGGAATTAAGTTTAAGCTTTGTGCACATTTAGTATGAAAGGGTGAAAACAATGGAGACAATGAGGAAAATTTTTAACAGTAAAAAAGGTTTTACTCTCATTGAAATGGTTATTACTACGCTTGTTTTAAGTATACTCATGGGTATTACAATGGGCATGATTACTTCAAGTGGTAGAGTGTTTTCTTCAACGTCTGAGCTCGCCATTGATAAAATGGTTGGTGATGGAGTTTTTGAATCTCTGGAGTCAATGGCAAAATATGCAACCCATATAGAAATAGCAAATCCTGGAACAGCTCAACCTGACTCTGAATGTACGCAAAATTATAACCAAGGATTTTATATTAATGTTTCAGATGAAGAAAATAAGTCCGGAGCACTTAGATATCAAGCAAAATCTCAAGAAGCAACTAGATATCCTGCAGTACCGTTCTCAAACAGTTTTTATCAAGGCAGAACAATAAAGTATGTTGTTGAGCCTTATGAGTATCCTTTGGCAGAGGGGGAGCAGGTTGCAAGGAGAAGCAACAAACACTTAACCATTACAGTTATTGTTAACCGCAATGGTGAAGAGGTTTTTAAGCGTAGCAATACTATTAGGTGTGTAAATCTTGGTCTGCTTGGTGCAGGTGATTCTTCCAATGTGATTGTTAGTAGCTATACGGTAAAAGAAAATCAGTATATTAATTTTACTTGTGGAGAGCAACTGGTTTTGGCAGAAGTAGATGGATACGAAGTCTTTAGCAATGCCACAACGGTTATGAATCAGTATAACGCGATTAACAATGTTCTTGCCGCTGAGTTAAATGAAACGATTAATAGTGATTTAGATGAAAATGCAAAGAAAGCTGCAATGACCTTGGCTTCAACTAAAGCAAAGGAAGAAATCAGTGACCTGTTTGGCGGTTTTAATCCAAGCAAAACTACATATGCTGAAGGAGACCCTAGGCATTATTTCAATGGAGTTCAAGCATCTAGAGAGGAAGTTTTTTATGGCTTGATGAAAAAAAATTACCAAATAGATGGAAAGTTAGAGGCTGAGAGTTATCAGGGGTTTTCTAATCCAGAAACATTTTTTAACCATAGCACCTTTTCTGAGTATGGTGGAAATATGGTTCAACTTGCACTTTTTATTATGAATGAAGGAGCAAGTTATAGTGCGGAATCGAATACATATAGTCCTTCTCAAATTAATGATTATAATATTTATTCTGTTAGATGGAATGATTGGTTTGTTAATGAAGTAACATCAGGTATTTTATGGTGGAAAAAAACAAGTTACAATGTGATAGACTTGTCTTTACCGGATAACTCATTAGGGAAAAAGAAAGATGGGAAAAATAGCTTTAATAATGCTTATATCGTTTTTCATCCATATAGGAACACTTGGTACTATCAGCCTGACAAGTCAACTGCTTTGAGTGTTTGGTGGAATAAAGTTTGGGATATTGATGATAAGCCTATTAGGTACGATATTAGCAAAAAATCATCTGCTGCAGTTATGATGGATATAGATTCTAATATAGTGGGTTCTTATAGAGAAATCTGGATAGGTTTTGGGGAATGGAAATACAAAATAACAGAGATCAATACTACATCTGGCACTTTGTGGAATTCATTACCAACGCGAGAAATAGGATTACCATAATAACATTTAAAGGGTAACTAAAAAGTTGCCCTTTTTATTGTAAGATGATTTTAAAATCAACAAGGACGATGATGTCTTTATACTTGTTGATTATTAGGTAAAAATAGTGTAAAATTAATAGTATATAATAAATGATTTATATATAATTTTTTCTTCGTGTTGGAGGGCAAACAATGAGGAATATGCCAATAGGCGAGATGCTAAAAGAATATGGTTATATTACTGATGATCAAATTAAACAAGCACTTGCAATTCAAAAACAAGATAGAAGCAAAAAACTTGGCCAAATTCTTGTAGAACTTGGCTATATAACAGAAAAAGAAGTTCTCGACGCATTGGGCAAGAGAATGGGTCTACAGATTATTCAGCTTGACACCTTTAAAATTGATGTTAAAGCTGTTGCCAAAATACCTAAACAGCTTGCGTCAAAATATAATATGATAGCAATTGCAGAGCAGTCCGGTAAGCTTACAATTGCAATGAGTGACCCTCTAAACTTTTATGCTGTTGAGGATGTAAGGCAAGTAACGGGTATGACACTTGAGGTGTATTTAGCTGAAAGTGCAGATATTAAAAAAGCAATTAATTTGTATTACTCAGAGGTTGGTGCAAAAGTTGCAGCCGAAAAAGCAAATATTTCAGCAGTGCCAACAGCTCCATCAGTAGAAGAGCTTGAAGAGGCTGAGAGTGGCGACGATGTTCCAATTGTAAAGTTTCTTAACAGCTTGCTAGTTCATGGGTATAGCACTCATACGAGTGATATTCATATTGAACCGTTTGAAACAAAAACATCAGTGCGTATGCGTACTGATGGAATGTTGGTTGATTATTTAAACTTATCAAACACTATACACAAGCAACTTGTTGCAAGGCTTAAAATAATGTCTGGACTTGATATTGCTGAAAGAAGGGTTCCGCAGGACGGTCACTTTAGGAGCTTTATTGATGGTTATGACATAAATGTTCGTGTGTCGATTTTGCCTACTATATTTGGTGAAAAAGCTGTTTTGCGTTATCTATCAACAAATACAAAGGTTGATAATATCGGTCATTTTGGAATGAACGAAGAGAATTATGAAAAAATGATGAAAATGGTTAGAAATCCAAATGGAATTATATATATTACAGGTCCTACAGGTTCGGGAAAAACGACAACATTGTATATGATACTTGAGCATCTGTCGCAAAGACCAGTTAACATTTCAACTATTGAAGACCCTGTAGAAAGAAGTTTACCTAGAATTAATCAGACTCAAGTTAATGTTCTTGCAGGGCTTACCTTTGAGGCTGGACTGCGTTCGCTTTTGCGTCAAGACCCTGACATTATAATGGTTGGAGAAACTCGAGATGGAGAGACGGCTCAGATTTCTGTTAGGGCTGCTATTACAGGTCACTTGGTTTGTTCTACACTGCATACGAACGATGCAATTTCATCAATTGTTAGAATTGAAGATATGGGAGTTGCGCCATATCTTGTTGCAAACTCGGTTGTTGGAATTGTAGCACAGCGACTTGTTAGAAAAGTTTGTCCAAATTGTGCCTATGAGTATGAGCCTGATATAGTTGAGCGCGAGACAATTGGCCCTGATATTCATAAAATAGTAAAAGGCAAGGGGTGCCATATGTGTAACAATACAGGCTACAAGGGTAGAGTTGCAATTCACGAAATCGTAATTATTGATAGGGTAATGAAAAGAATGATAACAGATAGAGCACCTGTTGATGACATTTATGATTATGCGATTAATGAACAAGGAATGAAAACATTAGAGCAATGTGCCCTTGATTTAGTAAAAGATGGGGTTACAACTGTTGAAGAAATGCTAAAGGTTTGCCAGGTATCGGACTAAAACAATTATTTTTAAACTGATAAAAACTCCCGTGAGATATCGGGAGTTTTTTGTATCAAAATTTATTTTCACAACTTTTGAATTGTTTCATAAAATAATAGTGAAGTTGCATTAGATTTCAATATTATTATGGGAGGAAACGCTATGGCGGATACCAGAGGTTGCGGTTGCAATCAACCAATTAAAGAAGCCGTATGCATCGATACAAAAAGGATATATGATTCCTGTGCAGATAAGGATTGTATTTCAGGCATACAAGTTTGTTTTACAGATAGGAACCAAGAAATAATAAACTGTGCAAACTCAATTAGATGCAGAAGCTGTGAAGTTGTAAATTGTTTTATAGATGTAGAAGAAGTTCCTTTTAACCGTGGATTTTACTCAGTGGACATAACATTTTTTATTAAGGTAAAACTAGACACATACGCTTGTTCTATTACGCCTTCTGTTCCTGCGCAAGGGTTGGTAATATTCAATAAAAGAGCTATACTTTATGGAAGTGATGGAAGAGTTAAAACCTTTTCATCAGAGTTTTCGTCAGAAGAATTTGACGAGCAACTTTTACCAACAACTACAAACCCAATAGCAAAGGTTCAGTGTGTAGACCCTATTTGCTTAGATGCAAAATTGTGCCAAACGCGCGATTGTTGCGAAGCTCCTTTTTGTGGTCTATCTAGTATACCGGGGTGCGTTTGTCGCCAGTTTGACGGTGCGTTTACAGGATGTAATATTGAAAAATCAGTAAGAGTTACGCTCGGATTGTTTTCAATAGTGCAAGTTGAAAGAGATGTTCAGATTATGATACCAGCTTACGATTTCTGCTTGCCAACAAAAGAATGTAACAATAGCAAAGATGATCCGTGCGATTCATTTAAAAAGATTAAATTCCCAGTTGATGAATTTTTCCCACCAAATTCAGACGACTTCGGTGATGAGGGAACCGATTTTCCAGACTGTTGCGGTTGTGGGGGATAAACTTTAAATAAAAATTTGTATTTTTAAGTTCACAAAAAGCCAACTTGTTTTATCAAGCTGGCTTTTTATATTATTTATTTAAATGTAGATTAATACATTCCGCCTTGAGCGGCAGCTGCCATTGCAGCGGCTGCTGCGTCACCTTGTGGGTCTGGAATATCAGTCACAAGCGATTCGGTTGTAAGAACCATAGCAGCAACAGAAGATGCATTTTGAAGAGCAGAACGAGTAACCTTTGTTGGGTCAATGATTCCCGCTTTATACATATCGGCGTACTCTTCTGTAGCAAAGTTAAATCCGTAGCTTTTCTTTTTGGATTCAATAATTTGATTTACGATAACAGAGCCTTCAAGACCTGCGTTTGTTGCGATTTGACGAATAGGTTCCTCAAGTGATTTGAGAACAATTGAAATACCTGTTTTAACATCTGTGTCTTGTGTTGAGTCCATAAGTGCATTAACAGCAGGAATGGAGTTTAGAAGTGCTACACCACCACCAGCAACAGTACCTTCTTCAACAGCAGCTTTTGTAGCAGCTAGAGCATCTTCAATGCGAAGCTTTTTCTCTTTCATTTCTGTTTCGGTTGCAGCACCAACACGAAGAACAGCAACGCCGCCAGAAAGTTTTGCAAGGCGCTCTTGAAGCTTTTCACGGTCAAAATCAGACTCGCAGTTTTTGATTTGTGATTTAATTTGAGTAATGCGTGCAGAAATATTTTCAGACTGCCCAGCACCATTAACTATGATAGTATTTTCTTTAGAAACTTTAACTTGACGGGCACGACCAAGCTGAGGTAGGTCGGCATCTTTAAGCTCAAGCCCAAGGTCGGAAGTGATTACTTCACCGCCTGTAAGAATTGCAATATCCTCAAGCATTTCCTTGCGTCTGTCTCCAAAACCAGGAGCCTTAACTGCAACACAAGTAAATGTTCCGCGAAGTTTGTTAACAAGTAGAGTAGCTAAAGCCTCGCCCTCAACATCTTCTGCGATAATAACAAGTTTTTGACCAGCTTGAAGAACTTTTTCAAGAACTGGGAGAATCTCCTGAATGTTAGAAATCTTTTTGTCTGTTATAAGAATGTAAGCGTCATCAATAATTGCTTCCATTTTTTCAGAATCAGTAGCCATATAAGGTGAAACATAGCCACGGTCAAATTGCATTCCCTCAACAACTTCGCAGTCAGTTTCAGCAGTTTTGGACTCTTCAACAGTTATAACACCATCAGCAGAAACTTTATCCATAGCCTCTGCAATAAGCTTTCCAACATACTCATCATCAGCAGAAACAGTAGCAACTCTTGCAATATCCTCAGAGCTAGTTACAGGTTTTGAGTTCTCTTTAATAGACTCAATAGCTACATCAACAGCTTGCGCAATGCCCTTTCTAACCATCATTGGGTTTGCACCAGCTGCAACATTCTTCATTCCCTCACGCACAAGTGCTTGAGCTAGCAGAGTAGCGGTTGTTGTTCCGTCACCTGCGATGTCGTTTGTTTTAGTTGCAACTTCTTTAACAAGCTGTGCCCCCATATTTTCAAAAGGCTCTTCAAGCTCGATTTCCTTTGCGATTGTCACGCCATCATTTGTAATAAGCGGTGCACCGTACTTTTTATCAAGAACAACATTACGACCCTTAGGCCCGATTGTAATTTTTACAGTATCACTAAGTTTGTCAATACCAGTTTGCAATGCCTTGCGAGCTTCTTCGCCATAAATAATTTGCTTTGCCATAAAAAAATCCTCCATTAAAATTTAATATGATAAATATTTATATTATTCTACAATTGCAAGAATATCACTTTGTTTTACAATGGTGTATTCCTCGTTATCAAGCTTTACCTCTGTTCCAGAGTATTTGCCGATAATTACTCTATCACCAACATTTACATACATTGTGACTTCTTTGCCCTCAACAACTCCACCAGGGCCTACTGCAATAATCTCTGCAATTTCAGGTTTCTCCTGTGCAGATGTAGCAAGAATGATGCCGCTCTTTGTTGTTTCTTCAGCCTCTATTGGTTTTACAACAACACGGTCAGCAAGTGGTTTGATTGTCATAAAAAATTCCTCCTAAAAGTTATATTATTAAAAGTTTTAGCACTCGATTGCCTTGAGTGCTAAAACCATTGTAGACATTTCCACACCAAAAATCAAGTATTTTTTTCAAAGTTTACAATTATGTAATATTTGTTGCAAATGTCTATTTAAGCAAGTATAATGTTTAAGAATTAATAAATTGATGAGGTTTGTATTAATGAACAATAATAGTATACTTGCATTAGAAAAATTGCGTAACTTTTTTATGTCCGAAATATTTATGGNGGTTGTTTGTATAATGGCTGCACTTGTTACAATAACAAAGCAAGAGATTTATGGGGCTGTTATATTTGTTTTGATAATCAGTTTTTTGCTTGTTATTTGTGATGATGTAATAGTCACTACATTGCCTTTTTTGTTGCTGTCCTGCTTTGCTGCCAAATGCAAAAATTCATTTGATATTTTTATAGGCTTTTGGTGGATTGTGTTTATCATAGTTCCGGCACTCGTTTTTCACTTTGTTTATTATAGGGATAAGAAAGCTTATTCTATGGGCAAAAGCTTTTGGGCAATATTTATGGTATCAATTGCAGTGACTTTGGGCGGAATAGGGAAAATTTCGCCACAAGAGTATTTTGCGGGCGTTTCTATTTCAAATATCTTAGGCCTTGGATTTGGAATGTTGCTTGCATACTTTTTAATGAACGGTTCTTTTAAGCCGAGTGATAAATATTTATTTAGCGACAGGTTTGCAAAAATAATGCTTGTAACAGCAATTTTTGGATGTTTTATGATACTCCATCATTACATAATTAATTTAGAAACATTTTTAGCAAGACCTCGCATCTTGCAATTTCAGTGGAGAAACAATTTATCCACAATGCTTATGCTTGCAATGCCTTTTGTTTTTTATATGTCTGTAAAAAGAACTTCATACCTTGTTTTAGGCTTTATAGTTTATGGATGTATTTTGCTATCTGGTTCACGGGGCGGAATGTTGTTTGGCGGTATTGAACTGCTTATTTGTATTGTGACACTGATTGTTGTTGATAAAAGAAAAAGAAAAATCAACCTAGTAATTCTTGCAGGAATTATGATTGCTTGTGTTTTTGCAATGTCAGATGTCATATTTTTGCTTTCTAAAACTTTTGAGAGATTTCAGTCAAAGGGTGAGAATAGGATAAGATATGGTCTGTATAAAAGAGCTATTGAGGACTTTAAATCAAACCCCATAACAGGTAGGGGAATTGGGTATATGGGCAATAGAGATATACATAAGTCAGCTAAATTTGCCCTTTGCTGGTATCATTCTAGTGTTTTTCAAATAATTGGTAGTTTTGGAATAATCGGCATAATTGCATATGTAAATCAGTATATAAATAGGCTTAAAATATTTCTTCAAAACCGAAAAAATTTCTTTAATATAACTGTTTTTATATCGTATATAGGCATTGAACTTATGTCGCTTGTAAATCCCGGAGTTTTCTCTCCAATTCCATACTTGCTAATTGTTACAATGTATTTTATCATAATAGATAACTGTAACACTCAGGAGGATATGGACGCTTATTATAGACTTAAAGCGGGCGAAATCAAAAGCAGTGAAGAGCAAAAAGTAAAAATTGAAACTGAAAATTTAGTATAATAAAAACAAAACGTAAAAATTCACCCCAAATGTTAGACAGTATAAAACACTGCTAACAAAAGGGGTGTTATTATTCTAAAATATTTTCAAAAAACTGCTCGGTTGTTCTGTCGTTTGTTCTATGAAACCGGCCTAAAGAAAAAAGGTCGGTTGAGCTATTTATTACATTAACTTTTTTGTTATTTGTAAGCGCTGCATTGAAGCCCAACTCTTTTAGCACTTTTTTTGAAAGCTTTGAGTTTGAATTAAAAGTGTATACAAATGTGTTTGGCTTAAAACCTATCGTATCAAACAATAGACTTTGCAATTTGTCAATATCGTTTTTTATCGCAATACAATACTCTTCTTCCGTTTCATTTATTTTTTTTCGTGTTCCAATTCTATTACCTGTCTGGTTGTGCATATCATAAGAATGGTTTTGTATTTCGATAAAACTGCTTTTGCTTATATTTTTAATTTCATCCCAATTCATATATAATGAATCGAAATTCTCGTTTTCTTTTTCTGTTGAATGGTCAGTATAAATTCCAACCACAGAAACTGTAGCACACATATTATGTTTTTGTAAAAGTGGAAAAGCTTGTGTATATGTGCTTTTAAAGCCATCATCAAAGCATATTATTATCGGCTTTTCTGGCAAATCGTCACCTTTAAGACAATGGCCGATAAGCTGTGTCATATTAATTGTTGTATATCCTTTTTCTTTAATGTACATTAGGTCTTGCTCTAAAGTGGCGGATGTAATAGAGTTTTCATTTAAGTT
>JGI24709J26583_10003063_pt1 | contig 13360 bp, 8 predicted proteins | sample BioPla2DNA1_FD_26583 | JGI IMG/M metagenome (IMG submission 26583) | reverse complement strand
TGGATAAAATCAACTATACCATAAAAATTATTGTCTTGAACTCAATAGAAAAAAATAAGGCAAAAAAAGACCCTCGATTGAAAAATCGAGGGCTATTTTATTTTTAAAATATATTTTTTTGTAACGATTAACTACCTTTTTCATTTTTTTATTGTGTTTATTTTTTGTTATTTAATGTCTGTGATAAAATTCAAGCTACTCAAATCATTGCTGCATTGTCTGTGCAATAAACTTTCTTTGTAGGAACAAATAATTTTACATTTTCTAGATTAACTGAGTTTTCTTCATTCAGAATATTTTGTTTTTGATTTTCTATCCATTGTTTGTTGTCTAGTAGTTCTAAAATGTACTCTTGTAATCTATCATTTGCAGAGACTCAGCCTGATAATCAAACACTTTTTGCTCAATATTTTATTGCTGCTCTGACTAGTTTTTTTCCTAAAACTTCTACAACAGACTCTTGAAATTCCCAAGCAATATCTTTTATTTCAGAATCTGAAAATATCTGTTTTTCTTTATTTTCTCAGCTCTCCACTTGTCTTTTATTTATTAAATGGTTTATCTGACTTTTGACTCCAGAAAAACTAAAATTGAATTCTTGTTTGGAAAGTCGCACTCTATTTAACTCAAATTCCTTATTTGCTTTTCCTAGTTTAGCTTGTTGGCTGATCCAAACTCATCAAGGATATGGTCATCCTAACATTCTAGAAACTTTATCAAAACATTCTCCAGCAGCATCATCTAAAGTTTGTCAAATTTGCTCTATCTCATAATCTCAATAATATAATTTATTGTTTTCTCTTCATTTATCTTTGTCATGTTTTGATACAATATAAAGATTGTTGTGTCATCCAGATGCTGTTAATAGTGCCATTGGAAATGGGATTTCATTTATATTTCTTTCTAAGAACAAAGCAAAAATATGTCATAGAATATGATTTACCTCTATTATTGGTTTATCAAAATATTCTCACAATAAACTAGCAACTGTTTTTCCTACAACTAAAGATCATGGTAAGCCAGGTTCTGTAGTTACAGAAATGCTGTTTATATATTTTATCTTATCTCGTCAAATCTGGCTCAATACGGTTATAATTTTTTCACTATGTAGTCTGGAAGCTATTTCTGGTACCACTCCTCCAAAAATATTGTGTTCTTTTACTTGTGAGTATGCTAAAAGTTCTTCTACTAAAAAAGTATTTCAGTCAAAATTTACAATTCAAATGGATGTATCGTCACAACTAGTTTCTATTGCTAAAGTTCTTTGTATTTTCATAAACTTTTTACACTTGTTAATTAAAAATTTATACATTGAATAAAAATATATATTTTATATTTTAATCCTTAGCTACTGTTTTTAATTTTCTAAATCATCGGGTCCTTTTTGGGTTAATCCAATAGATACTTTTTTGATAATTGGTAGTGCTAATAATATTCCTGGAATATTTAAGATAAATGCTATTAGCAAGAAACGGAATATTTTTGTATAATCTAAATCTATTAAATAATATCATATTAAAAAAGTAATAGCACTGATTCATAAAAGTACTCACATTCTTTTCCAATTTATTTTTGGCAATAATTTGTACCTATATGCGATGAATATTGCACCACAAACAAATAAAATTTCTAATAATAGTTGAGTATATATTCATCACTTTATTCCAAAATTAGGAATCAAATATAATCATAAACCAAGCCCAATAGCTACTCAAAAAGCATTTATTCCCAATAGTTTATTTTGTTTTTCATGAGCAACAAATATATAGTTAAATACCTGCTTTATGAAGCTCAAAAATAAAACAATTCCAAGAAATGGAAGGACAGTATTTGCTCATGGGCTATTGAAACCTGTTCCTATAAATTCTTTTCCAGATACTGTGTATATTATTTCATTACTAAATAATACAAAATTTAATAATAATATGGATCAAATCCGTACTACCATGGTCATTAAGTTTCAAAAAGATTTTCTTTTATTTTCGTCTGTATATGCTGCGACATTGTGCAATAAACTATTACCTAAGGCGGATGGTATAATCAAAAAGATTTCAATTAAAGTTAGTCCCAATCACCATATTCAAGTGAAAACATAACCTTTTGCGGTCGGGAAAAAGTTTGATAAAAATATTAAAACTATAAGTGTATGAAAACTACTAAGATAAAAAGATAATCAGTATTTCCAATTTGATTTCAAAATTCATAATGTAAATTTATTGTCAAAATCTACTTTTAATTTTAGTTTTTTNTTTGACTTATATAGTACATAGAAAATTTGAGTTAGTCAGCTCACTACGACAGATAATAAGATTAAGCAGAAAGCTATAATGGATTTAGGATCTCAGCTTGTGAAATCTACACTAGGGAACAAAACAAAGATGGTAATTATTAGTATGATTATTTGACTAATTCTAGCTAGAATTAACCCAACACTTAAGTCTTTCATCCTCCAAAACAATTGTAGAGGTAATTGTAGTATTCCTGCAGCCATAAAACTTGCTGAAAAAATCATTCATAGCGGTAGTCATCGCACTATGTATGGGTTACTAGTATATGCTGGCAAAAAGTATGCTACTATGATTGCAACAAAATAAACAACAAACATTATTGAAAATCTTGCTCATACAAATTTACCGTACATAGATTTTAATTCAGGTTTTTCTATACTGTTTTCCTCTTTCTTTTTTATCTGTCCGAGTTGTCTTACTGCTATTACATACAATCAGAAATCTGCCATCGCTGACCAAATTGCAAAATATTTCAGTATAGTGCTATAGTCTCAATATCTTAAAGATCAAAGATAAGGTGACATAAATTTTACTACCAAAAAACCAGCAAGTCAGCTAATAACTCTTCATATCAATTGTCGTATGGCGTCTTTTATTACTAATCTGTGTGTAGACAAAACTTTGAAGCGTTAAAATATTAAAGTTATGAAATAATATAATTAAAAAATAATGAATTGTTTGATATTTGAAACAATATNTTGTTTGATTNTTTNTTATAATTTTATTTTCCTGATTATTTTTTCTCGAAATGTTTGCGGGAAATCTGATAGTATTGGTAATGTTTGATTTAATGTTTCTAGAAACACTTTTATATTTTCTTCANTATCGTTGATAGTATAAATACTNTGTCATCTTTGGTGAACTAATACGATGTTTTTTATAGTTTTCTTTTTGATTTCTAATTCTATACAGTATCATACTAGATTATTCCAAGGAATAACTTTTGTTCAAACCAATAATCAATTTTCTGAAATGGTAATAGTTGTTTCGTTTATATTTATAATACCGTAATATATGTATGCCCCCAATAAAAAAAACATTAAAATAATTCACACAATATTTTTATAGAAAGCTGATAGAACAAAAATTAATATAAATATTGATGCAAAAATGATGTATCGAGTTTTGTTTCTTTCAAACTTTTCTCAATTAAATACTTTTAGTTCCATTTTTTGGTATATTAAGTAAAGTTTATGCTTGTAGTATAATTAAGTTAAAGGTTTATTCAAGAAAAAAGTCGACTTTATTTAGCCGACTTTCCCTGAACCCATCATCATGGGTTCTTTTTGTTATAGAAATTTGATTTTTTTTTGTTTTTGTGTTTTTGTTTATAGTTCTATTATATTTAAAAATACTTTTTTTGTCAAAAATTTGATGTTAAAGTTAATATATTTGTTTTTAATGAATAAAAAGACCCTTTATAATATTTTTTCTTGTTTTTAATTAAGAAAACACTAACTTATTAGTATTGTATAAATTAAGGGATTATTTTTTAAGTCTTATTATAAAAAATCATGGATTTTGTAGAGATTGGAAAAAAATGGCAGAAATTTTGGAAAGAAAATCAAACTTATAAAGTAGTGGAAAAAAAGGACAAAAAAAGTTTTTATATTTTGGATATGTTTCCTTATCCGAGTGGAGCTGGATTACATGTGTGACATCCAAAATGATATATTGCCACTGATGTAATAGCTCGTAAGCATATGTTACAATGAGAGATGGTCTTGCATCCTATGGGTTTTGATACTTTTGGATTAGGTACAGAACAATTTGCAATTGCAAATAAAATAAAACCACAAATAGCTGCAGAACAAAATATTGCAACTTACAAAAAACAGCTTGAGATGTTTGGTTGTACTTATGATTGGGATAGAGAGGTTAATACGGCAGATCCTAATTATTTTAAGTGGACACAAAAAGTGTTTTTGGATTTGTATAATTCTTATTTTGATGAAAAAACTCAATCTGCAAAACCTATTACAGACTTGGAATCAAAAATNGAAAATGGACAATTGAANATCCCTGTGTGAATGACNAAAGAACAATTTTTGGATACTCAAAGATTAGCATATATTGATTATAAACCAATCAATCGATGTCCAAGTTGTAAAACATGATTGGCAAACGAAGATTTAAATTCAGATTGAACTTGTGAAAGATGTAGCTCAAAAGTTGAACAAAAACCGATGAGACAGCGAGTTGTTAGAATTACAAAATATGCAGAAAGACTTTTGGATTGATTGGAAAGTTTACCAGAATGGACTGATTCAGCTAAAGAACAGCAAAGAAATTGGATATGAAAAAGTGAATGAACACAATTCAAAATGGAGGTAATAATTACCCCATCCCAAGTTAAAAAAAATGAGGGTGAGGTAGACTATATAGAAGTATACACGACTCGTATTGATACTGTTTTTGGGATGAGTTTTGTTGTTATGGCGCCAGAACATAAATTAGTAGAAAGTTTGAAATTAAAGGTTGAAAGTGGAGATGTTCAAATAAAAAATTGGGATAAAGTACAAGAATATATAGAGCAAGCAAAACATAAAACTCAGCTGGAAAGAACAGAACTACAAAAAGAAAAAACATGAGTTATTCTGGATGGCGTTTATGCTATCAATCCATTTAACTGAGAAGAGATCCCTGTTTATATTGGAGATTATGTTTTGGCAAATTATTGAACGGGAGTGGTGATGGCAGTTCCTGCTCATGATGAAAGAGATTTTGAATTTGCAAAGAAGTATGATATTAAAATAACTCAAAGTATTGCGCCTTTGAATAAAAATCATCCTGATTATGAGTTTATTACAAAATCAGAAGTTTGTTACACAGAAAAAGGAATTCTTGTAAATTCAGGGCAATTTTCAGGACTTACTTCTGATGATGCAATTACTAAAATGCAAGAACGACTTGAAGAAAAACAAATATGATGAAAAAAAATAAATTATAGACTTCAAGATCGAGTTTTTTCTAGACAAAGATATCGATGAGAACCATTTCCTATAGTGTTTTGTAATCATTGTGATAGTAAATTAACTATTAATTTTAGAAATAAAGATACTCGAAATGGTATTCTCTCTGGAAACAAAACCATTGAAACAAGAGCTCTCAATCCTGAAGAACCAGAAAGATTTTTTGGTAATATAAAAGCATGAGATATTGTTGTAGCAATAAACAAAGAAACCAATGAAGAATTAAGACTAAAAATTATAAAAACTTATCAACGAAAAGATCTTAGGGATATGCGAGAAAACGAGGATCATGAAACAATCAAAAAAATATACCGCAATAAAGAAATGTTTGAAAATACTAAAACATTTGATGATTTTGAATCAAAACGAGCTCTTACTGAATGATATATTGAAAAAATTAAAAAAAATGGTCTAGTATGACGAGAATTTGAACTTATAGGACCAGCTATTGTGACTATGAAGGAATCAGATTTACCACTTCTGTTACCAGATGTAGAAAATTATGAGCCTACTGGTACAGAAGAAGGACCGTTAGCAAATATTGAGGAGCGAATTAATGTAGAATGTCCAAAATGTTGATGAAAAGCAAAAAGAGAGTCAAACACTATGCCTGGTTGGGCTGGCTCATCTCGATACTGGATTAGATATATGGATCCTCATAACGATAAAGAATTGGTGTCTAGTGAAAAAGAAAAGTTTTGGCATCCTGTGGATATATATGTCTGAGGAGCTGAACATATTACGAGACATATGATATATGCTAGATTTTGGCATAAGTTTTTACAGGATTTATGAATTGTTTCTGTAGATGAGCCTTTCAAAAAATATCAGCATGTTTGACTTATAATGGCTGAAGATGGGCGTAAAATGTCCAAAAGGCGATGAAATGTGATCAATCCAGATGATATTATAAATGAATTTGGGGCGGATGTTCTCAGAATGTATGAAATGTTTATGTGACCTTTTGATCAAGCTGTAAATCGAAATACAAATGGGGTAAAGTGAATAAAAAAGTTTTTAGATAAAGTAATTAGTTTAAGATCGAAAGTTGGAAGTTGAAATTTAGATGACAAGAATATTATAAATTTATTACACAAAACTATTAAAAAAGTTTCTGAAGATATAGATGTTTTTGGTTTTAATACAGCAATATCTCAGTTGATGATTTTTGTAAATGAGTTAAATACAAAAGAATATATTTCTGAAGATACTTTTGAAAAGCTGACTATACTTTTGGCGCCTTTTGCGCCTCACTTAGCAGAGGAGTTGTGGTCAGAACTATGAAATCAATCTAGCATTTTTCATCAGGGAGTTTGGCCCAAGTATGATGAAAAATATTTGGTAGATGATGTCCTTACTATAGCTGTGCAAGTAAACTGAAAGGTAAGATGAACTATTGAAATTAGCCCAGACTCTACTCAAGAGGAGGTATTTGCAATGGCCAAAGAAAATGAAAAAATAACTAAATACTTAGATTGAGAAATATTGAAAATAATTTATATTCCTTGAAAAATTTGCAATATTGTTGTAAAATAATTTTATATCGCTTGATTGTTTTCATTGAATATTAATTGTCTCGTGAAAGAATATTTTTTGTGGTTTTATAATAAAAATAAATTTTGTAAAGTGATTTTTTTGTTTTTGACAAAGTAGACATCATGTTTAGGTGTTGTTTTTTTTAAACTTTGAGAATTGATGTTTTTGTGCAAAATTGCTGTCTATATGGTTTTTTTGTCGATAATGTCTATGTTGAAAAGTCTTGAAATACATAGTAGATATGCTAAATTTGTGTTTGAGAAAAATTTTTTATTACAAAAAAAATGTTAAAAATTTTGTTCTAAATTTTTTATTGTTTGATAGTGCTCAGTAGTTTTTGAAGGTATAATTATTATTAAAATAACTATCGTTCCGGTGTTTTATTTAATGTGTTTGTTGTTATGAAATTTATTAGAAAAGCTACATTAGTTATAATGTTTTTATCTACATTTTTGTATGTGGTTTTTTCTGATGAGGTTAATACTAGATATACCGAATTTCACTTGTTAAGTTGAGATGATCATTATGATCATTTGGTTTTAAATTTAACTTGAGCAGAAACAGGCACTGTTTCTCTTTATTTAGAAAATAAGTCTGATATTTTGTTGAATTGATTAGTGTCTTTTGTAGATTGAGCTATAGTTCAATATGGTTCTACTTGAGTTAGAGTTTGTAAAAGTGAAAATGAAAAAAGTATATTTTGACAATATATCACAACGGACTCTAATGTGTTTTCGATCTCTACTAATGAGCATGTCACAAAAGTTTTAAATTTACTATTTCCCTCTTGGTATAGTGGGATATATTATTGATGTGTCGTGTATTATCCTCAATTTACGGAAAATGATGGTAATTTAAATACTGTGCCTCGTAAAGCCATATTTTTAGATGTAAATGTTAGTCCCTTAGATAGTTTGTTTAATCTTAAGGTTTATCCATCGGATCGTTCCAGTTATTCTAAAAAATGAAACATTGGAACTATGTTGTTGTATAGTATAAATAATACTGGGCAGATTTTATTTAGCTGAGAAGTACAGACGGACTCTAACTGAGAGTGAGTTGTTACTGCCAATATTCCAAATTGAGAATATTTTGTGGTATATAAATGATTATCTCATCTAGCATCATATCTTAGTTGATTTGTTATTGATTGAGAGAGTGAAGTTATTTTTGATTTTACAACATGAAATAATTTATTCAGCACTAAACAGTATTCTACATTAATCGATGATTGATATCGCTATCAGGTTGCTTGAGATTTACAAAATATAAATTGATTATATGATTGAAAGATAAATGTAAATGATATAACAGTACTTGTTAGCGACATTTGTTGATATAATTCAACTATAGTTGATCAATATCATCATTGTAATTTAAATGGAGACAGTATGGTAAATATGGCAGATATATGAGTTATTATCACAAACATTTGAAAAGATTGACCATTTTTACAATGACATGAGATTTTTTGATGATTCTAGATTTTATAATTTGATTTTAATTGTATGAGGTTTAAATTAAAAAATATTATTACTATTATTTTGTTCCTTGCCATTTTGTTAGGATATTCATTTTCTAATGAATTTGAGTTGTATCCTGCCTCATGAACTACATTTAAATATCACTGCGATCAGCCGTTAAAGATAAAAATAAAAAAATGAGATTATAATTTTACTACTTTTTCTTCGGTAATAAGGTTTAATCCTTGAAATGTTTTATTAACTCACAACTCAATCAATTCATTTTTTAATACTTTTCCAACATGATATGTGTTAAATAATTTGTATTTTGCCGAATGAGCAAACATGGTTAGTCTTTGAACTTCAGACATGTATGTTGCTAATTTTACTTTAAAGACTAAAGAGTGATTTACATGAAATAGTGTATTATTGAAATTCACCGACAGATTTGGAAATGATCCTGACCTTTCTTCTCCTGAAAATACTGATGATAGCATTACCATTACTTCTCCTGATTTCGTATGAGATACTTTAAGTTGAGTTACGAATGCTACATATTACTTAGAAGCATATCCTTGTGTTGAAGACACGAATGCACCAATAGTTTTTAATAATTCTTGGTCTCCAAATATAAATTGATGAAGAATATTGGGATCGTGAAATGATATAAAACTTTTGCTTATTGATTGGATCTGAATAAATAAACATTATTGGTACCAAGGACTACCTGTTAATATAAACAACTATGTTCCCGCTTTAAATAATGTTGATAATCAAAATTGAGTAAATAGTTGAACGATAAAAGTAAAAATTAACAATTCTGCTAATTGATGAAATATTGAAACTCCTATTTTAAATATTTATCCTTATACTGGTTCTGAGTTTCCAAATAGACGAACATGGAATAGTTTGGACAGAGGATATTGGGTTGAGTTTAAAAACGAGATTCCATTTGAAATTGAAAAGCAAGTAACTATTACGGTGTCTGGTTACGACAATTATAATTCTTTAGGTAATCGTTTTTTGATGAATAGGACATTCGTGTTTAATATTTCTGAAAATCCAAGTATCAATATTATTAATCCTATCAATGCTTCTGATAATCAAGACTATAACTTATCTGGCATTTATTTTTATGCTAAAGATTCTTGGGCATGAATTGATACAGGTAATGTATTTATTACCATACCAAGTATATATTCTGGTTCAGAATTATTATTAACTGGTTATACTTATTCATGATCTGAACTGGAATTTTATTTAATTAGCTGAAGTTCAGAAATAGGGGGTGCTAGTTCTTATGAGATAAAATTGATTCCTAAACGAAAATTACCATCCGATACGGAAATAGTAGTGACTTGAATGGTTTTAGATTTAGTGTGAAATACGGGATTTGGTAACTGGAGCTTTTCTACCAGACCAAGTTGTTTGGATTTGTGATGTTTTGATATTTTAAATATCAATTTTCTGTCTGGAAATTCTTTTATATCCAATCCACGATTGTTCTCATGAGAATATCTAATTGTTACATGATTAGCTTATAACACAAATTATCCATATTTTACATGAATTAATTCAGATATTTTAGTGTGTTGATTTGAATATGAATGAACGGTTTTAACATGAAATGTAAATATATATTCGGATACTTGAGTTTTGATAAATTGATACTTCTACACATGAAATGAATTGTATATTACTGGATTAAACTTTGTGTATAATAATTGAACAATTACAGTAATAGATTAATTAGCTTTAGTATTTATATTAAAAAATATATGAAACAAATTACATCCATTATGTTGTTTATATTGTGTTTTGTAGCTACTTCTTTGTGAGCTAATATTTCTGTTTCCCCTGAAAGTGGTCATTTTGGTAAAAATTGTATTATAGAATTTGATATTATTGTTGATACTAATTCTGAACAAATTTTATGAACAGATATGTATGTGGAAAGCTCAATGGAATATATAGATTTTGTCCCTTCAAAAGCTTTTAAATATTACTTACCACCTAAAGTAGAAAATAAAAATATTTACTTGTGAGCATTCTCAGAACCATGAAAAGAGCTTGTGTGAAGATCAAAGTTTGGTACTTTGTATCTGAAAAGCGACGATGTTGATCTGGATTGATATATAAATTTTGTTTTTATTTGAAAATGAGAAACATCTGATACAAATTTAAGTATAATTTGATGAGTAGATAAATTAAATGAAGTTGGAAATTGAGTTTATTATTTTGATTGAGATGCTTGTGAACATAGTGTAATGGATATAGAATGATCGTTCTCTTCTATTGATGGGGATAAGTATATAAAAGATATGATATCGTGATTCAATAGAAAGGCATTTTTTCAAAAATTTGTGTTATTGTGTTCTAAGTATTGATTAAATATTGTTTTATTTATTTTAATATTAGTATCATTATACTTTTATATTAGGAGTAAGAAATTATCAAGTAATGAAAAGATTAAAAAAGATAATTAATATTATATTATTTTTTTCGATTTTATATATATGTGTTGATGCACAATATTATTATTTTTCTGAACCCACAAATTCTAATTGATATCAACAAGGTTGTCAAGAGCAGTTGGAAGTCAGGTTCAATACTGATTGAAAAAAAACGGTATGATGAATTTTTCATTTAATTTTAGATGACTCTAAAATTAGTTATGTCACTTGATGATCTTTGTCTTCACTTTTGTTCAAGTGAAGTACTTTATGATTTCCTGACTGGGTCCCAACTTTCCCAAAACGGAAAGCATGATCCAATTATACTATACTTGAAACAGAGCGTTATAATGCATCAAATCCTACATCCACAGTCAATTGAAACAAGCCTTATGGGTATGTAATTTTTATACCGAAATATAGTTGATCTATATATACTGTAGATTTTGGTATGTCTTATATTTCATGATATACTTGGACAACTGAAACAACTTTAAGTTATGATTGAGTTGATATTATAAATCCATCACAACAAGTTTTATATTTAACATGAACTATTGATGTTCAACAAAAACCTTGTGTAAATGATTCTAGTGGTCCTAGTATTGTAGATAATATTTACACAAATTGAGCTACTAAAATATCCAATAGTTGATTAAATATCTCATTGTTCGACTCGAATGGACAATGACAAGTACCTTTTGTTTGGAAAAATTGAGAGCGAACTTGAAACATTTGGTCTATTAATAACCAGTATTGAATTGATACGGGAACTATAAATATACAAGTTTCATGAAACAACCACTTTGTTAACTTAAATCACACTAATTTTGATGTTGAACCATTGATTTTTAAAACTTGGCAAGATTTAGATAGAGATTATACGATTACTTTAAATCATTTAGAACTTTTTGATTTTTGAATAGAGAAGCAAATTTATATTACATATTTTGCTAAAGACCGTGTATGAAATACAACAGAAACCTCAATCAGCTTTAATAAACCGAAAGAACCACGATTAACTCAAGTTTCACCTAGTAATGGTCAATCTCATATTACATATGATGCAAATATTTCCTTTAATATGCATGATGATCGAGCATGAGTAGACTCTGGATCTATTGTTGTTATATTTAGTTGAATATGAAACGCATTTTATGCAGAATATTATTCTGGTGACTTGAGCTTTGAAGCGATTTCATGAGATGCAAATATTGATGATTATAAAATTGTTCTTCAGTCGCATTTAGAATTTCCTACAAATTCTGATATATCTATGATTATATATTGATATGATTTAGCTTGAAATTGAGGACAACTTTATAATTGACTGTTTTTAACTAAGCCTAGTTGTTCAGATTTGTGATGTTGTGATGTAGTAAAAATTAAAACATGATATGAATTAGGTTTTATATATTATCCAAATAGTGTACTTTATGTTTCTGGTTGAATAAATCCTTATTTTTATTTGGATTGAAATACATGATATATTAATTGTAACCTACAAAACAGTTATCTATCATTATATAAGTGAAATTGAGAAGATTTGACGGGGACTCTCGTTTGACTATCTAATTTCCATGAACTAAATATTATGTGAAATAATATAAGGGCTAGGCTGTCTTGAAATACTTTGTTTTTAGAGAAGATAGTCACAACATGATATGTTTGAAATAACTGACATGGTTGAGCTTGATGATCTACTATAGTTAAAGATAATTGTTGTGTAAACTGATGATTGCCATGATGAAATGAATTATGTGAAGACCATTCTGATAGCTATTATGATTGAACTTGTGAATGATGATATCATTGAAGTGCTGATATTTGCGGTGTCAATCAATCTAATCATCCTGATGAGTTAAAAATAGCATATCTATATGCATATAATTATGGAATCACAACATTGTGTCCTATTCGAGAGTCTATGTTAGATGGCTATTTATATAGGAACCATTTTGCAAAAATGATATCAGAGTATGCGGTAAATGTGGTGTGAAAAACTCCAAATATATGAAAAGAATGATGTGATAGTTTCCAAGATATAGAAGATGATACAGAAGAGTTAAAATATTTTATGAAAACGGCATGTGAATTGGATTTAATGTGATTGCGTGCTGATTGAAAAACACCAAAAAATAAATTTGATCCTCATGATATAGTCACAAGAGCTGAATTTGGGACAGTGTTTTCTAGATTGTTGTTTGGTGATAAATATAATGTACAAGATGAATCCTTGGTATATAAAGAAGAATGATATTGGTATAGAGATCATCTAGCTTGATTAAAATCTCATTGAATTATGACAAAAATAGATTGAGATCGACCTAAATATCAAGAGAGAAGATGACGAGTGATGTTAATGATGCTGAGAGCCGATAATTTTTGAGTGTTTGCTGGAAAGGTACCAGCATTGATATGAATAAAGTCATTATTTGAATAAAATAATAAAAAACCAGATTTTCTTATAAAACAAAAAGCCACGAGGAAGTCCTCATAGCTTTTTGAAATACCTTCTAGTGCTTTTCTACGGAATACAAAGTTTTTCCAATTCTTACTAACAATTGACTCTCAGACCAAACGTAGTCATCATAGGGTCCTTCATAAATCAGTTCTGGTTTTTTATCCTTTCTTACTGTAAAGAACTG
>JGI24709J26583_10003062_pt1 | contig 13361 bp, 5 predicted proteins | sample BioPla2DNA1_FD_26583 | JGI IMG/M metagenome (IMG submission 26583) | reverse complement strand
CTTATGGCTGAGGCTCTGTTCTTTGTGCCTCTGAATGCACTATGTGAGATTCAACGTCTGAAACTAACCAACCTAACCGGTACAAGGAAGTCATTCAAACTGTTCTCATACATGGAATGGTGCTTGTGGAATGCTGAGGATGATATGAATAATCTACAGCGCAACTTAAGTACCGGGGAGGTAGAGATTAAGGATTCCACAATCTATCATAAAACCGAGTATAAAGACAGGCGTAATCATTATGCCTATTATCACTCCACGGTTCCCGTTCACGGTTATGATACTGATCGTGAGTCCTTTGTGGGGCTTTACAATGAGTATTCAGCCCCTCAGGCGGTAGTAGAGGGTAAGCCACGCAACTCGCATGCTCATGGCTGGTCTCCAGTGGCTTCTCATTACTTTGAGATTGAGCTGGAGGCCGGTGAAAGTCGTGACTTTATTTTTATCCTAGGCTATGTTGAAAATGAGGATGATGCTAAGTGGGAGTCCAAAGGTGTTATTAATAAGACTAAGGCTCAGGATACTATCAGTCGCTTTAATACACCCGGTAAGATTGACTACGCAATGGAGGAGCTACGTAGCTATTGGGACTCACTGCTTAGCGTTTACCTGCTAAAGAGTGATGATGAACGCCTCGACAGAATGGTCAATATCTGGAATCAATACCAGTGTATGGTTACCTTCAATATGTCGCGGTCGGCATCTCTCTTTGAGGTAGGTATAGGTCGTGGAATGGGCTTCCGCGACTCAAATCAGGACCTTATTGGTTTCGTGCATCAGATACCCGGCAGGGCACGCCAGAGGATAATAGATATTGCCTCTACTCAATTTGAGGATGGTGGTGCCTACCACCAATATCAGCCTTTGACCAAGAGAGGAAATAATGCAATCGGTGGGAACTTCAATGATGATCCGCTTTGGTTGATTCTTTCTACAGTAGAATATATCAAGGAGACAGGTGACTTCTCAATTCTTGATGAGATGGTGCCGTTTGACAATGATGAAAGCAAGGCAAAGTCTCATTTTGATCACCTTAAAGTGTCATTCTACCATGTTGTCAATAATCTTGGACCGCATCAGCTGCCACTGATAGGCAGGGCAGACTGGAATGACTGTTTGAATCTCAACTGCTTCTCAACCAACCCTGACGAATCCTTCCAGACTACAGAGAATAAGACTGGTGGAACAGCTGAATCGTTGATGATAGCCGGTCTCTTTGTAGTCTATGGAAGGGAATTTATTCAACTGTGCANACAAATAGGAAAAGAGGAAGAGGCCAACAAGGCTCAGGCGCATGTCGATAATATGGTTGAGGCTATTAAAAAGCATGGCTGGGATGGAGAATGGTTCCTCAGGGCTTATGACTACTATGGCAAAAAGGTAGGAAGTAAGGAAAATGAAGAAGGTAAGATCTTTATTGAATCCCAGGGCTGGTGCTCTATGGCACAGGTAGGAGTAGAGGAGGGGCTGGTTGAAAAAGCCCTTGACTCAGTCAAGAANTATCTGGACTGTGACTATGGCATAGTCTTGAATAATCCAGCATTCACAAGATATGTGATTGAATATGGAGAGATTTCTACCTATCCTCCAGGTTATAAGGAAAACGCAGGAATTTTCTGCCACAACAACCCTTGGATCATAATTGCAGAAACAATGATCGGAAGGGGTGAAAGGGCATGGGAGTATTACAAAAAGATTTGCCCTTCATTTCTAGAGGATATTAGTGAGTTGCACAGAACCGAGCCCTATGTGTATGCACAGATGATTGCAGGTAAGGACGCACACAAGCCTGGAGAGGCAAAGAACTCATGGCTTACAGGTACTGCTGCATGGAACTTCTACGCAATAAGCAGGTTCATACTGGGAGTACGCCCCACTTACGACGGTTTGTTGATAGATCCCTGTATCCCGCAAGACTGGAAAGGCTTTGAGGTTAGGAGGAAGTTCCGCAATGCTGAGTACAAGATCATGGTAACAAACCCTGACGGAGTAAACAAGGGTGTTAAGACTATCTTGCTCGATGGCAGGAAGCTGGACGGCAATGTAATACCAATAATGAAACCAGGAGAATATCTGGTTGAAGTAATAATGGGATAAAAACCTGAGCTATGAAAAGCGATATGTATAGATATCTGTCTGCATTATTCTTTACAGCACTTCTTTTAGTAGCCTGTAACGGAAAGGATAATCATTCAGCAGAAGACGTGTTGAAGTACAATCAGGTGGGCTATTTTACATCCGGACCCAAACTGGTTTTACTTGACGATCAATATGAAGAGATACTAATCAAAGATCTTGACGGAAAACTTGTTTTAAGGGTCTTTGCCGACAGTGCCAAGTTCTGGGAGCCTTCAGGCGACACTGTCCGTAGAGCTGACTTCAGTTGGCTCAACAGCAAAGGAACATTTCTACTGGAAATTCCTGGTTGCGATGTCCGGTACCAGATTACTGTCAGTGACAAGCCCTACGATGAGGTTGTCAGGGCCGCTATCAAGGCATTTTATTACAATCGTACAGCCATTCCTCTTGAGGAAAAGTATGCGGGCTATTGGTATAGACAGGCAGGTCATCCTGACACAGTCGTATATGTCCACGCTTCTGCAGCCACAGAGCAAAGACCTGAGGGTACGGTGATATCTTCACCTCTGGGCTGGTATGATGCAGGTGATTACAATAAGTATGTAGTCAACAGTGCAATCACTACCTATACCCTGCTAAAGGCTTTAAAGGATTACAGGGAGTATTTTGACACACTAGGCGTAAATATTCCTGAGTCCGGAAGTGGACTGCCGGACCTATTGTCTGAGACTTTGTTCAACCTCAGGTGGGTTCTTACTATGCAGGATCCGTTTGACGGAGGCGTATATCACAAGTTGACATCCAAGCAGTTTGATGACTTCATTATGCCACATGAGTCATTGAGCGATAGATATGTTGTAGCCAAAAGTACTGCTGCTGCACTAGACTTTACAGCTCTAAATGCTGCCGCTTCTCGTATTCTGCGTGATTATGAGGAATTACTCCCGGGACTTGCGGATAGTTGCCTGGCTGCTGCAAAGCTTGCCTGGAACTGGGCGTTGCAACACCCTGATGTTTATTACAAGCAGCCTGAAGATATAGTAACCGGAGCCTATGGTGACTGGAATCTGAATGATGAGTGGTATTGGGCGGCAAGTGAACTGTTTATTGCAAGCGGAGATCCGAATGCAAAGAACTTAGTAGTGACGTACTATGATCAACCCTCTGTCCCAAATTGGATGGATGTTAGGACTTTGGGTACTATGTCCCTGCTTGAAAACCCTGAACTTGAAGGGGAACTGTCCCTTCCATTGAGCGAGGACTTCATAGCACTCGCGGACGACCTTGTTAGCGTGTGGGAGAATTCTCCCTATGCTGTCAGTATTCAATCCTTCGCCTGGGGTAGCAACTCAACAGTTGCTAATGAAGGGATGCTAAAGATGTGCGCCTATAGATTGTCAGGTAACAGAAAGTATTTAGAATCGGCAATAAGTGACCTTGATTATATCTTGGGTCGCAATGCCACAGGATATTGCTTTGTTACCGGCTTCGGAGAGAAAAGGGTCATGAATATACATCACCGTCCCTCGGAAGCTGATGGTATTCATGAGCCGATTCCCGGTTTCCTTGCGGGAGGTCCTAATCTGGATGTGCTGACTGACTGCTCTGATGATGGAAATGAAAGAAGCCCCTTTCCTGCCAAATCGTATGTCGATATGGTATGTAGCTACTCAACAAATGAGATAGCAATTAACTGGAATGCGCCCCTGGTCTACCTTGTTGGTGCCATAAATGCATCAGCTATGACCAAATAATAGAAAAAAGTCACCCGTAGGAATAGTTGCAGCTTTGACTTACGGGTGACTATCCCTAGTATTTAATAATAACTAAAACAAAGGATTTCCAAAAGTATGAAAAAAAATCGGGTTTACTACGCGCTCGACCGGTTGAAAAAGGTCAGACGTACAGGCATTAAGCTCCTTACGAGCTTTGCTACAATGCTGATTATCAGTTTGGCAACTTCAGTTGCTGTGTTTGCTCAAGGTTCAGGTCGCATGATCAGCGGTACTGTAACAGACGCTCAAGGTTCACCCCTACCTGGGGTAAACGTAGTAATTCAGGGCACTCTCAAGGGCACCATCTCTAATGCAGATGGTACGTACCAGATTGAGGCTTCTCCATCGGATGTCCTGGAATTCAGCTTTGTAGGTTATGCAGCTCAATCTGTGACTGTTGGCAATCAGAGTGTTATCAATGTGGCACTCGAAGAGTTTGTTCAAGGCATGGATGAGGTTGTTGTAATTGGTTATGGTGTTCAACGCAAGAGTGTTGTTACTGCAGCTATATCATCTGTAGATGCGGAAACTCTTGAACGTTCATCTCTGGGTAGAGTTGAACATGCTATTCAAGGAAAATCAGCTGGTATCTCGGTACTTCCTGTATCTGGATCCCCCGGTGCAGGTGTTAAGGTAAGGATTCGTGGTACCGGTTCTAATGGCAAGAGTGATCCTCTCTACATCGTTGACGGTATGAAGACCGGTTCGATAAATGATATCAACCCCAATGATATCGCTTCCATGGAGATACTTAAGGATGCTGCATCAGCAGCAATCTATGGTACTGAGGGTGCTAATGGTGTTGTTCTCATTACCACCAAGTCAGGTAGCAAGGGTGCAGCCAAGGTTAATTATGACTTCTCTTATGGTATTCAGAATCTGTCAACCAATATGGAGTTGATGAATGCAGCTCAGTATAAGCAGTTTATGACTGAAGCAGGCCTTACCATCAATAATAATGAAGGTTATGATACTGACTGGCTGGACGAGATATCTCAATCAGCTCCTATGCAAAGGCATAACCTGAGTGTTTCGGGTGGTGGTGAAAAGACAACCTATATGGTGGCCGGATCTTACCTGTATCAGGAAGGTGCTATTGGTGGATCCAATGCCGGATTTGAAAGATATACTTTCAGGGTTAATACTAAGAGTGATGTGAAATCATGGCTGGAGGTTGGCAACAACCTCAACTTCTCCCACTCTTCACGCAATATGTTGCCTGAAGATGATGAGTACCGTTCAGTTGTAAACAGCGCATTACTGATGGACCCATTCACTCCTGTATTTGAAAAGGGTGTTACTCCGGCAATTCAGGATGAACTAGATAAGGGTACGATTTTCCTCAAGAACAAAAAAGGTCAGTACTATGCTCTCAACCGCTTTGTTTCAGGTGAAACTGCCAACCCTGTAGCATTTATGGAGAATACTCACAATAAAGAGCTGGTTGACAAACTTCTTGCCTCTTTCTATGGTACTATTAAACCATTTGAGGGATTCTCATTTACATCCAGGGTGGGGCTGGAACTCAACTATGTGACTCGTAAGAGCTGGTCGCCCAAATACTACTTCTCGGTAGAAAGAAGCAACCAGATTAATATTGTTGAAGACTGGATTGACAAGTATAGTAATGTTCTTTGGGAAAACTTTGCTTCTTACAATACCTCTGTTAAGGACCACGAATTTACTGTTCTGGCTGGTATGTCATTTGAAGATTACAAACATCCCAACTACTATCTGAAATCACAGATGCCTAAGGAAGGCGATGCTTATGCATATCATGATTATAGTGTTGAAAAGAATACCAACAGGGTAGGAGGTACATGGGACGAACTGACCAAGATATCTTACTTCGGACGTCTCAGCTACAACTACCTTAACAAATACATGCTTGAAGCTACTATTCGTCGTGATGGAGCAAGCGTACTTCCTGAAGGAAACCAATGGGGTAACTTTCCATCAGTGTCTGTAGGTTGGAATATCTCTGAAGAAAGCTTCTGGAACATTGATGCAATAGACCTTCTCAAGCTGCGTGCAAGCTGGGGTGAAAATGGTAGCATCCTAAATGTTATTCCGTTCAGCGATAGAGAGTTCTGGGTATCTTCTGGAATCATGTATCCTGACGAAACAGAGAGTCTGCATCAGGGAGCCAGAGTTGAAAAGCCTATTAACAAGGACCTTGGATGGGAAAAATCAGTTCAAACCAACATCGGTCTTGACCTGTATGCACTCAACCGTAGGTTAAACTTCTCATTCGACTATTACAAGAAGGTTACTGATGGTCTGCTTACCACCGACTCCCCTGTACTGTCAACAGGTTATTATCTGGCTCCTTCAATCAATGGAGGTACTGTTGAAAACAGTGGTTTAGAGTTTGCTCTTGGTTATGGTGATAAAATTGGAGGTCTGAAATACAATGTAAGTGTTAACCTAAGTACTCTTAAAAATGAGGTTACTGAACTGGTCAATGACACTCCAATCAGAGGTGCTGCTGTTCGGGGCTATGACCTGACCTGGTTTGAAGAAGGTAAGCCTCTATGGTACTTCAAGGGATACAAGACTGAGGGAATTGATCCTCAGACAGGAGCAATCAAGGTAGTGGATGTCAACAAAGACGGTGAAATTACTGCTGCTGATATTACCGAGATTGGGGACCCGCATCCCGACCTCCTCTACGGTGCTTCAATTAACCTTGAATACAGGAACTTCGACTTCAATCTATTTATGCAGGGAGTAAAGGGTAATGATGTATTTATGGGTTGGTTCAGGTCTGACCGTCCTCTTACAAACAAACCGAAATACTTCTACACTGACAGGTGGACTACTCCAGGACAAAAGGCATCGATGCCAAAACCTGAAAACGAAAGTGACTACCTGTACAGAAGTGATTTGATGATTGGTGATGGTTCTTATATGCGTATCAAGCAAATACAACTTGGTTATACTTTACCAACTAATGTTGTAGGCCTTGTCGGATTTGAACGTGCAAGAGTATATGTTTCTCTTGATGACTATTTCACCTTTACTTCTTACAAAGGTATGGATCCGGAAGCTGGAAGTAATAGTGACAACCGTCTGGGAATCGACAGGGGTCTGTATCCTCTGACCAAGAAGGTGATGTTTGGTTTGTCTGTAACATTCTAATTATTAAGCATTGTAGTAATGAAGACTATATTATATAAATACATGGTAGTGTTGCTTGTCCTGGGAGGATTGGCAGCATGTTCAGAAGACAACCTTGTCAAGAATCCGACAGGTCGTTATGATAGTGATAACTTCCTTACAACTGAGGAAGAAGCTGAGCAGGCAATAATCGGTATTTACGATTATCTTTCTGTAGCATACAACAACTTTAATGACTGGTCCAGCTTGTATCTTGTTAAGCTGGTTCCCGGTGATGATGCCTATATGGGTGGTGCCGGTCCTTCCGACCAGCCAAAACTTCAGGATATTGATAAGTTGACTCATGAAGCAGACAACCCCGCAATTACTGATATCTGGCACGCATTATACCGTATAGTTAGTTCTTCAAACGCTCTGATTAACAATATCGGGGATGTTGAAAACAAGGATCAGGTTGTTGCTGAGGCTAAGTTCTTCAGGGCTTATGCATACTTTGAACTGGTTACGATGTTTGGTGCCGTACCATACTATACTGAGAATCCCACATCCAAAGCCGAGGAAAGCAAGCCACGTACTCCGGCAGCTACAGTTTATGCAGCAATAGAGACTGATCTTGAAGAGGCAATAGCTAAGCTCCCACTCAAGAGCCAATTGCCTGAAGGTCAAAAGTTCCGTATTGCAAAGGGAACTGCTCAATCTCTTCTTGGTAAGGTGTATCTGTATCAGAAAAAGTACGGGGAAGCACATACAATTCTTCAGACTGTAATAGATAGCCAAGAGTATGGTCTTGAGGAAGATTATGGTAAAATCTGGATGAAGGAAGGTCGTGCCGGAAAAGAAACCATTTTTGAAGCTCTCTACTCAAGCAAGAACGGCCATGATTGGGAGGTCCCTGGGATGGTACTGCTGAATCCAACTTTATTATTATCCTTATGGGTCCACGAGGTGGAGCTTTTGCAAAGGTTGAGAATTTTGGTCTGAATGCAGGATGGGGTGCTAATGTGCCAACAGGTAAAATTGGTGATCTTCTCTATGCTGATGACGGTGTTGCCCGCAGGCAGGCTTCTGTAATTAGCGAAGATGACTTTATTGCCGGAGGTGGTGAGGTTGACCGCAGTGTAGCTGACTTCCACTGGGCTAACTATGAAAACTATATCAGACTTAAGTTCTCTACCTATGCCTCAGAAACCGGTGCACCCGTTCCCGAAGTTAACTACAGCACTCCGTTCAAGATTATTCGTTACGCTGATGTACTACTTATGGCTGCAGAGGCTTATAATAAGGATAATCAGGATGACAAGGCCGTACCACTAATCAAACAGGTAAGAGAACGGGCAGGTGCAACCGATCATTCATCATGGGAAAACNTGACAGGGACTGATCTGTTTAACGTTATCGTAAAAGAACGTCAACTGGAGCTGGCATTTGAAGGACACAGATTCTGGGATCTTGTTCGCTGGGGTTTGGCAGATCAGGAAATTCCCGGTTTTGTAAAAGGTAAACATGAATTATTCCCTATACCTCTTACCGAAATCAACCTTAACTCGGCAATAGACTTAAGCGATCAAAACCCGGGTTACTAGAGTGCGCTTGAAATCTTCATTGATTTGGTTTACAGAGGCTGCCAGTAGGCAGCCTCTGTTTTTTCAGCGGATTGGGATTGTAAAGAAGAAGGTGCTTCCGTTTCCGGGAATTGAATCAACCCAGATTCTTCCTCCCAGTAATTCTGATAGATTCTNGGATATTGAAAGTCCCAGTCCGGTACCCCTATGTACTTTAGCTGCAGTAGGTTCTATTTTGTGGAAACGACGGAAGATTTTATTGATGTTTTCTTCCGAGATCCCAATTCCTGTGTCTTCTACGAAACACAAGAGGGTGTCTTGATCTTGTAGCTTGTAGCCAAACTTAATATGGCCTCTGTCTGTGAATTTGATAGCATTGTTTATCAGATTGTTGTATATCTGACGCAGTCGCATCTGGTCTGAATACACGTTAAGTTCTTCAACTCCGTCAGGGATCTCCCTGATAATAGCTACATCTTTGTTTCTTAAATCCTTGTGAGCATTGTATCTCATCTCAATCTCATACAGGAAGGCATGGAAATCAAACTCTTTCTTTCTGATTACAAGCTGGTTGGCCTCAATGATGCTGATNTCAATAATATCGTTGATCAATTGCAAGAGGTTGTCGCTATTGGTTTGTATTATAGCATTGACGGTCTTTCTTTCCTCAGGATCCAGTTCATTGGCCTCCAGGATATCTATAAAGCCCATGATGGCATTGAGTGGGGTACGGATTTCATGACTCATATTGGCCAGGAAGGCTGATTTTAGTCTGTCACTTTCTTCAGCTTTATCTTTTGCCTCTTCAAGATCTTTGGTTCGTTCGGCAACCATCAATTCCAGATTTTGCCTGTGGGCTTTCAGTTCCAGATTTTGTCTGGTTATCCTGTCACGTTGGAGACGAAGAGCACGATTGTGCTTCTCAATCTGCCTGTTGGATTCCTCGAGTTTGTGATAAGCTTCTTCGAGGTCCTGGGTTCTTTCTGCTACTTCTTTCTTTAAAATGTTCTCTCTCCTGCGGGAAGCACTGACCCTCATCTGCCATACAATGAATAGTATTGTAACTATTAATACAAGCACTAAAGGAAAAAACCATGCTTTCTCCCAGATAGGGGCAGGAATGACTATCTCTATCTCCATAGGGTCATCATTCCAAACTTTGTCGCTGTTGGCTCCCTTTACCTTAAACCTGTAGGTTCCGGGCGGCAGATTGGTATAAGATGCAAAATTTCTGTTTTCCGAATACACCCAATCATTATCAAAAGGCTCCAGCATGTAGGCAAACTGGTTCTCCTGAGGATCTGTATAATCAAGGATGGCAAACTCAAAGGAGATGTAATTGTCCTGTCTTGAAAGTTCATATCTCTTAAACTGGAAGATATCCTTATCCTTTAGTTTGTTGTAGATTTCGAACTTTGTAATGATTAGAGGGGGATGCTGAGTTTTATAAGTGATCTCATCAGGAGAGAATACGTTCATACCATTTGCACCACCCATAAAGAACTTTCCTTGTTTGTTCTTTGCGAAGGCATTGCTCTCAAATATAAGACCTTGTAGACCATGGTGATCTGCAAAGTTGACAAACATTTCTTTATTTGGATTATACATGGAAATGCCTGAGTGAGTACCCATCCATAGCCTGCCGTTTGAATCCTCAAGTATATTGTATACAGTATTTGAAGGGAGATTTCGGGGAGAGGACTTGTGGAAAAAACGTCCTGTACCTCTGTCGTACAAGTTGAGGCCATCTGACTTGGTACCAATCCATAAACGTCCGAGTTTATCCTCGTATATTGCCCTTACCTGATTGCCACTTATCGAATACTGGTCTGCTTTGTTGGGCATATGATTTTTGAGGTAGTCAGTATCTTCATGATACTCATACAAGCCATTACTGTTGGTTCCAATCCAAAGAACTCCTCGGCTGTCCTTCATTACTCTTGATATGCTAAGATTGCCCTGAGTATTGAAAAACCCTTTATGTTTACTATCAGGTGCAGAAAGCTTTTTCTCAGTAATTGAAAACCTGAAAAGGCCTGATGGAGCACCAATCCATATATACCCATCATCTGTAATATATATGTTTTTTACATACTGGTGCAGATGCTTTACAAACTTGTCTTTTTCTCTAATGTACTCATACAGACCTTCATCAGTTCCAACCCAGATAGTTCCATTCTCCTCTTCAGCAATAGCTTCAACCCGGTTGCTGAGCAAGCTACCGGGTTTACCATCAGCCAGATACCATTTATATGTGAAAGTACTACGGTCGTATCGACATAGACCACCTTGTTTGGTCCCTACCCAGAGATCATCTTCCCCGCCTGCACAAATTGATAGTACGAAGTTGTCACTCAGCCAGTTGTTTACGGTGCCGCCTTTTTTTACATGAGCTATAGTACGCTGTCTCTTGTCGTAGTAATGCAGTCCAGCAAACTTGGTCGCAATCCATATCAACCCATCCCTGCTCTCTATGATGTCTCGTATGGCATTGCTCATCAGTTGGTTGTGCTCGTGCTCTTCTGCATAAAGGTGACTTGTATTTCCGGTGTTCAGGTTTATTACTACCAACCCACTGTTGGCCGTACCTGCCCATAATACATTTTCATTGTCAAGTAAGAGGCTGTAATATTGCATATGTGAAAGATGAGCATAGCCCGGACTTGAGAAACTATATCGCTCAATCCTTCCTGTTTTTTGATGAAGGATATAAAGTCCGGTGGTGCTTGACACCCACAGGGTGTCAGCATCCTTTGTGGATGCCAGTCCCTTTATTTGGTTCAAATCGTTTGGAGTAGCAACATATGGCCAGTTTTTGATATTAGCATCATTCTCTGTACTCAGTTGGTTTATTGACTTTGCCCATTTATCAGGTGCCATATTGTAGGTGTCGGGACCTACCATAAAGAGCCCGTTAATGTTTGTTCCAATCCAGATATTCCCCATTGCATCAATGTGCATATTGGTAATTTCAGTGTTTAGGGAAGGTCTGAGTGAATCGGTGTTGTGAAGGAAGTGAATGAAATTGTCGGTCCCCGGAACCAGNATGTTGACCCCATTGGTAGTACCAAACCAGAGTCTTCCGTTCTTATCTGCTATGATCTTATTGACAGAGTTGGATGTAATACTATTAGCATCCTTTTCATTGTTAACATATCTCTTGACCCTGTCTGTAAAGCGGATCGAGCTTGTTGAGCCCGCTGTGAGTTGCAACCCAAATATAGCCATCCCTATCTTCCAGAATACTAAGAGGGTAATTGGAAGTGAGTGTGGTGGAGTCTTCAGGATCATTCTTATAATAGGTATAGGATTTCCCGTCAAACTTAACAAGACCCGAAGATTCAACACCCAGCCAAAGGATGCCAATTTTATCTTCGTAAATGCTTTGGATGGAAACATCCGGAATCCGGTTTGTAGAGGAATAATGGCGTAAAGTGACAGGAACAGCAGGTAAGGATCCGGCAAAACCGCTACTGGCCACAAGCAAAAGAAGATACAAAAGAATTCTACTTTGCCAACTTCGTCGTGATATCATCAGGCACCCTTGTTCAACAGTTACAAAAACTAAACCCTGTTAACGTAAGTATAAACATTATGTTACAAACAGGTCTCGGAAAGCTAATGATTTTTTCCTTCCTGTACCAGTTTTTGTAGGAAAATCATTAAGCGTACTGTGTGGTTGTAATACTTTGATAGAAAGGATATAAGCGGGTAGGATGAAGACAAATATGGATAAGATAGATTACATATTTCCCCTGCTGGTGTACAAATTACACCTAAGCTCTAAACAAAAGAAGANAAAANNTAATAATTGTTAAAATATATTTGAGATTCAAAGANACTCTAANCTCCATAACACTAAATCTAAAGTTATGTTAAAGAAATGTTTGTTGATACTATTTCTGGTTTTTGCAGCTATGTCCGCATGGACTCAGCAGACAGTCAGCGGTACAGTTATAGATGCACAAAACGTACCGGTCCCAGGGGTATCCGTAGTTATTAAGGGTACAGCCATAGGAACAATAACGGATGTAGATGGTAATTTTTCTATTCAGGCCAATCCTGATGATATTCTGGTATGCTCCTTTATCGGTATGGAATCTCAGGAGATTAGTGTCGGTAATCAGACAATATTATATATTACCATGAGATCTGCATTGTTTGACCTCGAAGAGGTTGTAGTGATGGGATATGGCGTACAGAAGAAGAAGCTAAGCACAGGAGCCACCGTTCAGGTGAAGGGTGATGACATCCAAAGGATGAATACTACTTCGGCATTGCAAGCTATTCAGGGACAGACTCCGGGTGTTACAATCAGTTCAACATCAGGACAACCGGGTTCGGATATGAAGGTTACTATTCGTGGTTTGGGTACCATTGGTAATTCTGGTCCCCTATTTATAATCGATGGTATTGAAGGAGATATATCAACAATTTCTCCTGCAGATATTGAGAGTATAGATGTTCTGAAAGATGCTGCATCAGCTGCCATCTATGGTTCTCAGGCTGCCAATGGTGTTGTTCTCATTACCACCAGGGGTGGTCGTAGTGGAAAGGCACAGGTAAGTATAGACTCCTATTATGGAATTCAGCGTGTGGCACGCTATACAGATATGCTCAACAGGGAGGAGTATATTTCCATAATGCAGGAGCAGGCCGCTAACTCGGAAGCTGCTTTATATAACCCTTCGGTTTTTGAAGGAGCTGCAGATACTGACTGGGTACGTCAGATGTTTGTTGAGGATGCGGTTACTCAAGGTTATAATATCGGGATCAGCGGCGGCTCGGATAGATCAATATATGCAATATCACTAAACTACACCGG
>JGI24709J26583_10003058_pt1 | contig 13370 bp, 9 predicted proteins | sample BioPla2DNA1_FD_26583 | JGI IMG/M metagenome (IMG submission 26583) | reverse complement strand
TGCGAGCGCTGGCATCAAGACTTATCTTGTAGAGAAAGATCCCACCATCGGTGGCAGGATGTCCCAGCTCGACAAGACATTCCCGACACTGGACTGCTCCCAGTGTATCCTTACTCCGAAGATGGTGGATGTCTTCCGGCATGAGAACATCGAACTCCTCACCTACACCGAGGTTGAGGCGGTCGAGGGCTACATCGGCAACTTCGACGTGACCCTCCGGAAGAAGGCACGTGGTGTCCTCACCACCGAGGAGGCAGAAGCCCGCGGATTCGTCGGCGGCGGCTGTAACGGATGCGGCGACTGTGAAGATGTCTGTCCGGTTATCAGACCAAACCCCTTCGAGCTCGGCATGTCGCCGATGAAGGCGATCTACATCTACCACCCGCAGGTCTCACCGTTGATCTACACAATCGACTTTGACTCCTGTGTCAAGTGTGGTCTCTGTGTCGATGTCTGTGGAGATAAGAAGGCTATCGACCTCAATGCAGTAGATGAGTTTGAGACCGTCAAGGTTGGCACCATCGTCCTCGCTACGGGATACGATATCTTCCCGGTCGAGGAGAAACACGAGTGGGGCTACAAGAACTACGATAACGTCATCACGAGCCTCGAGTTCGAGCGCCTGATCTGTGCATCCGGTCCGACCGGCGGCCACCTCATCCGGCCAAGCGACGGCGCAACCCCGAAGAGGGTTGGATTCGTCCTCTGTGCGGGATCTCGTGACAATACCGGCGTCGGCAAGCCCTACTGCTCGCGGTTCTGCTGCATGTACTCGCTCAAGCACGCCCACCAGATCATCGAGAAGATCCCCGGTGCTGTGCCCTACATCTTCTACATGGACATCCGGTCCTTCGGAAAGATGTACGAGGAGTTCTACTACCGTATCCAGGACGAGGGTGCAAAGTTCATCCGCGGCAGGGTTGCAAACATCCTGGAAGACCCGGTGACCAAGAACCTCCACGTCAACACAGAGGATACGCTACTCGGCCGACCCATCGATGTAGAAGTCGATATGGTCGTGCTCGCAGCAGCCGTCCAGCCCTCCGAGAAGACCGAAGCAACACGGAGACTCTTCGGCGTCTCCTGCTCACAGGATGGCTGGCTCCTTGAGGCACACCCGAAACTGAACCCCTGTGGTACAACCACTGCCGGTGTCTACCTCGCCGGTGTCTGCCAGGGACCAAAGGATATTCCCGACACGGTCGCCCAGGCAGAGGGTGCAGCATCCGCAGCGTCCATCCCGATTCACCGGGGTGAGGTGGAGCTCGAACCCTACTTCGCCGTCTGTCTTGAGGACATATGCGCCGGATGTGGAATGTGTGTCAACCTCTGTCCCTACCAGGCTCTCGCACTCGTCGAGAAGGATGGTCGCAGGGTCATGCAGGTCACCGAAGCCAAGTGTAAGGGTTGCGGTACCTGCGGCGGGTTCTGCCCTGGCGGCGCGATCAGGATGCAGCACTTCACAACACCGCAGATCGTAGCGCAGATCGATGCATTCCTGCTTGGAGGTGAACAGTAAAATGGCAGACGAGAACTGGAAACCAAAGATCATCGCCATCATCTGCAACTGGTGTTCCTACGCCGGTGCAGATCTTGCCGGCAGCGCCCGTACCCAGTACCCAACCGACATCCGTGCCATCCGTGTGATGTGCACAGGCCGGGTCGACCCGCTCTTCATCATGAAGGCATTCCAGGATGGGGCAGACGGCGTGCTGGTCTCCGGCTGCCACTTTGGCGATTGCCACTACCTTGAGGGCAACTATAAAGCAGCCAAGAGGATGTTCCTCTTGAAGAGTGTCCTCAAGAATATCGGTCTTGACGATAAACGTCTCCGGATGACCTTTGTCTCTGCATCTGAGGGTGCAAAGTGGGCGAAGGTCATTGAAGACGTCGTCGATACCATCACTGAGCTTGGCCCAAGCCCGCTCAATGAATTTGCCAGATAAATAATAATACAATACCAGACAGGGGATGAATAATAATGGCAATCATAGTAAATCTGATCACGGGACGCTCGATCCAGCAGGGGGTGTCAATGGAGGCGGGAAAGGACAAACCCGCCTACACCGCCGCCTGCGGGATCATTGAGCTCGATCCGGCGGATTTTAAGAGACTTGGAGCTTTCCGCAACACGAACGTACGTGTAACCAGCAGGTACGGTAGTGTCATCGTCAAGGCGGTCGAGGCGACCCAGGGGCCCCACCCCGGTGTAGCGTATATACCGATGGGGCCCTGGGCAAACATGGTGATCAATCCGGATACCTACTCAACCGGGATGCCCACATTCAAGGGTACACCAGTTGAGGTGGAGATAGCCAAGAACGAACCGATTCTCGGTTCACTTGAGCTGGTCCGCAAAGGATGCAGGGGTGAACTGGCATGACAAAGACCATAACTGACGTGATCTGTCCGTTCTGCGGGACGCTCTGTGATGACCTTGAGGTCGTCGTCAGCAAAGATGGAAAGAAACTCCTGGAGGTTTACAACGCGTGCGCCATCGGTGCCGAGAAGTTCCTCCACTCCCAGGCAGAGGACCGTCTTACCCGGCCCCGCATGAGGCAGGAAGACGGATCCTGGAAAGAGATCTCCTACGATGAGGCGATCGAGTATACCGCAAAGATACTCACTGACGCCAAAAAACCCTTGATGTACGGCTGGAGTTCAACGAACTGTGAGGCTCAGGGGGTTGGATCCGAGATCGGGGAATACGTCGGGGCGGTCATGGATAACACCGCGACTGTCTGCCACGGGACATCGCTCATCGCCGTTCAGGATATCGGTATACCGAGCTGCACCCTCGGTGAGGTCAAGAACCGTGCCGACCGCATAGTTTTCTGGGGCTGCAACCCGGCGCATGCCCACCCACGGCACATGTCACGCTACTCTATCTACCCGCGTGGATTCTTCACCGGCAAGGGGCACACAGGCCGTAAGATGGTCGTCGTCGATCCAAGGGTCACCGACACCGCTCGTATCGCGGATGTCCACCTGCAGATCGAGCAGGGACGCGACTACGAGCTCCTCGATGCACTCCGCGTAGCCTTCAAGGGAGAGCAGCTTCCTGACGTCGTCGCCGGTATCCCGAAAGAGAAGATCATCGAGGTCGCGGATACGCTCAAGAGCGGCCGGTTTGTGATCATCTTCTTCGGTATGGGTGTGACCCAGTCACTCGGGAAGAACCACAACATCGATGCAGCAATCGCGGTCACACGGGACTTAAACGAGTACACGAAGGCCGCTATTATGCCGATGCGCGGGCACTACAACGTCACCGGTTCCGGTCAGGTCTGGGGCTGGCAGTTCGGGTTCCCCTTCGCGGTGGATCTCTCCCGCGGATTCGCCCGCTACAACCCCGGTGAGACAACGTCTAACGACCTGCTCCGCCGGGGCGAGGTGGATGCTGTCTTCGTTCTCGGAAGCGATCCGGGTGCGCACTTCCCCTTCAGCTCTGTGAAGAAGATCTACGATCTCCCCTCGGTCGCCGTCGAACCACATGAGACACCGACCACCGAGGTCTGCAAGGTTCATGTCCCGGTCGCCTTTGTGGGCGTCGAGGTGGGCGGGTGTGCCTACCGGATGGACAACGTGCCGATCGAGACAAGAAAGGTCGTGGATGCCCCTGAGGGTATGATGACCGACGAAGAATTCCTCACGCGCGTCCTCGCACGTGTCAAAGAGATCAAGGGGATATAAGGGATGACAGAATATCTTATCAAGAACGGTTTCGTCTTCGACCCGGTGCTCGGGATCAGGGGTGACGTGGCCGACGTCGCCATGAAGGACGGTAAGATCGTCGAGACAAATGCGGTCAAGAACCCGAAGGTCATCGATGCTACCGGCCGGACCGTCATGGCAGGCGGTGTCGATATCCATGCCCACGTCGCCGGTCCGAAGGTGAACATCGGCCGGAACTTCCGGCCTGAAGACAAGCTATTCAATACCCGGCCCGGGCGCGGTGTCGAGCGGATGCAGGGCGGGTTCTCGGTGCCGACAACCATCCGGACCGGCTACAACTATGCCCGCATGGGATATACGACCGTTATGGAAGCGGCCATGCCGCCGCTGTATGCCCGGCACACCCACGAGGAGATGCGGGATACGCCGATCATCGACCAGGGCGCTTTCCCGGTCTTCGGGAATAACTGGTTNGTGCTCGAGTACCTCAANAACAACGAGATCGAGAACGCGGCGGCCTACATCGCATGGCTCCTCCGCGCCACGAAGGGTTACGCGATCAAGGTCGTCAACCCCGGTGGTACCGAGGCATGGGGTTGGGGCCTGAACTGTGAGAACGTCCACGACCCGGTCCCCTACTTCGATATCACCCCGGCACAGATCGTGAAAGGGCTCATCGAGGCAAACGAGTACCTGGGCCTCCCGCACTCGATGCATATCCATGCAAACAACCTCGGGAACCCCGGCAACTACACAACAACGCTCGATACCTTCAAGATCTCAGAGGGAATCAAGCCGAAGGGCCGGTTCGGTCGCGATCAGGTGATGCACCACACCCACGTCCAGTTCCACTCCTATGGAGGAGATTCCTGGGGGAACATGGAGTCCAGGGCGGATAGTATCATGGACTACGTGAACTCCCACGACAACATCACCATCGATATGGGNCAGGTGACNCTCGATGAGACCACGACCATGACCGCCGACGGACCGTTCGAGCACCACCTCACCGAACTCAACCACCTGAAGTGGGCAAACTCTGACGTGGAACTCGAGACCGCGGCGGGCGTAGTGCCGTATCTCTACAGTCCGAACATCAAGGTCTGCGCCATCCAGTGGTGCATCGGTCTTGAGCTTGCGCTGCTAGCGAAGGATCCGATGCGGGTCTTCATCACCACCGACCACCCGAACGCCGGACCGTTCATCCGCTACCCGCGTGTCATCAAGTGGTTGATGTGCCAGGAGGCACGGGAACAGCAGCTCGACGCCTTCAAGCACAAGGATAAGGTCATCGACGCCACTCATATCGCAGGCATCGACCGCGAGCTCGACCTCTATGAGATCGCACAGATGACCCGTGCAGGCTCCGCAAAGGCACTCGGCCTCAGCGATATCTACGGCGGACTTGCGCCCGGGCTTATGGCGGATGTTGCGGTCTTTGACTTCAACCCGAACGAGCCTTACGTGCCGGATGATATCGAGAATGCCTTCTCGAACGCTGAGCATCTCTTCAAGGCCGGCGTCCACGTCATCAACAACCACGAGATCGCTTCAAACGGAAACAAGCGGACGCTCTGGGTGGACGCAAAGGTGAATGAGAACCCGCAGGTGATGCGTGACGTCAAGGAGAAGTTCCTCCGCTACTACACCGTCACCCTGAACAATTACGAGGTCAGCGGCCACCACTACGTGCCGAACCCCTACGTGATCGAGGTCGATGCTACACAGTGAGGTGAGAAGAGATGAATACAGTTACACTCACCATAAAAAATCAGCCCGGGCTATTCCTCGAGGCTGACAGCATCAGCCCTGATACACTCGCAGGGAAGAAGACAGACGAGATCACCAGCCTCCCTGTCTATATCGGGAGGGAGGAGCACCGGCTCGGAGACTTCTTCGAGGTCTCCGGCAATGCTGGAGCGACCGCAGCAGATACGAAGATCATCGTCAAAGGCGACCTTTCCCGGGTCAAGTATATCGGCATGAAGATGACCGCCGGTGAGGTCGTCGTCAACGGGAACGCCGACATGTACGTCGGTGCCTGGATGGCAGGAGGCAGGATCACCGTGAACGGGAACGTCGACGCCTTCGCCGGAACTGGCATGAGAGGCGGCGAGATCATCATCAATGGCAATGCCGGGAACTACCTCGGTTCCGCATACCGTGGAGACTGGCGCGGCATGTCCGGCGGGAAGATAACCGTGAAGGGCGACGCCGGGAGCGATCTCGGCACCTTCATGAACGGTGGCGAGATCATCGTCGGCGGGAATGTCGACGTCCATGTGGCAACCCATGCCGAAGGCGGGAAGATTATCATAAAAGGCAATGCGAAGAGCCGCCTCGGTGGTCAGATGGTGGAAGGTGAGATCTATGTCTTTGGTGACATCGATGTCATGATGCCAGGGTTTGCATACCGCGAGGATGTCGAACTTGAGGTAGACGGGACGAAAGGACTGTTCGCTCTCTACGAGGGTGACCTTGGAGAGCGTCACAGAAAGCGCAAAGGCCAGATGATCTACGGGAAACTGTACCAGCTGATCAGGCCCTGAACTTTTTTTTGTAGCGGATGTCAGGCAGGAGGCCACTCCCACAGCTATAAGCCAGGCTCTCCTGCACACATCAGATCTGTAATAACACACCGATATAGAATCCCGGGCCATTCTCTCGTTGAGCGGGCGCCCGGGATACATCGATGGGTTTGCACCTGCATCAGGAAGAACACGGAGAGCGCTGATCTGGTTGATCGGATCGGCGGCAGGTTTTTGATATTCCTGCCCTACATGGACTCCTGTGACCACCTTCCGTGCAGAAGAGAGAGAGTGCCCCCTCTGTGAGCATTCGCGCAGGACTGTCTTTTCAGGCTGGGTAAAACCAACCCCGGTTGCTGGTACAGCGATGCTGGCGCCCGGGGAGCGCCATACACAGGGCGAGATAGATCGGGGATGGGGGGACTGACGTTGGACCACCACCACGCCCTTGATGACTTCAGNCGCCGGTTCATCATATCTACTATCCTCACGATCCCTATCCTCTGCCTNTCGGCACCGATCCAGGCACTCATCGGGATCACCATCACTTTTCCCGGCTCAGGCTACCTCCTCCTCGCCCTCGCGACCGCCCTCTACCTCTACGGTGGATGGCCGTTCCTTGTCGGCATCGTGACCGAGCTCCGGGCACGGATGCCCGGGATGATGACACTCATCGCCGTCGCTATCACCGTCGCGTATGTCTATAGTTCAGCGGTCGCNCTCGGTGGCATCGCNGGCGAGGATTTCTTCTGGGAGCTTGCCACCCTGATCGATATCATGCTCATCGGGCACTGGGTGGAGATGCGGTCGGTCCTCGGGGCGTCGAGGGCACTTGAGGAGCTTGTCAGGATCATGCCGTCAGAGGCGCACCTGATCAGGAATGGCGGGACTGAAGATGTGCCCGTGGATCACCTCACCCCGGGGAATCGTGTCCTCATCCGGCCCGGGGAGAGGGTGCCGGTAGATGGCGTTGTGGTCGAAGGGACGACGAGCGTCAACGAGGGGATGCTCACCGGCGAGTCAAGGCCTGTTGAGAAGCGCCCTGGCGATGAGGTCATCGGCGGAGCGATCAACGGAGAGGGCTCAGTCGTCGTTGAGGTCAGGAAGATGGGTGCAGAGACCTACATCACTCAGGTGATCGATCTCGTTCGGACAGCGCAGGAGAGTCGGTCCCGGACACAGGACCTCGCGGACCGGGCCGCGTTCTTCCTCGTGCTGATCACCCTCTCGGTCGGTACGGCGACTTTTGCGGCATGGTTCATCCTCGGAGAAGGAACGGGGTTTGCCGTAGAGCGGGCCGCAACCGTGATGGTCATCGCCTGCCCCCACGCGCTCGGCCTCGCCATCCCGCTCGTTATCGCGGCCTCTACGGCGCTTGCCGCACANTCCGGGTTCTTGATCCGGGATCGGACCGCGTTTGAACGGGGAAAGGACATCCAGGCAGTCGTCTTCGACAAGACNGGAACTCTCACGCTGGGGGAGTTCGGGGTCACCGATCTCCTCNCCTTCGATGATTACACGGAAGAAGATGTGATCAGGAAAGCGGCGTCGCTTGAGGCACACTCCGAACACCCGATCGCCCGGGGCGTGGTCCNGAGCNCGGAGGAGCGGGGACTCTCCCTCCTCCCGATCGANGNNTTCCGCGCGATCCCCGGGGTCGGCGTCGAGGGGGTGATCGCCGGCCGGTCGGTCAGGGCGGTCAGTCCCGGCTACCTCACCGGACGGGGAATAGCGATACCGGATGAGAGGGTTAACGCGTTCCAGCAGGAAGGAAAGACTGTCGTCTTCCTCCTCGAAGATGATCAGCTCACCGGAGCCCTCGCGCTCGCTGATATCATCCGACCGGAGTCGGGTGAGGCAGTCCGGCGACTCAAGGAGCTTGTACACGCTCACTCCATTTTGCCCACGGAGTTCATTCCTTTTTGCCCACTCACTATACTCAGCTTCTCAAGTACTATATAAAGACATTTCCTTTCTCACCGCTGTCTGAAGCTGGTTCCGTTCATATTCAGCACCAGAGCCCGGTGAGTAATCCGGTCAAGGAGAGCCGCGGTAAGGATCGGATCATGAAACACCTTGGTCCACTCAGACAACATCAGATTTGATGTAACGATGGTACTGGATGTTTCATGGCGGGCTGCAAGTACCTGGAACAGCAGTTCAGCACCCGAGAGGTCAACGGTCACATATCCCATCTCATCAAGGATCAGGAGATCCACTCGTTTCAGGCTCTTCTGAAGCGCTGTTAATCTCTTTTCCTGCTTTGCCTCATTCAGTTCATAGACGAGATTTGCGACACTCTTGAACATCACCCGATATTCCCGCTCACATGCACGGATCCCTGTCGCAATCGCCAGATGAGTCTTCCCTGTTCCAGAATTCCCAATCATAATGATATTCTGGCGTTCTTCAAGGAACGTGAGTGACTGCAACAGCGGAAGATATCGTCTTCCATCATCCGGCAGCATCGCAGGATCCAGATCATCAAACCGCTTCAGCGTGGGAAACCCGGCAGTTTTAATTGCCCGGAGCCGGCGTCGTTCCGCTCGAAGTGCTACCTCCGTTTCCAGTGCCTGAAGAAGAAATGTTCGAATCTCCTCGGTCTCCTGTGTCGATTCAAGCTCCTGAAAACAGGATGCAATCCCGGATATCCGGAGTATCCGACAGAGGTCGGTGATGCGAAGATCCGTTACCATCGCTTTATGCCTCCATCAAGCGGTCAAACGCTTTGAGATCGGGTTGTTCGACCGTGACATCAAGTCCACGGAATGCTCCTGGTTCTCCCCCGGGAAGTGAATGATGGGTCAGGATNCAGTGAACTAGATCTCGGGTTGGAAGCATCCCTCGGTCGGTGAGAATCTCGATCGCAGCAANGAGATCCCTGGCGGAGTGCTCTTTGAGCAGGCAGAGGAGAGGAAGGAATTCTTGAGGGTTCTCGCGATAGTGGTCATGGTAGAGCTTCTGGATCGAGGCATGGAGTCGCTTGAAGACCCGGGCGTTGGCGAGTGAACCGGGTTTGTACTCAAACGTTTCAAGATAATGACAGATATCCAGAGAGTACTGATTTCTGCCATGGATGCGCTGATGTGTGGCCACAACCTNATTGTCGGAGATCATCTCAATCCGATCTGTAAATACCTTCATCGTGACGGTTCTNCCGGGATATCGCTCAGGGACGGAATACTTGTTTGTTTCAAAGGTTATCATGGAATATTTCGAGATCCGTGCCGTGACCATGGAATAGTTGGAGAAATCCAGTGTCGGAAGGGGTTTGAGGGTTTTTTGTTCCTCAATAAGTCCATCACGAGGAGTCAATGAACGTCGATAGACTGGAGATCCGTTGATCTCGCTAAGGGTGTCTTTGAGATACTGGTTCGCAGCATCAAGAGAAGGGAACTCAGATCGCTTGGCAAAAGCAGATTGACGTATATATTTCACCGATTGCTCAACGGTTCCCTTCTCATGCGGTGCCCGGACCGTGCAGGTGTGAGGAGTAAACCCATAGTGCGCGGCAAAGGCAAGGAACTTCGGGTTCCAGGTGCCGGTTTTGGGATCGAGGATGATGGTCCGTGGATTGTCATAGAAGATCGTCTCAGGTACTCCTCCGATGTCGTGAAAAAACGCTATATGGGCATGAATGATATCCATCAGGGTTTCGCGAGGGGTGAGGTGGGCAAATCGGTACAGTGAATGGTTGAGTACGAATGAAGCTTGGGGAATCATTTGGGGAGCGTTGGCGAGCGTGAGCTGAGCCTTCCCAAAGTCGAATTCAGCACGTTGTCCCTCATCGGTCTCCTGAGCAATGAACACTTCACGGTAACCGTGTTCATCGCGCCACCGGGCTACTTCACGCTTTACGGTAGAATAACTCAGTGAGTAACCGGATGCGAGAAGGTATTGCCAGATGAGTTTGGCATTGCATCGCTGCTTCTTCGGTCTCTTGCGATTCTTTTCAAGGATGCGGTGGATTACTCCTCGAATTTCCGGTGTGACGACACGGCCAGGTTGGCGGATCTTTCGGTCACGGGGTACGATCTCTTCGATCGTACCCTCCCGGGCAGCCTGGGCGCGGAGAACATACTTCCGGACAGTGTTATGCGAGACACGCATTTCGCGGGCTGTCTGGCGGTAAGATCCTGTTCGCTCATAGGATTCAAGTAATTTCTTGACGGTTGTCATGGAATACACCTCTTCGTTGCCTCCTCACGCAGATTGCATGAAGAGGATGTGGTCAGAGCGGACAAAAACGAATGAGCCTCCCATTATATACTCTGGGCAAAAACGAATGAGCGTGTACAGGAGCTGGGTATCCAGTGCATGATGCTCACCGGTGATGCCCCGGATGTCGCCGCATGGGTGGCAGGGGAGCTGGATCTGGATGAGTTCTTCGCCGGCGTCCTCCCCCACGAGAAGGCTGAGAAGATCGAGGATCTGCAACGCCGCTACCCGGTAGCGATGGTGGGCGACGGGATCAACGATGCTCCGGCCCTCGTCCAGGCTGATCTCGGTATCGCCATCGGGGCGGGGACCGATGTTGCTGTGGAGAGCGCTGATATCGTCCTCGTAAAGAGCGACCCCCGTGATGTAGCGGCGGTCATAGGCCTCTCAAAGAAGACCTACAGGAAGATGGTTGAAAACCTGATCTGGGCAACCGGCTACAACATCGTCGCTATCCCGCTCGCCGCCGGTGTTCTCTTCGGTGCCGGTATCGCGCTCACCCCGGCGGTCGGAGCGGTGCTGATGAGCGCAAGCACCGTGATCGTCGCAATCAACGCTCAAATGCTCCGGATATCTCCGGATCAGGGATCGAAATCCATCAGGACAGCAGAGTGATCGCTCAATCCCTGTCCCCGCAGGTCGTGCAGATACCAGCACGCCGTCGGGTTGAGGGTCGTCGATGCAAATATGTGATCGTAGCGCTTGCACTTCGGAACATCCTCGGGCCCCCGATCAGGGCACCAGCTGTACTCCCGGGCACGGTAGCCGTGCAGCAACCGGAAGACATCGGGAAGATCGTATCGTGCAAGGTCNCAGAGGATGTTCATCTCAGCGTTGTACCACCACTTCCGTGGCCGCCCGAGGTACTCATCACTCTCNGANGCTCCCGGGTTGTCTTTATCCGGGAGAATGTCGCGGTAAAAGGGAACGATCGTCCCGTCGGGGAGCTCCGCCTCAGGACTGTGGAAATCCCCGCAGAGGATCCGGGGTCGTGCCGACCTGACGGCAAGGCGCTGGTATATCCCGACCAGTGTCTCGGCCTTGACGATCTCGTTCCTCCGGCCGCCTATCGCTGTAGGGACATGGGCATTGTGGAGCTCGATCTCACCCCGGGGTGCACTGACGGCGGCAGAGACCACCTGTTGCTTCCACGGGACATCAAAGTCGAGCGGATTGAGCGGGACGAGAGGGTACCTGCTCGCGATCAGGCACCCGAGATCTTTTGGCTCCCCGAACGGTGAGCACTGCTCAGAAAGGCGGGCGATGCTGTATGCAAACTGGAACTGATCGCTGGGGTTTTGCGCGCGGATGTCGTTGAGTCGCTCGGCCATATAGGCCACCCGGGCGATCTCAACAAGGGCAAGGCTATCGACGATGTAGAGCAGTCCATAGTTCTCGAGCTCCTCGCGGAAGATCGGGAGATCCCGATCCGTCACTTCCTGGAAGGCGACGATGTCCGGGGAGTGCTGGCAGACCGCTTCGACCTTCTTCGCCACGCTTTTGGGACCGGAGCGGAAGAGATCCACATTCCATGAAATGAGTCGCATGATGCCTGGTATATTCAAATACGCACTCTGTATTCATTAAGACATCGAGTTGAGATCGAGCCTGCAAGAGAATCTATGGGAAAAGCCCCGGCTACCCGCTCCCTCGCTCCGGTGCGATTCCTGTCTCTGCGCAGTGTTTCTCGATGGCGTCAAGGAACATCCTGCCATAACGTTGCAGTTTCCCTTCGCTGACACCAGATATCCGGAGAAACTCAACGCCGGTTCGCGGATAATACCTTGCCATCTCTTTGAGGCTCCGGTCATGGAAGACGATGAACGGCGGCACGTGCTCAAGGTCGGCAGCGATCTTTCGGAGCTGGCGGAGCCGTGCAAAGAGGATCTCGTCATAGTCATCAGCAGCCTCTGCCGCAACAATGCCCGGGAGCTCCGGTTCCGTGAGTGGCACCGGGAGGCGCCCTTCGATCACCGCCCGGCTCCGGTCGTTTAACACGAGGATCGGGTACCGGCCGCCGGTTGAGGTGATAAAGCCCTTTCTGACCATCTCCTGGACGAATCGCAACCACTGGTCACGGGTATAGCCCTCGCCCGAGCCGTAGGTGGGGAGGAGATCGTGCCCGTTCTCGCGGATCCTCGCGTTCTTTGAGCCGATCAGCACATCAGCAACATATGAGGCACCGAACCGTTCTTCTATCTCATTGATGCAGGCGATAATCTTTGACGCCACGTGGGTTCCATCAAAGACCTTCACCGGCGTCTCGCACCGATCGCATCTCCCGCACCGCTCCTCCGTGTAGGTCTCACCGAAGTAGGTGAGCAGGAACTTCCTCCGGCACCCGGTGGTCTCGCAGTAGTCAAGCATCGCTCCCGCTTTCCGGTAGGCTGCATCCTTCCGCACAACGTCGGCGCACTCCCTCTCGATGAGGTAGCGGATCGTGTTATAGTCGCCCCGGCTGTAGAAGAGGATGCAGTCTGCCGGATCTCCATCCCTCCCCGCCCGACCCGTCTCCTGGTAGTAGGACTCAAGATCCTTCGGGAGATCGGTGTGGATGACAAAACGGACGTCCGGTTTATCGATGCCCATGCCGAAGGCGACGGTGGCACAGATGATATCGACGTCGCCACGGGAGAAGGCCTCCTGGTGCTCCTCGCGGACGATATCAGGGAGACCGGCGTGGTAGGGAAGTGCCGAAAATCCCTTATCCTGAAGCTTTCCTGCGAGATCTTCCGTCGCCTTCTGGGAGAAACAGTATACGATGCCGGCATCGCCCTCATGATCGCGGAGATACTTCACCAGCTTCGGGAAGTAACGGGTCTTCGGCACCACGCGGTAGGTGAGGTTCTTCCGGTCGAAACTCCCGACAAACCGGGCTGGCTCTCTCAGGGCGAGCTGCTTTGCGATGTCATCCTGGACGGCAGGTATGGCGGTCGCGGTCAGGGCGAT
>JGI24709J26583_10003056_pt1 | contig 13376 bp, 12 predicted proteins | sample BioPla2DNA1_FD_26583 | JGI IMG/M metagenome (IMG submission 26583) | reverse complement strand
TATGGCTTCTTCTGGCTTTTGGAAAGATTATTAAGCAAGAGTCTCAATCAGATTGGTATGACTTCATTTTAAATAAAGAGATTTAAAATGAGTAGTAGAGAGAGCCGCCCGTTTATAGAAAAAACATCGGTAAAGGGTTTGTAAAAATTAAGTAATTAAGGTTTATAAATAGTTGTTGCCCTTGAAAGGAAGATTATGGCTATTATAAAAGCGTCAGCTGAAGCTATTGCGGCAAATAGTTCAAGCGAAACTGAAAAATTAGCTTCAGTAAAAAAACATAAGCCTAAAAACACGATTATAGGTGTTGGAAATGGCTTAACAGAAAAAATAATGCACATAGTATTTTTAATATGTTCAAGCGTAGCTATTATAGCTTTGCTTTTAATTACTATATACATGATTTCAAGCGGTGCGCCTATTATTTCAAAGGTAGGACTAAAGGATTTTATCTTTGGCGATAAGTGGGCGCCTACAAAAGAAATTTTCGGTATTTCACCAATGATTTTGACATCAGTATTTGGTACGATAGCAGCAATATTAATCGGTGTGCCTATCGGACTTATGACATCAGTATTTTTAGCTGAAATAGCACCAAAATCAGTTGTAAAAGTAGTACAGCCAGCAGTGGAGCTTTTAGCAGGAATACCCTCTGTTATTTACGGCTTGCTAGGTGCAATGATTATAAAACCACTTTCTTATAAAATAGAAATGCTTGTATTTAAAGATAATCCCGAACATATATATACAGGTGGAGCAAATATGTTTAGTGCTGTGATTGTATTAGCAATTATGATTTTACCTACAATTATTAATATTTCAAGGACAGCTATTATTGCAGTACCTGAGGAATATCGTGAGGCATCCTATGGACTAGGGGCAACACATATACAAACTATATTTAAGGTAATTCTGCCAGCGGCAAAGTCAGGAATAGCTACTGCTGTTGTTTTAGGTGTAGGTCGTGCAATAGGTGAAGCCATGGCTATTATTCTTGTAGCAGGAAATATGGCAAATATGCCCGAAGCATTCAATTCTGTAAAGTTTTTAACAACCGGAGTAGTGCAGGAGTTTGCCTATTCGAGTGGCGTGCATAGAGAAGCACTTTTTGGCATAGGCTTAGTGCTGTTTGTATTTATTATGATTATAAATATCGTGCTTAACCTTATACTAAAGGGTAAAGCTAAGGCAAAATAGAAAGGATGGGTATGAAAGCTTTACAAACAAATAATGCAAGCAATTTGAAGATAAAGCAGCATAGATTCGTTGAAATTTTATTAAAAATTTTTATTTGGGTGTGTGCTTTATTGACAGTCAGCTTTGTGGTAGGAATAATAATATACATATTAGTAAAAGGAATCGAGGGAATGAGCTGGAACTTTATCAGCACTCCGGCGGCGGCTTACCCTGTTGAAAATTACGGAATTTTAGGTAATATAGTAAACACTTTGTATTTAATTGTTATAACCTTGGTGATTGCTACCCCTATTGGCGTAGGTGCAGCAATTTATCTTACTGAATATGCAAAACAGGGCAGGCTTACAAAAATAATTGAATTTACCACAGAAACTCTTTCAGGCATACCTTCAATTATATATGGATTATTCGGAAGTGTGTTTTTCTACTCTGTATTTAAGCTCAATTATTCAATACTTGCCGGCTCTTTGACACTTGCAATTATGATTTTACCGATTATTATAAGAACAACACAGGAATCAATAAAAACCGTACCTATTATGTATAGAGAGGGTGCAATGGGTCTTGGTGCTACACGGTGGTATATGATAAGGACTGTAATTTTGCCGTGCAGCATAGAGGGAATATTAACATCTGTAATTCTATCAATAGGAAGGATTGTAGGAGAATCTGCTGCATTAATATTCACAGCAGGTCTTGCATATAATTTGCCAAATATAACAGGCATAGGTGATATATTTAAAAAGGCTATGGATCAAGGCGCATCTCTTACTGTTCAGCTTTATCAGTATGCGGCAAGAGGTGGCGAGGAGATGAAGTATGCTTTCAGCACAGCTTTAGTCCTTGTAATTGTGGTCTTGATAATTAATGTACTAACAAAAATTATTGCACGTGGATTTAAAAAAGTAAAATAAGAGGTAATTTTATGGCTGAACTGAATAATTCTGATATAAAAATTGTAACTAAAGATGTAAATCTTTTTTATGGAGACAATCACGCATTAAAAGATGTGACATTGGATATACTTTCAAATAAAATCACAGCCTTTATAGGCCCGTCTGGCTGTGGTAAATCCACATATCTAAAGACACTGAATAGAATGAATGATATTGTACCAAATGTAAAAATATCGGGAAAAGTGCTTTTAGATGGTGAGGATATATATGAAAATGGAGTAAATGTAACTTATCTTAGAAAGAAAATAGGCATGGTTTTTCAAAAGCCTAATCCATTTCCAATGAGCATTTATGACAATGTTGCGTATGGGCCTAGAGTACATGGTATAAAAAGCAAGGCTAGATTAGATGAGATAGTGGAAAATAGTCTAAAGGGTGCCGCAATTTGGGAAGAAACAAAGGACAGGTTAAAGCAAAATGCCTTAGGACTTTCAGGTGGACAACAGCAAAGACTGTGTATAGCCAGAGCAATTGCAGTTGAGCCTGAGGTTATCCTTATGGATGAGCCTACAAGTGCATTAGACCCTATTTCTACTCTAAAGATAGAAGAGCTGATGAGCCAGCTTAAGGAAAAATATACAGTAGCTATTGTAACTCATAATATGCAGCAGGCAGCGAGAATATCTGACTATACCGCATTCTTTCTTGTTGGAGAAATGATTGAATACGGTGAAACACAGCAAATTTTCTCACGCCCTAAAAATAAAAAAACTGAGGAATATATTACTGGACGTTTTGGGTAAACAAAATATGATAAAATATTCTTTATATTTATGATAATATATGATATAATAGGAGGGAAGCAGATGAGAAACAGTTTTATAGAAAAGCTCAATCAATTAAATAATGATTTGATTAAAATGGGTGGGCTTGTAGAAGATGCTATAAAAAATGCTGCAAAAGCATTGGAAGAAGATGATGTTGAGCTTGCAAAAAAAATTATAGCCGGTGATTCGCTTGTAAATGAAGCTGAAAAGAAAATTGAAAGCCAGAGCCTTAATATTATCTTAAGGGAACAGCCTGTTGCCGGAGATCTTAGAAAGGTTAGTGCAGCCTTAAAAATGGTTACGGATATGGAGCGTATCGCTGATAATGCTGCTGATATAGCTGAAATAATAGTAACTGCTAATGTGAAGAGTATTCTGCATATTTCAGCTAGTATTACTGAAATGGCTGAAAAAGCCAGCAGGATGGTAGGCGATGCTGTAAAAAGCTTTGTAGATGTTGATTTAGAGCTTGCACAACAGGTGGTAGAGCGTGATGATGAGGTAGACGCATTATTTAATGAGATAAAAACAATTTTGATTGAAAATATTTCTCATGATAAATCTAATGTAGATATAATTGTGGATACAATTATGATAATTAAGTATTTTGAAAGAATAGCCGACCATGCAGTAAATATATGCGAATGGGTGTATTTTTTTGAAACAGGCGAATACAAAAGTACACAAATAATATAACAAAGCATTTTGAATGGATGGATAAAATGGATGAAAGAATTTTTATTATTGAAGACGATGAGGGCATAAGGGATTTAGTAAAGGTAGCTTTAAAGGCGTATAATTATGAAGTATACACCTTTGATAATGCCGAAGACGCTTTAAAGGCGATAAAAGAAAACAAACCCGATCTTTGTATTTTTGATATTATGCTGCCGGGTATGGATGGGATTAGCGCAGTCAGATATTTAAGAGAAGAGCCACAGTTTGAGTTTATTCCTATACTTATGCTTACGGCAAAAACAAGTGAAGTTGATAGAGTAGTGGGTCTGGAAAGCGGTGCTGATGATTATCTAACAAAGCCCTTTGGCGTGATGGAACTTGCCGCTAGGGTGAAGTCCTTGCTTAGACGTTCCTCAAGGCTTGCAAAACATGATTTAATAGCGATAGGTGATATTTCTATAAACACAGCTACAATGGAAGTGAAGAAAAAAGGTGTTCCTATTGAGCTTACTTTAAAGGAATATGAGCTATTAAAGTTTATTATGGAAAATCCTGAAAGGGTAATCAGCAGAGATGAAATTTTATCTAGCATTTGGGGTTTTGATTTTACTGGAGAAACAAGAACATTAGATATGCACGTGCGTACATTAAGGCAGAAGTTAGGTGATGATGCGGAAAAGCCTATTTACATAAAGACAGTAAGAGGTGTGGGATACAGGTTTGTTCCGCCTAAGGTATAAAAAAATGAAAAAATCTTTATTCTTGCAGACATTTTGGATAATTATTTCGGCATCGGCTATTTTTTGTGTCGTTGCCATGTTTTTTCTTGCTATAAATAAGCAGGATGAGAAAAAAGCTGAGATGAAAACTCAGCTGGAAATTATCCGTACTATGTATGATGAAAGGGATTATAGCGTACAGGAATTTGCAGAGCAGATAAAAAAAGTAACCGGAGAAATGCGCATTAGTATAATTGATAATGCCGGCTATGTGCTTTATGATACTATGACAAATCCTGAAGACTTGGATATGCTTGAAAATCATAGACATCGCCCTGAAATTGAGATAGCTGATAAGGTGGGGTTTGGCTCTGATATTAGAGTGTCGGAAACAGTGCATCAAAGACAGATTTATTCCGCTGTTAAAACTGAAAATGGCAGCTTTATACGTATGTCCTATGATTTAGACGGTCCTTGGCAGTTCTTTCCTCAATTTTTTCCTGCTATGATTATGACGATGGTTGTGGCTGTTATGGTGTCGCTGTTTTTTTCAAAAAAAATAACCGCAAACACCATAGGCTCACTTGAAAAAATGCAGGAATCCTTTAGAGCAATAAGCAATGGAGATTATGAGCAGGAGATACCTCGCCATTCATATGATGAGCTTAATAATATTATTCAGGTTTTTAATGAGCTTAGAGTTACCGTAAAAGCAAATATTCAAAGGCTGGATATGGAAAAAAAGCGTGTGAATTTTATGCTTGAAAGTATGGATGAAGGGCTAGTCCTTGTGAACAGCTCTTTAGAAATTATGAATGCCAATAGCGCAAGTAAGAATTTTTTCAATTGTGAAAGAAGTGTAGAAGGAAAAAATATATATCATCTTACAAGAAACTTGCGTATTATTAATGCCATGGAGCTTGCTGTAAAGGCGAAAAAAGCAGAAATTTTTAATATGGAGCTTGATGGAAAGGTAATTGCTATTCATATCATGCCTGTGTCCAGCTCACTATTGGAAACAGAGAAGGATAATAAAAAGAATTATCGTGGTGGCTTGATGGTAATGACTGATATAAGTGCAGTAAAAAATTCTGAAAAAATGAGGCAGGAATTTTTCTCTAATGCTAGTCATGAGTTAAAAACACCTCTTACCTCAATTATTGGATTTTCAGAGCTTATTGAAAATGGGCTTATTCCAAAGTCTGAGGAAAAGGAATATATTTCTAAGATATATAAAGAGGCACAGAGAATGTCTGTGCTTGTAAATGATATTTTGGAAATCTCAAGGCTTGAAAATTCTCCTAAAACAGAGGAAAAGGAATACTGCAATCTTACACAAATTGCTCGTGATATTTCACAGAGCTTGCAAACATTGGCTAGTGCAAAAAATATTTATGTAGATGTTAGTGAAGAAGATGTGTATATTTATGCAAATGAAAAGCAAATGATAGATATAGCCGATAATTTAATGAGCAATGCAGTGAAATATAATATTCCAAATGGAAAGGTTAATGTTGTTGTTGAAAAAACCCGAAAGAACATAATATTCACTGTAAGTGACACGGGAGTAGGTATACCAACAGAACAGCAAAATCGTGTTTTTGAGCGGTTTTATAGAGTGGATAAGGGCAGGAGCAGAAAAGAGGGCAGCACGGGCTTAGGTCTAGCTATTGTTAAGCATATTGTTGCTGTAAATGAGGGGGAGATTTCCCTTGAAAGCCGAGTAGGAAAGGGTACAAAAATATCAGTAAGACTTCCTGTTGATAATGTAATGAAAAATTCGAATTAAAAAGTGGAGCTATTTACAAGCCCCACTTTTTATTTATTTCACTACTATATTAACAAGCTTTTTCGGTACAGCGATTTCTTTTACAATCGTTTTTCCCTCTAATAAAGGTTTAATCTGTGCTAATTCTTTAGCAAGCTTAATAAGAGTATTCTTATCAGCGTTTATATCAGCCATAAACCTTGCTTTAATTTTTCCGTTTATCTGTACGGCAATTTCTGCACTATCCTCAGCAATTAATTTTTTATCAAATGCAGGGAATCTTTCAAGGAAGATTGATTTTTCATGGCTTAAAAAATCTCTCCATAATTCTTCAGCAAAATGAGGTGCAAAGGGTGAGATAGTGACTAAAAAGGTTTCCATATATTCCTTACTGAAGCCTGATTTTATTTGCGAAACAGTATTCATAAATTCCATAATAGCACTGATTGCAGTATTGAATTTAAATAAATTTATACGATTATCGATATTTTTTATAAGAATGTGCAATGGCTTTAAAGCTTCAGCACTTGCTTTTTCTTCAAGCTTTGTAGTAGTTACAAAGTTCCAAGCTTTTTTGAGCAAATTCCAGCAAGCCTTTATACCATCATCATTCCATTCACTATCTGCTGTGGCATCACCTGCAAAAAGCTCATACATTCTTAAGGCATCAGTGCAATATTCATTGACTAAATCGTCTGGATTTACTACATTACCCTTTGACTTGCTCATTTTTTCCATTGATGTGTCAAGTACTTGCGAACAGGTTGGACAATGTGGTTCTTCCCCATGAAAGTCGACTTCAGCAGTGGGAACCCATTTATTACATTGGTGGCAGCGATAGGCTGTTCGGCATATCATTCCTTGATTGAATAGCCTTTGAAAAGGCTCGTCAAAATCAATCAAGCCTTCATCATAAAGCACCTTTGTCCAAAAGCGTGAATAAAGCAAGTGAAGTACGGCATGCTCTATACCACCGACATACATATCGACGGGGAGCCATTCTTTTAAGTCGTTTTCAAGTGCAAATGCTTTATCAGAGCCTTTGTGCGAAACGCTAGGATATCTTAAAAAATACCAGCTAGAGCCTGCCCATTGTGGCATTGTATCAGTTTCACGTTCGGCTGGTTGTCCGCAAACGGGACATTTAGTTTTTACCCAATCGGAAATTGCTGATAATGGCGATTTTCCATCATCAGTAGGCTTATAGCTTTCTACCATAGGCAGAGTAACGGGTAATTGTTCCTCAGGAACAGGCACGATTCCACAATGCTTACAATGGATAACAGGAATAGGCTCACCCCAGTAGCGTTGACGTGCGAAAATCCAGTCACGCAGCTTGTAGTTTACTGTTCCCTCACCCTTATTCTGCTCTTTAAGATTTTCAATAACCTTTTTCTTTGCATCTTCAACTGAAAGTCCATTTAAATATTCAGAATTTACGAATACACCATCACCGGTATACGCTTGAGCTAGATTTCCATCATTGTCGTAAATAGAATTTTCCGACTTTATGACTTCTATTATATCAATATTAAACTTTTTAGCAAATGCAAAATCACGCTCATCATGAGCAGGGACAGCCATGATTGCACCTGTTCCATAATCCATAAGAACATAATCAGAAATCCAGATGGGAACTTTTTTGCCGTTTACTGGATTTATGGCATAAGCGCCGGTAAATACACCAGTTTTTTCTTTATCGGTTTTTTGCCTGTCTACATTTGACATTAAGCCTGATTTTTTAACATAAAGCTTTACTTCATCGGATTTTTCTGGAGTGACAAGCTTATCCAAAAGTGGATATTCTGGTGCAAGCACCATAAATGTAGCACCGAACAAGGTGTCGGGACGTGTAGTAAACACTTCAATTTCCTGCTTATTCCCGTCATTTTGAATAGCAGTAAACTTTACTTTAGCACCAATGCTTTTGCCAATCCAGTTTCGCTGCATTTCCTTTACCTTTTCAGACCAGTCAAGCTTGTCCAAATCGTTTAACAAACGCTCGGCATATTCTGTGATTTTAAGCATCCATTGCTTTAACATTCTTTTTTCAATATCAGTACCGCCGCAACGCTCACATTTTCCGCCCTCAACCTCTTCATTAGCGAGAACGACCTTACAGTGGTTACACCAGTTTACAGGCTGCTCCTTTTGGTATGCAAGCCCACGCTTAAACATTTTTAAAAAAATCCATTGAGTCCATTTATAATACTCAGGAGAAGAGGTATTTAGCTCCTTACTCCAATCATAGACAGTGCCAATTTCCTTTAATTGACGTCGAATATTTTCGATATTTGCCTTTGTGCTGATAGTGGGGTGAATCCCACGGTTGATAGCGTCAGTTTCAGCTGGTAGACCAAAATTATCCCATCCCATAGGATGAAGAACGTTATAGCCATGCAGCATTTTATATCTTGACCACACATCACTTAAAACATAACCGCTCCAATGTCCTACGTGCAAGCCTTTTCCAGACGGATAGGGGAACATATCTAAGCAGTAATATTTTTCCTTTTCGGAGTGAATAGGGTTGTCAGTGTTATACAGCTGCTCTTCCTCCCATATTTCACGCCATTTTTTTTCGTATTCATCGGGGTTAAAAACTTTTTGCATAAAAAATCCCTTCCACACATTTAGTGATAATTTAATCTAAATAATCTATAATATTATAACTCTAATTTTTATTATTGTCAATTATTTGTGCGATTTGCTGATAAATTTTAATACACCTTACTTTTTTATGAATATTACTAATTAGCTATTGACGAAATGCTAAAAATAAGTTAAAATTAATAATTGAATGAGTGTTAATAAAAATATGATATTAAGGGAAAGGTAAGAGATGGCTTTTATATCCGCATCAATTTTAAATTCTGATTTTTCAAGGCTGAATGACGAAATAAACAGGTGTAAAGAAAGTGGTATAGAGTGGCTTCACCTTGATGTAATGGACGGGCATTTTGTTGATACTATTACCTTTGGCTCAAATGTGATTGCGTCATTGAGGAAAACAACGGATATGTTTTTTGACGCACATTTGATGGTTACAAATCCGGACAAGCAAATACCTTTTTTTATTCAAGCGGGCTGTGATAATATTACTATTCACGTTGAAAGCGATTGTAATGTAAGGGATAGTTTATTTGCAATAAAGGAAAGCGGCATCAAATGCGGCATTTCTTTAAAACCTGATACGCCTTGTGAGGATATATATCCTCTGCTTGATATTGTTGATATTGTTCTTGTTATGACGGTTGAACCGGGGTATGGAGGGCAAGGCTTTATAGAAAGGTGTGCTGATAAGGTAGCTGATATAAAAAATGAAATAGATTCAAGAAAGCTTGATACGCTTATACAGGTTGATGGCGGCATAAATTCACAAACAGCAAAGCTTTGCAGGAAAAAGGGAGCTGAAATTCTTGTATCCGGCACTTATCTTTTTCGCAGCGATGATATGAAGCAGGCTGCATTATCTCTTTTAGAATAAGGCTAATCATTAACTTGATTTTGATTATCAGGAATATATTTTTTACCTAATAATTCAGCTATGGTTTTTATACCGTTTCCTATTATAATAGGTGAAAAATGTTCTTTTGTTTTTGCTTCGACTATTTTGCTAATACCTATGATTTTGCCGTATTCCTTTATTATACGAAAAACTCTATCATTGATAATTGCCGTATCTTTAATAATCAGTCTGTATTTCTTTTCAAGGCTGAAAATTGAGCTTTTCAGTGATTTTGCTTCTGTATTAAGATGGACACACAGCTGTGTCAGAGAATTTATATTATCTACCTCACAAACGAGGCAGCTTTTATATATTGATTTAGACGGTTCATTGCTTTTCATTTTGCTTGAATTTTTTTCGTTTAATTTTTTTAGGCATGAAATATAAAGCATACATCCTCCGTCATTTCGAGGAAATGCTTCAATAAATAATCTTCCGTCTGTTAAATCTAGATTTTTTTCTAGACGAATTATCGTTAATAGCTCTACTAAAAGCCTTTTTGTATCAGGGTTTTTCTGTGAAAGGCTGTCAAAGCTTACATCATACTCAGTCATATCAATACGATTAAGTGTGATTTTCACCGTATTGTTTGCAAGAACATCAATTTGCAAGTCAACACCTCAATCTATATTATTATAAGAAGGGAATTTTATGTCCTTAAACAAAATAAAAACGACTAATGAAAAATATCGTGATCAGCTGTTGTTTATGGCTACATTAATCGTACCGGCATATATTTTTTATGGAATAAATGCTGTTGTACAGGTTGTTGTATCACTTTCATCAGCGTTTATCATTGATTATATTTTTACTAAAATAAGAGGCAAAAAATTTTATTTTACCGATGCTTCATTATATGTTTATGCATTAGCTTTTGCTTTGCTTCTTCCATCTGATTTTCCTATTTATCTAAATATTTTTGGAGTAATTATAATGATTGCTTTAGGAAAGCATGCATTTGGCGGTAATAAAAACTATATTTTTAGTCCTATTGCTTTAGCAGCAGTGTTTCTTATAGTATCATTTCCAGGTGATATGCTTTTTTATCCTAAAAATGATAGCTTATTTCCTGTTTTTAAAACGAATTCTAGCGAACTTGAGCGTGGTATAGAAAACATACTTTCTCTTGGAACATTACCTCCTATTGATAAGCTGGATTTATTAATCGGAAATTTTTCTGGTGCAATAGGTACAACGTGCGTGCTTGTTTTAGCAGTGTGTGCTTTGTCGCTGGTTATTAGAAAAAGCATATCCTTTACAATGACTGCAACAACCGTTTTGACAATTTCTGCATATGCTTGGCTTTTTCCACGAGCAGGGGAAGGAGTAAAATCAGCAGCTTTTGAGTTGGCAGCTGGCTTTGTATTGTTTGGTACTGTCTTTTTGGCAAATGATCCGCAGCTGCTTCCCAAAACAAGAGCAGGGCGTGGAATATATGGTTTTTTGCTAGGTCTTATCACTATGATTTTTAGAACCTTTGGTAAGGCTGATGGTGCATTTTTGTTTGCTTTGCTTTTTGCCAATGCAATTTGCATAAATGTTGACAGCTTTGTTATGTCAATATCTGATTGGATGGCTACTTATCTTGCAAGCTTTGAGCGATTACGCAGCCAAACCTTAAAGGATAATTTGCCAAAGGCTGAGGATACTCAAGAGATTGATTTGCCAAAGGTTATAAAATATGACACTCCTGAGGTGAAGAGTGAGGTTATACCTATTGAGCCGCCTAAAAAAGCAAGTGAAAGCATTGATGATAAAAAAAGAAATGGTAATATAGCACATAGCAAGGAGGATGAACATGGACAATAAGAAAATCAGTGTAAACTTGACTGATGGCTTATTTAGACAAAATGTAGTTGTTTCCAGTGGACTTGCAGCGTTTCCGGTTATTGCTATTGTTACTACTTTGAAAAATGCTATTGTTTTGAGCGTTGGATTTACACTTATTACAGTATTATCCGTAATAGTATCATCTTTTATTTCCAGAAAAATAATTTATGCTATGCGTATAGCTTTATTTTCTTTGGTTTCTTCAGTGATATATATTCCTGTTGCTTTATTTTTAAGGGCTGTGTTTCCGAGTGTAAGTGTAAATTTAGGTATGTATTTACCAATATTAGTAGTTAATTCTGTAATATTATCTAAATCGGAAAGCCGTTTTCATCATTTATCTAAAGCTATGATGAGTTTTGACGTGTTAATTTTCTGCTTTGGTTTTTCTTTAGCAGCTATGCTTGTAGGTGCTATAAGAGAGGTTGTTGCGTACAATACTATATTTGACTATAAAATTAATATGAATTTTGAAATGGCATCGGCAGCACAACCGTTTTTTGGTTTTATACTGATAGGCTGCTTGAGTGCGTTGACAAGGCTTATAATTCATAAAAACAATCCCAAATTATCAAAGGAGAAAAAATAATGAATTTTTTATCCTATGTAATCAGTATAGCAATATTTACTATATTGGCACAAAACATAGTATTTCAAAGTGTTTTTGGGTTTAATATAGTGGTTTATGCTGCACAAAAGCGTAGTAGAATGGCAGCGTTTTCTCTTATAATCTTTATCACTGTTTTTTTTAGCTCAATGCTTTCATCAGCTGTGGATTATTTCATAAGAGATAATAGCTCTTATTATATATATATGCCCTTGGTATATATTGTGATTATAAGTTTTGTATATTTTTCTGCTTTATATATAATGTGGAGGTTCTTTCCTAAATTTTATAGCAGAATTAAAAATTATGTGCATATTGCTGTATATAATTGTGCTGTTTTAGGTTCTTTAATGATAAATAATATAGGAAATGGCTTTGCTGAGTATCTGGCTTTTTCTGTGGGATTGCCCTTAGGCTTTATTATTGCCGGATATTTGCTTTTAGCGGCAGCAAAACGTCTTAATAGCGAGGAAGTGCCGGCTGCCTTCAGAGGCTATCCTATTACGATGGTGTATGCAGGCATTATATCTATGGCATTTTATGCATTGTATGAATATACTTTGTAAAAACTAATATAAAAATATATAGTGTTGTGAGAGTTATTTGCTTTTAATGTTTAAAATTGAATTTGCGTACAAGCACTAATTTTATACCAATTTCAGAAAGGGAATAACATGGCTAGAAAGATAAGGCATTATAAAAGTTCATATAGCAGGCGCAGGAGCAGGACAAAAAGGATAGTAGGCACAATAGTATTTATTATACTGGCACTGGTTCTTGTTGTGGTAGGGTATAGTATAGGCGGTACTGTAATGGATTATCTTCAAAACAAAAAAGATGACAATAGTAGCAGCGTATGGTCACCTAACTCCGATTATAGCAGCATGCCTCAGAATAGTGAAACGAATAATAGCACCAGTCAAGATGAATCTGAGCCTGAGCCTGTTAAAATTGATACAGATTCAACCTATTATTTGCCCGAGCTTGCGATACTATCTGCACAGACTTTAGAGGAAGAGCTGGATAAAGCTGTATCTCTAAAAGCTGATTCAGTAGCTATTACATTGAAAAATGATGTAAACGGGCTGCTATATGCTTCTGAAAATCTAGTTCCACCAGAGCAGAGGGAATTAAAGCTAAGTCAAATTATTTCCGCCGTAAAACAACGCAGCTTAAAGCCAATAGCTATAATAAGTACATTAAAGGACCATATAAGTATGGGATCTATCCCTGATTTAAACTATCATTTTTCTGATGGCTCATCTACTTGGCTTGATAATTCTCCGGATCAGGGAGGAAAGCCGTGGATTTCACCATTTAAGTCGGCAGCAGTGGATTTTTTTAAGACA
>JGI24709J26583_10003052_pt1 | contig 13379 bp, 9 predicted proteins | sample BioPla2DNA1_FD_26583 | JGI IMG/M metagenome (IMG submission 26583) | reverse complement strand
CCCGGTGTCATTACTCCTTCTATTTCAATTTGCATTCGTAAGTGATAGAAATAGCGCGAAAGATGTGGACCGTGACCAAAGACAAATATTATCGGATTAGCAGCTATTAAACTAAGAGCATAATACCAAATGGTCGTTCGCCCACTAAATTTAAGTGAGAAAGCATTAAAAAGTGCATCGGGCATTGTTCTATGTAATAATAGCGATATCTTTGTATTCTCTAATGTTGGTGAATAACNAAAAATAATCAATCCTATGATAAAAATAATGGCGAATAATATTGAAAAACCAAAACGACCAAATTTTCTTCTGCCTAACAATCTAACTAGATGATTCAAGTAGGTTAAGATAAATAACACATTTGCTAAAACTAAATTTGTTTTAGAATAAGTAAGGTTAATTGCAAAAACAAGAGGAATTTGCAGAAAAATATAGAGAAAACGTCGTTTGCGATTTAAATTTATATAATATAGGAAAAAAAGCATTACCTGCGCACTCAACAAAAACGACGCATAAGGATTTCTATTATTGAAGAAACTATCAGGAATGCCATCCGTGTTTTCAATTCCCACTTTAATAATACTTACATATATATCCCACTCAGTTATTAAACTATAAACAATTGACCCAAAAGCAATAAGGACAATAGCAACNGTAAAGAAGACGATTAATTTTAGGAAAGAGTTGTGATTAGGTAAAACAAGTACAACAAAAAAAATAAAACTAAAGTTAACAACAAGTGTCATAATTGCTGTTAAACGCATACGAGTTGGTAACTCTAAACTTATAGTATGATATGTTCCATTTAAAAACCTAACACTTAACTCTTGCACATTTGGCAATAACAAAATGTTTATTAGGGAAGTAATAAAAACTAATCCTAAAATAACACTAAGCAAAATTCCGTTCACACTAAGACGAATCTTACGGATAACGAAAAAAGAAAAAATACTAACGAGTGTTACAATGATTCCTGTTACCATCATTTGATTAGAAAGTGTTAGCGGATCAAAGTAATATCCAGGAGTAACATCCGTAATTATTGACTGTTCTAAAAAGAAGAAAGTTAAGCCCACAATTAGAATTGTGGCCAAAAAGTATATAAACAGATTTGCTCTTTCCCTGACTTTACTCATTTTTTAATTATACAACTATTTGTTCCTAAATGTTAATGCAGATAATTGTGCGGTTAAAATGACACACATTTTATGTGTGTATTTTATTTGTGTTTTTTTGCTATAATTTTCTTTATTAACCGAATACATCATGCGCTAAAGATGGGAAGTCAATATACGGATTACGGTTGTTTTGATAACCTTGCACTAATCCGTTTCTCCTAAATTCAAATTCATCAACTGGGTCTTGTAAGTGCCATTCTAAAAGAGTAGATAAAATGCCAAATTTACCTACTCCAGTTGAACTACTTGTTGTATTATCGACAAGTGTTAATTGCGTTTGCGTATCATTATGGTAACGTGTTGCCATATAAAACATCGCACGCGCAACATCACCGCGATATTGTGGTAGTGGTTCATAAACGGTTCCACTTTTCCCGGTTTGCGTTCCCGTTTTACCAGAAGGCTTACCATCATAATCATTAATCGTAGATTTAACACTATTTGCCTTACCAAAGTCTAAATTACCACGGCTACCATTATTGCTCTTATCACTAGCGCGTAAGTGATGCATGTCACTTCCCGCTGGTGGGGTATNACCAAAGTTACCGTGAGACTTCGCCCAAATATGTTCTTTATNCCATACATCATTACGGGTAGAATATTTTTTAGGATTAGTATCATTATAACTAGCGTAAATTAGCACCATATATGGATTACTATCATTAGGGTCCGGTGATAAGTCCCAGTTACGATCAGTAATAGCCATTGTTGTGTTTAATCCGCTATAACTTGTACTTACATGCCCTTTAATTTTGTTATATAGTTCTAGTTTTAAATTGTTGCCTGTTTTATTAAAGTCTACACTTGCGTAATATTCAAACACACTTTGGGGGACTTCAATTCCCGCTGGTGTATCAGGATAATTAGTCGGGTTTTCACTGCTACTAGGCGGTTCTTCACTCGAAGGTTCTTCGCTTGAAAGTTCCTCACTACTTGGCAGCTCTTCGCTACTCGCAACACTTGATTCTTCACTTGTCGTTTCACTATTAACTTCACTAGTGGACACTTCTCCTTCACTGCTTACAGAAGGTGCGCTACTTGATTCATTACGCGAACAGCCCACTAACATTGCTAATAGTACTACAAGTGTAATTGCTTTCTTTTTCATACTTTTTTACCTCTTTATTTTTAGACCTTTCTATTTATTTAACCACAATTTGTGCGGAATATGCTTGCCAATAAGGGCTATTTATATATGAGTTATATGCTGAGGAAGGCACATAATATTTCATCGTCGAAACAGTGCCTTCAAATGAATTAGCGAAACGTAATGGTGGTGTGGTTGATATTAAATTAACACTTAGTAAATTAGTGTTACCAGCAAAAGCACGTGAACTAATTTCAGTAACTAAACTAGGAATAGTCACTTCTGCAAAAGCGCTATTTTCAAAAGCGTTATTCCCAATAATTTTTAATTTGCTCGAAAGTGTTACTTGCGCTAGGCTTATTGTTCCNGCAAAAGCATCCGTTGCTAACTCAGTAACATTGCTTGGAATAACAATACTTTCTAAACTAACTGCATCTTTAAAAGCTTGCATCCCAATATAAGTTAATGTGGCAGGNAAAACGACAGACTTAATACTACCATTTTGATAGAAAAGCTTTTCACCTAGTGCCACGATAGGTTTATCATTATAAGTTGTGGGCACAACAACATTAATCGCATTACCACCGTAAGATGTAACAATATAACCATTATTATTAGGATGTAATTCAAAGGTAAAGTGTGCTGTTTCACCTTCGNTCCATTTAGCGTACAATGTCACATCACTAGTCACATAATAAGGAAAACTGACGATATTAATAAATGTTGCTTCTAAGTACCATCCTGCAAGAGTGTAGCCTTCTCTAAAAATAAGAGGCATATCATAAATTACATCGGTGTAGATTGCATCAAGCATTGTTTCACAATTTGTAACAAATGTAACATTATAGGGCACTCCTGGTTCGCTGCTTACAGAAACAGAAGATTCTTCACTACTTGCGATGCTTGAAGAGTCTTCGCTACTCGTCGTAATTGACGATTCTTCGCCGTTTTCACTAGACGACTTTTCTGAAGTTGCGCTTACTTCTTCGCTAGAAGTCGTCACACTTGTAGTTTCACTTGAAACAATTTCAGAACTAATACTTGTTCCTTCGCTTATACTTTTTTCGCTACTACTTAACTCAGTTCGACAACCACTAATAAGTAGTGACGCTAAAACAGGTAATAATTTTATAGAATTTCTTTTTCTCATAACCTTACTTAAATTATAATGTTTTTTTTCTTTTTTTAAGTGCAATATAAAAACAAACTGATAATGGTAATCCTAATCCCATTATTAGAATTGGTAGCTTGTTTTCGAAATTTTTAAGATCGCGACCTAGTCCCGTACCACCACTAACTAAGAAATTAGTGTACCCATAACCTGCAACAATAATGTTATAACGAGCATTAAACTCCACGCTAGCGGTCGTTCTAATTAAATTTTGAGCTTCAGGTAGCATCGCATCAAATTCAGTTTTTAAATGATTCCATGTTGTAAGTTTTACATCAGTGACAAGACACTCTTCGTGAGTTACAGCCATGAAATAATCTTCGTATGCCGCTGCTTGTTCTGCAGCTGTAAATGTGTATGTACTACCTGATTCAAAGGTAATCGTTATATTTGCTTGTAAGTTTTTGCTACTTACATCAATTCTAAAGTGTGTTGTACCCGCTGGAGCGTTTACCGTTGCGCTTGTGCCTCCAGCTGATGAAGTTAAAGTCGTGTGTGCTGCACCACTTGCACTTGTGATTTCAGTTGTACCAAATCTAAAAGCTTGTACTGAATCACTACTTCCACCAGTTTTATAGTCTAATTTAAGTGATTTAATCGTTTCAAGTGCTGAAACATTGCGGAAGTGACCACTAGTGTAGACCATAATATACGAATCTAAATTACGTAATCCAACACCAGCAAAAGTATAACCGGATGCTGATAAACTACTATAATTTGTGCCCGTTGTTGTTGAAATTGCTGGAGCAAATGAATCACCTTTAATTGTTAGCGGATCTTTTGCAACGGCTCCAGTATAACTTCCGACATTAGTCACAGTTATATTAACACTTGCAGTAAGGCCATCATAACTAAAGTTAAGTGGCACAACACCTAATTCTTTAGTGGAACCACTAACAAGTGTTAAATCTGTACCTGTTAAGTTTGTAATCGTGCCATTACTTGCGCGATGTTCTGCCATAATTGAACTAAGCGCTAAAGCTTCACCGAAAATATAATTCTTTTTGAAGGCACTAAAATCAACATTTAAATATGGTTCATAAACTGGTGCTGGTGAAACTGTTAAACTTAAGTCATCAGTCTTATTACCATCTGTAGTAGTAACGCGAATTGTCGTACTCCCTTCGCTTACAGCAGTTATTAGACCATCACTCGTAACAGTAGCAACACTAGTGTTTAAGCTTGAAAATGTTACTTCTTTATTCGTAGCATTACTTGGTGCAATCGTAAATGTTGCTTGACTATTTTCGCCAACAGTTAATGACAATGTTTTTGGATTAATCGTCACACCAGTGACAGCGACTGGATCAGGTACTACTTCTTGGTAATCAATCTTAATATCATGAATATACACGCTATTTGTCGAACAAATCACTTCGAATTGAATAAAACCGCTATTATTTATACTTGGGACAATAGTTGGACTTTCACGCCTAGTTGTTCCGCCAGTACTACTTATCGTAAAACTACCTACTTCTGTTTTTGTAGTGGAAGTAGCTGTTTCTTTTAAATACACTTTAACAGTACCTGCGCCTTTGCTAGCGTTAGACGACACTCCAAAAGTAATACCCTGAATATTTGTAAAGCTTTTTGGTGATGTCGCGCTTGCTCCACTAGCGCCTTCAGTTACTTGTACACGATTTGTATCATAACCAAAAGCATCTTTAACACTTGTCCAATTAGCGGGAGTAGCGCCCCAATATTGATCTTTAAAATAATAAGTTTCTGTCGCATTGGTTACATTTAAAACATTAATAGTAACAGTATCACTCTTTGTTCCAACTTTAGCACTAGCGGTAATCGTAGCGATTCCGCTTTTAAGGGCGGTGACAACACCAGCACTACTTATAGTTGCAACGCTTTCATTATTACTAACAAAATTTAAGTCATTATAATTTGCATTGTTTGGAGTTAAATTAATATCTAGTGTTTTAGTCGCACCAACTCCTAAATTAATTGTTGTATCGACAATATCTAGACCTGTTATTTCTAGCGGTGTCCCAGCAGCAACAACAGTAACATCAGTGTAAGCTTCGAATAAGTCATCAGTAAGTACACCAATTCTTGTTGTTCCTACACTATGAGCGGTTACTACTCCAGTATCTTCGTTAACGGTTGCAATAGCATCATTTTCACTAATAAAGATATGGTTTTTATTACTAGCGTTTTCAGGAAGAATTGTTGCACTTACCTGACTAGTGTCACCAACTCTAAGTGTTAAACTTGTTGGATTAATTTCAACACCAGTAACTGGTACTTCATCAACAAGTAAGGCACTTAAATCAAGACGACCGTAACCAAAAGTAGCATCTGGTCCCGCTGCACCTAGGTCATAGGCCGTTTCTTTTAATCTTTGTTCAATTTTAGCAGGAGTTGCAGTCGGATATTTTCCCTTGTAAATAGCCGCTGCACTTGCCACAATTGGGGCTGCAAATGATGTGCCTTGTGTTTCCGTGTAAGCACTAACGCCACCAATATCAGCGACGTAAACACTTCCTGGACTAACTATATCAACATTATGTAAGCCAAAGTTTGAATAAGAAGCGATGGTTGTTGATGTATTGCGACCAAGTGCACCAACACCAATAACATTATTATTACTCGCAGGATAAGAATAATGATCAGTCTTTTCATTTCCCGCTGCCGCAATTACTGTTACACCTTTATTGTAAGCATAATTAATCGCTGTTTGGAAGTAGGTAGAAGCACCTTCGATCCCATTTTGTTTTTTGCCGTGGCCATCAGTGAATGATTCTTCATATGCGCCTAGTGACATATTAATAATATCGGCACCATTATCAGCAGCGTAATAAATTGCCGCATTAATTTCAGTAAACATATAATTTGTCTTTAACACCAAGAGTGTTACATTTGCTGAAATACCCGCTGTTCCAACACCATTAACCATCGCACCAACTGTACTAGCGACATTCGTGCCGTGCCCCGCAGCTTCGGATGAGTATCTTCAATGATACTTCGTCCATGCTCTTCTACAGATTGAATTTGTATATTTGAATAAGAAGTTCCTGTTTCTTCAACATACGCTGATTTATTAGAAATATTCGTAGTAGCGCCATCTAAAAAATCTTCATGTGTTGTATTTAGTCCTGAGTCAATAATTGCTACTGTGACTCCTGCACCACGATAGTTATTAAGTACAGTGCCGCGATTAATATGATTAAAATGGAATTGACTAGAAAATTTTGGTTCACCATTTAAAGACGGATACACAAAAGGCATAGCCCGAGCTGTAATAAACGGATCTTTTTCTCTTTTTTCCCATTTAGTAAAACCAAGAATAAGTGGTAAGGCTAACAAAGTTAGGATTGTTATTTTGTGACGTTGTTTCATAGTAAAAATCTCCAGTAATTAAGATAATAACATGAAACTATTCAAAATATATAAATAATAAGTTTTTTGTGTAACAAAACATTATTTTCAACTTACCAAAATAATAATGTCATACTTTGTTATAATGAAGTTAGCGTTGGAGAAACACTTATGAAAAAACGATTGTTATCTTTGTTTGTTATTAGTGTCCTTTTTAGTAATGTGCCAAGTACTTCCACTAAAATAGTGGAAACAAATGCACAAACAGGGATTACTGTTCATTATCGCGGTGACTACACTAATCCGCACATTTATTATTGGAATCCGCAGCCCGCTATTATTACTACACCAAGTTGGCCTGGTGAAAAGATGATAAAAGATGAAGGAAGTGATTGGTACACTAAATCGTGGCCCGAATTAACTGCTATTAACTTAATATTTAATAATGGTGGGCAACCACAAACTAGTGATTTATCACGCACTACTGGCGAATACTGGTGGGTCGGGCAAGGCACGGGTGGTAAATGGTACACAAGTGACCCCGATACCATTACCGAACCAGAATACACTGATACTGGTAAATTAGTAATCCATGTTAAGTCACCACACAGTGTACCTAAAATTAAGTATTATGACAGTGTCCCAAGCGGAATAAGTACACCAAATGCCATAAATATGACTGCTGAAAAAGAGGGATGGTACCGCTTTGGCTTTAACAAAATTTCAAGTATTAAAGCTAAATTCACAATTGATGGTAGTGAAAGTGCTGAGTACTTTTTCACTAATGGCGAATGGTATTTAGAAAACGGAGTACTCACTGACTTTAAACCAAAAGTAACAAGTGGTAAAAGTGATTTTAGAGAAGAAACAATTTACTTCTTGATGACAACAAGATTTTATGATGGTGACACATCTAATAATGTTCACTGTTGGGATGATGCTAAAGCAGGGAATTTAGGTAGTGATCCAGCGTGGCGCGGAGACTTTAAAGGCTTAATTCAAAAACTTGATTACATTAAAGCCCTTGGTTTTAGTGCAATTTGGATTACACCAATTGTCGAAAATGCTTCGGGCTATGATTATCACGGTTATCACGCTCTTGACTTTACTCAAGTTGATCCGCGCTTAGAAAGTCCAAACGCAACTTATCAAACTTTAATTAATGAAACACATGCACGCGGGATGAAAATCATCCAAGATGTTGTCTTTAACCACAGCGGGAACTTTGGAGAGAAAAACATCTTCCCACTATTTAAAAAAGATTACACAAAAGCTGACACCGTTAGTAACTTAATTAAAACTGACCCGCATAATTTACTTGGTAGTGACTACGACGCACTTGATGGTGGTAGACAATATAGTAGGCGTATTAATGCAATGAAGGAAGACGCTAATGACTTCCGCCATATTTATCACCATGAAAAAAGTCTTGGTTGGGAAGATTATAATGTGCAAACCGGACAAATTGCTGGAGACTGCGTCGATTTAAACACTGAAAATCCTTATGTTAGTGACTACTTAATCAATGCTTATAATCGCTATATTGATATGGGAGTTGATGCTTTTAGAGTTGATACTGTTAAACATATTTCACGCTTAACCTTTAATAATGTTTTTAATCCTGCTTTTCAAAATAGAGGGGGTGATGACTTCTTTATGTTTGGGGAAGTCGCCACTCGTTATCGCCAAGTATGGAATAATGGTAACCCCGCAATTAGCACACCGTTCTACACCTGGAAAGAAAGTAAAAGTTATCCGTGGGCAACACGAGAAGAGCGGGAAGCAAGTACATATCAGCACTGGCAAGATAACGCTAATCCAGCAACACAACCTAGCAGTAACAACCATCTGCTAGATGGTAATAATTATCGACAAGTTGATTACTCAAAGAAAAGTTACATGAATGTTATTGATTTCCCGATGCACTGGAACTTTAAGAACGCTAATGACGCCTTTAATGTCGCAGTCGGGAATGATTATACTTATGCTGATGCAACATGGAATGTAATGTATGTTGATTCGCATGACTATGCACCAGATGGCGCTCCTGAAGGACAACGCTTTGCCGAACCACAAAGTGTATGGGCGGAAAATTTAAGTCTGATGTTTACTTTTAGAGGTATCCCAACGATTTATTACGGAACAGAAATTGAATTCCAAAAAGGAAAACCAATTGATGTTGGACCAAATGCCCCACTTAGTGAAACAGGTCGCGCATATTTTGGTAATCATATTGAAGGCTCACTCACTGTGACTGATTTTGGTAAGTATACGAACGCAAATGGAGCAGTTGCAACAACATTAAATCACCCATTAGCGAAACATATTCGTAACTTAAACTTAATTAGAAGAAACATCCCCGCTTTACAAAAGGGACAATATAGTACTGCTGGTATTAATGGCGGTTTAGCGTTTAAACGCCGATTTACTGATAGCACCACTGACAGCTTCGCACTTGTCACAATTTCAAGTAGTGCTACATTTAATAATATTCCAAATGGTACTTATGTTGATGCTGTTACTGGTGAAGCAAAAGTTGTCACTAATGGTTCTTTATCCGTGAATGTATCTGGTAAAGGCAATTTAAGAGTGTTCGTTTTAACTACTTCTAAAACACCTGCACCAGGCAAAATAGCAGAAAGCGGCTTAACTTATATTAAATAATTATATTTACCAAATTACATGATCTGGATCAGGGGCTTTGCCCGCTTTTCCTTTTAATGAATTAATTAATTTAATATCTTCTTTACTTAACTTGAAATCAAAAACATCAAAGTTTTCACTAATGCGTGATGCGTTTGTGGATTTAGGTAACGGCAAATAACCATGTTCTAAACTCCATCTGATCGCTACTTGAGCGGGACGCTTATTATATTTTGTTCCCACTTGATTAAGTTCATTTAATCCTAATAGTCGACCAGTGCCAAGTGGAGAGTAGGCTACTGTNAAAATATTATGCTTNTCATTAAAGGCGACAACNTTAGGTTGTGTATCACTTGGANTTACATATATTTGATTTGTAGCGGGTTTTACTTTAATTGTTTTAAGTAATGCTTTTAAGTGATGGGGATGAAAGTTACTAACACCAATTGAGCGAATTTTCCCAGCAAAATAAGCTTCTTCCATCGCTCTATATACTTCTGCATTTCTTTTTTTATAAAAAGTACGAGCATTAATTGGATTTGGCCAATGAATTAAATATTGGTCAACATAATCAAGCCCTAAGCGCTTTAAACTTGCATTAATCGCTTGCTTTGCGTCCTCATAAGTTAAATGAGTATTTGTTAATTTAGTGGTAACAAATATTTCTTCGCGCGGGATACCGCTATCACGAATAGCGCGCCCAACACTTTCTTCGTTATGATAAGCTTCGGCAGTGTCAATATGGCGATAACCAACACGCAGCGCTGCTTTTACGCTTTCATAAGCTTCTTCGCCGTCTTTTGCTTGCCAGGTGCCAAAACCGATGACGGGCATCTTCACTCCATTATTTAGTGTATAAACGCTATCCTTATGTAAAAGGCTAGGATCAATTGCAAATTTTGATTTAAACATCTAACCCCTCCTATAAATATTTTAACAAATAAATTATACTTTTTTCAGAGAATGTGTGATTTTATAAGACAAAGTCTTAAGTTTGTTATAATAGTCGTGGAAAGAAAAAATTTAAATATTACCAATAAAATGATGAACTTAATCGTATTAATAGTGAGGAAGTGCAAATGAGTGACCCAAAAGTCAGTCGTATTATTGCATTACTCAATGAATTAAAACGCGGGAACAATGATAACTTCGCGGAGTTTTACGAACTCACAAAGTATCAAATCTTCTATTCGCTATTATCGCTGACGAAAAATCACGAACTCGCGGAAGATATTCTCGCCGAAACTTATCTAAAGTTTTTAGACAATCTCAAACGCATTAAGGCCAATCAAAATCCTCTTGGCTTCTTGCTTGTGACCGCTAGAAACTTAGCCTACGACCACTTCAAAAAAGAAAATCGTGTTTCTTATATTGAAGATTATCTCCTTGAAAGCGATATTGGTGCGAGCACAACTGACAAGTATGACGATAGTGATCGCTTACTCGCCAGGATGCAAGAAATTCTAAACGAAACAGAATACCAGGTTGTCGTGCTTTATGTTTTAAGTGAATTAACACACAAAGAAATTGCCGAATACTTAGATAAACCATTAGGCACCATTACATGGACATATAGCAACGCTATTAAAAAATTACAGAAAGGATTAAGTGATTATGCACGGGATGAATGACGACAAAATTAAAAAAATCATTCAGGAAAATGTGACAAAACCTGAGATTAAGCTTTCCGCTGCTCAGATTTTAGCCATGCATGAAGAACGTAAACGCGCTAAAGAAAAGCCAAAACGCATTCCTTTCTTTAAACGTCCAACATTTAAATATAGCCTAGGTTTCTTAAGTGCAGCGCTTGTAATCGGGATTACAGTCTATGCTTTAAGAGACACTATTGTCCCCCCAATTATTAGCACAAGCGAAGGTGGCGAAACTTCGACCCCAAGCAGTGGTGAAGTCTCCACTCCTAGTGTACCAGTAAGTGAACATAATCCGGATAAAATCCCACATGGTAAAGAAGGTGAGTTTGTATTTATGACTTCTTCTGCCCTTAATTACGCCCCTGAAGGCTCAATTCCTGGTGNAATGGGNTTAATTAAACCATGGTATAGTATCTCACTTAGTGATNCTGAAAAATTAGAACTAGAAGCAGCGCTAGATGAAACGCTACCCTTAGTGAGTGACTTCTTTAGTCTTGATAAAGGTTTTAATTATCAGAAGAATAAAGGGAATTATGCGGGAACATATGGTACATACACGCACGAATTTATTATTAATGAATACACACGCATTATTGGTAATGTTGAAATTGAAGAAGATGATACCGAAACGGAAACGGAACTTGAAGGTGAAATCATTATTCACGACACACATTTCCATTTTGAAGGCGAAACAGAAATTGATACTGCTGATAACGAAACAGATATTAGTTTAAAGATTGAATATAATGTGATTCATATTTAGAAATCGAGAGCGAAAACGAAGCTGATGAACAAACATTTAAATATAAACTATATCTTGATGGCGCCGAAAAACTTAATGTTGAAATTAAAAGTTATAACACGCATGGTAATGGTAATGGTGGTCGTTGCGCAGAAGTAAAAACGAAATATAACAATGAAGATTATGAATTTTACATCACAAAAAAGAGCGGTAATTATGTCATTGAATATCTTGAAATGATTATTATTGCAACAGAAACTGAAGATAAAAAATTTATTTATTCTTACGAATAAAAAATAAAATAAAAATAATTTTTAAATAATTCCAATAAAAAAGAATTTTAATTCGTATTTATTGTGAACGGAAAAAAGGAGGAACTACTTATNAAAAAAACGTTTACACTCATGACTNTCGCTCTTGGAGCAACACTCGTGCTTGGTGGCTGTAAAAAACCAACTACTGAAGCCACAGCCGTAATTAAAAGTCAAACAATGGCCTTCGAAGCCACTACCGCACTTACACTAGTGGGCGGATTCGAAACTGTACCAGAGGTGAAAGCCTTACAAAAATCACTCGCAAATGAAGGCGTTGCCGAACCTGATATCCCAGTTGCAACACTTGACATCTTATTCAATAATGGTGTTGACTTCCAAATTAATCGTGAAGATAGTGATTTAGCAGGTTATACCTATGTTGATACGATATCCTTCAACATCGGAACCGATAGTCGTATTGAATACAAGCTCTACTACAACTTAGAAACCGCTGAAGAAGAAATTGATGACGATAGTGACGATGACGAATTATTAAATAATGATATCGCAAGTAAAGCACGCTACGGCGAAAACAAACATAATGGCAAAGATGACGACGACGATGACACAGTCTGCAATGGCGGTGGCACATGCACTAACGACGGCGAAGAAGGCGACCATAATAAAGAACAAGATCGCAATCGTAATCGCAACAAAGACAAACACTACCGCGTTACTGGCTTAGCGCTCGTTGGCGAAGAAGAATATAAATTCATGTCTAAAACAACAAGTGAAGTTGACGCTGACGAAACCGAAACAAAATTACGCTTTATGCTCTGGAAAGATGACAACAACTTCATCAGCATTAAACAAGAAATCGAAGTTGAAGGCACTCCAGGAACCCCAGATTATGAATACGAAGAAGAATTCAAATACTTAGTCGTAGAAAACGGCGAAGTCGTGAAAAGCTTCAAACTTGAACTTGAAAACGAAGATAATGAATTAGAACTCGAAGTTAGAATCGATGGCGTTAAATACGAAGTTGAATATGAAGTAATTGATGATCGGACATTCATCCACGTCAAAGTTCAAGGCACTGAATACACCTACGAAAAAGTTATTACCACGAACGAAGAAACTGGTGAAGTAACTGTTAGTTACGTTCTCCAATAAGCAAAGTCATTAATAGTAATGGATCTATTAAATATAACGTGGAAAATCGTGGAAAAGCGAATTTGACACACAAAAACTGGATCTATTAAATATAAGGTGGAAAAAGGTGGAAAAACCAAATTAACACCATAAAACTATTAAATCCAAGG
>JGI24709J26583_10003048_pt1 | contig 13386 bp, 12 predicted proteins | sample BioPla2DNA1_FD_26583 | JGI IMG/M metagenome (IMG submission 26583) | reverse complement strand
TCAATTGAAAAAAGCGTGCATGAGTTCAATGGCATAATTGCAATACCGTTGCCAGTACATGCCTTGAGAAATCCTTCCAACTTATCAAGTCGTTCAGTATCTTCCATCCGTCCAAAAGCAACTATAAATCCAATAAATAAAGCTACAATAAGTGTTGTAATTAAACCTAAAAAAATACAAATCATTCTTTAACCTCATTATTTTTTTTGTCGATCTTTGCGAATGTATCAAGTCCTAGATATTTACTAATAAAACGACTAACAGTCATTTTTTGATTTTTAGCGACTTCTTGTAAAACTTTCATTTCATCTTCTGGTAAGGAAATTGAAATAGTTTTGTAAACAACTTCTCCCTTTTTGCGACCAGCTCCTTCTCGTTTGCCACCCCAATTTCGTTCATTCATAAGTTTATTATAGTTCAATTATTTGATATTGTCAATGGTAAAATCAAGATAAAAGAAAATAAATAAAACTAGAAAAGATGCCAATATTATATTAGTTTTTCATATTTTATAGGCACTCTCTTTTGAATGTTAATTTATACAAATTTGATATTGCAAAATATACAAATTAAATATATAATGAATACAAACTCTTCGCCTGCCCAAAAGGAGAAGTTTTGTTCAAGAAGAAAGAGGAATTTGTACGTTCTGATCCCAAAAGCTATAGCAAGTATTATTTATTAAGAATATTAAATTGGCTTGTTCCAATTTGTGTAGTTGCTATAGGTATTTTTATAACAACACAAAAATTTGCACCAATGATGAATTATGATGAAAGAATCATTGGCAAACCTCTTTTAGTTTTGAGTAATGGATATAGGATTTATAATCCTGGTTTTTTATTACTTGGTATATTCAAATATGCTTCAGATAAAACTTATTCCTATTTCTTTTTTGAAGCATTCCCTCCAACTGGAATTTCTTTAATAGTTGCATTTTCTTTATATTTTATAACTGCTCTTATCCTTAATTCTCATCAAAAAATACAAAATGTATATGGAACAGCAAGATGGGGAAATAAAAAAGATTTAAAAGAAACTGGACATTTACAACGATACGGAGTTGTTTGTGGACAGCTTGATAATGCAGATGTGTATTCTAAATTAAATCCTGATCCAGAAAAAGCGAATATTGTTCTACACATGAGAAAAAATCTGTTAGGAATGGAAAAAATTGCTCCTTTAGTTTGTCATTCAGGAGCATTGAATACTTGGATGATGGCACCAACTGGTAGTGGAAAGGGTGTCGGAACAATTATTCCAACTTGCTTAAATTATGGTGTTCCTTATTGGGCAAAAGTGTCAATCTGGGAAAATTATATAAAACAAATCACAAAAGAAAATGTAAGAAAATTTCTAACTTTTATTTCTCCAAAGAAAAAAGTGATTAAAGGTAGACGTTCTTTAGTTTGCTTTGATCCAAAAGGTGAAAACTTTGCAGCTTCTGCAGGTTATCGTTCAAAATTTTCTGTAGTTATACCGTTTCGACCTCTTGATGAAGAAGGGAATACTGCACATTACAATCCAATTTCCGAAATTCCAGAAAATCCAAAAACAGCTTTTGCTTGGGCGGATATGATTGCAGAAATCTTCTTTGGACAAGAAAAAGCAGGACAAAATGCAACATCAGAATACTTTGCAAACAAAGCACGAGATATTTTTACGGCTTTAGTTTTACATGTTCGTTTTACTCCAGAAGAAAAGATACCTTGGAAAGAAAAAAATATGTCTACAGTTCTTTCATTTATGTCTGAAGCTAGTAATGATGGAAAAACAGGTGAAGATGCTTCTGATGAAGAAAATGAAGGCTGTGGAGAAGCAATGCTTGCGGAAATGATTGCAACAGATCATGGTTATCCTGAAATTAACGATTTAATCAGAAAAGCAGCAAATCGTTCCAAAATGCAACCTGTAAAAGAAAGAGGTTCTACATATTCAACAATTTTCTCAAAAATATCTTTATTTCAAGATCCTCTTATTGCAGAGGCTACAGCATATTCGGATTTTTCTGTAGATGATTTTATAAATGGTAAATATCCTATTTCATTATACTTAATTGTTCCATACAACCATATTGCTCGTATTGCTCCAGTATTCAGAATGTTAATTACATTTATGATTAAAAAGTTTTCAGATGGTACAACAAACGCAAATGAAGTGAAATTAAAAATTCCTTGTTTATTCTTGTTAGATGAATTCCCTGTTTTAGGCTATTTCCCAGATATTGCCCAAAATATGGGAGTTTTACGTGGCTATGGAGTAACATTCTTTATCGTAAGTCAGTCAAAACAACAGATGGCAGAAATTTACGGTGAAAATCATGCTTTCTTTGGACATTGTAAAACAAAAATTGTTTATGCACCAAACGAACCGAAAGACGCAAAAGAAATTTCAGAAATTATAGGAACTCGTTCTGTTCTTCTTGATAATAAATCTACAAATACAGGAAATCTTGGAGCAAGTAATCTTTCAAGCCAGGAAATTTCTGTATCTCTTATGAATGCTGACGAACTTATGAAACTTGAATATTCACGAAATATTATTTTGCTAGAAGGAAAAGCAACATATAGAGGAAAAAAAGTAGTTTACTATGAAGACCCAAGATTCAAAAATAAGGCTTTTATGGAACTTCCAAAATTTGCTTATATGCAAAAAATGTGGAAAAGACTTCCAAGTAATAGAATTGTTAGAAAAGCAGTAACAAAAACGCCAAAAGAAATTGTAGAAGGAATAGATATTCAAAATGCAATTTCATCAGATTTTGATGTATTTGCTTCATAAGAGGGAAAAACGGTGAGAAAAGCAGAAAAAGCAAAATTAAATACAGTTATAAGAACTCGTGTGACAGATGAAATAGCTAATATGCTTCAAGCAAAAGCTGTTAGAGAAAATATTGATATGGCAACTGTTATAAGAGAAATTATTTATCAATATTTTGAAGATTCTGTTAATGATACAAAAATAATTAGTCAAAATATGATTCAAACAAAACGTAAAATTTCTATGTTAGAAAACAAAATTGAAATAATGTCATTACTGATTTTGCAACTTACAAAAGCGTATTCAACAACTTTTCCACGAAAACATCTTACAGAAGATATTTCAGAAAAGTTTTATGAAGAAATGATAACAGACCTTTCTAATAATATGAAAAATCATAAAGGATTGCTTGAATCAATGGTTTTAGACATTTATGAAAAATCTGGTGGAATGTAATGGCTTTCTTGAGTGATATAAATGATACAGTGAAACAAACCGTATGGCTAAGAAATCTCGAAGATGATATGAAGTTAATTTTACCATATATTGATGATCCTAAGGTAACTGATATTGCTATTGGGCATAATGGAGAGTTAATAATAGAGGGTATCGGTATGGACAAATGTTTCACTGGTATTATCTTTGATGATGCAACTACAACTAGAATAATTAGAGCAAGTGCAGCTGTAATGGGAATAAATATTGATGAAAAAAATCCAATTGTTGAAGGAAGTATAAAACTTTCTAAACATAAAATACGATTTGAAGGAATTTTACCTCCTAGAAGTGCAAGTTGTCCAATGATTTTTATACGTAGACCAAGTAGTGAAATTTTTTCATTGGAAGATTATTTAAAAGAAAAAAGAATTTCTCAACAACAATATGATTTACTTATAAAACATATAAAAAATCGAAGTAATATTGTTTTGAGTGGTGCTACTGGTTCTGGAAAAACAACAATGCTTAATGCTCTTCTTGGGAAGATGGTTGAATTTACTCCAAATGACAGGTACTACATTGTAGAAGATGCTGGAGAGATTCAATGTAAAGCAAGAGATATTGTTCCAATTTGGGCAGAGGGAGAAGACACTGTAAAAGCAGTAAGAATTGCATTACGTTGTCATGTAAATAGAATTATTTTTGGTGAGTTGCGTTATGGTTCTACAACAAATGAATTATTGAAAGCATGGAATACAGGTCATAAAGGTGGAATAACAACGATTCATAGTGATAGTGCAATTCTTTCTATCGAAAAAATAAGAACATATTTACGTGAGGTTATAGTCGGTGAGTTGCCTGATGTTGCCCAAAGTGTTCAGTTAATAATTCACATGGTGCCAACTAAAAATGGCCCTATTGTGAATGAAATATACGAAACTCATCAGGCTTCAACATCTAGTTTTATTGAAGAACTAGAATTGAATGGATTAGTTTAAATTATTAGAGGAGGTGGTGAAAGAATACGAATTATATTTTCTTCTGAATTATTAGGTTATTTTAAGCGAAACATTTCGCTTTTCTTTTTGAATTATTAGCAAAAACAGAATTATTAGGTTTTTGAAAAACAATTTTATGGAGATTCAATATGAAAGAAATCGTAATTTCTGAAAAAGAAAAAACAAAATATGCTTGGAAAAAAGCTTTTGTGTTTGCACTAATTTTAATTTGTGCAGCTTTTCCTATTTTTGCTCAAAATGCAACTGGTATTGATAGTGCTGTAGAAAAGGTAACATCATTTTTATCTTCAGGACTTATTACAGCTGTATGTTTAATTGCTTTAGTTGTGGAAGGAATAGGTGTTGTTGTAATGGGAAAACAAGGTGCAGATATACAAGCTATAATTGGAAAATTTGCTCCTTGGGTAATTGGTACAGTAGTAGTACTTAGTGCTAATGGTATTTGTAATTACTTCCTAACTGATCTTTCATTTACAAATTAAAAATCGAAGAAGGACAACATTATGGAAAAAGATAGTATATTAAACTATGCCACTCCAATCCATAAAAGCCTTCTTCAAGATGACGTCGATTTAGGAATCGGCGTCATTCCTGCAGTTCTTATAGTGATTTTAACAATAATTCTTATGCGTTTAGTAAGTATTTGGTGTATATTTGCTGGTTTTGCTTTATTTGTAGGAGCGAAATTTGCAACACGTAAAGACCCACATTTCTTGGAATCATTGTTTGAAAGGCTTTTAACTTCAAATGTTTATAGGAGCTAAAAATATGAAAATCCCTTATCTTAATATGTCCCAATTTAAGGAACCCTTAAATCAGTTAAAATATGTGTCTCCTTATGCTTTTATTATTGAACCAAATATTTGTTTGTTAAAAAATGGTGCGTTGATGACAACTTATCAAATTGAATATCCAGATTTAGAGTCATCTTCTCCAAATGATATTGCGGCTGTCGCTGCTTTATTTAATAGTAGCATAATGTCTTTAGCACAAAATGAAGGGTGGGCAATATTTTTTGATGTAAAACGAATAAAAACAAAAGAATATCCAGCAGGAAATTTTAATAATCTTTCAGGTTGGCTTATTGACCAAAGGAGAGCTGAAAATTTTGAAAGTTTTGGAGAACATTTTACATCAAAATATTACATTAGTTTTGTATGGCAGTTGCCTGATGATTTAGAAGAAAAAGGAAATGAACTTTTTTATAAAGACAATATAAAAAAAACAGGTAAATCAAACAAAACACAAAGAAAAAGTTGGTCTCAACAAAGAAACATTAAAGCAATACAAGATAATTGTGAACATTTTCTTGACGACTGTGCCAAAATAATGGGTGCAATGCAAAATAAACTTTGGATTCATCATCTTGATAAGTGTGAACTTTTTTCTTACATAAAATCTTGTATTTCTCTTGAAGAAGAAAAACTTTTTTACCCAGATGACGTTTTCTTTTTTCTTGATAATTATGTTTGTGATAAAGATGTTGAAACATCAATACCATTAAAAATAGGTGAGTATTATGTTCCAGTAATGACAGTTAAAGATTTTCCTTCTTTTTCTTATCCAGCAATTTTTGACAAATTAAATCGCACAATGCAAGAGTATAGATGGACAACAAGATTCATTCCTTTATCACGTGAAACTTCATTAAAAGAAGCAGATAAGTATCAAAATAAATTTCTTGCAAAACGAAAATCAGCAATGACAGCTTTGACAGAAAACTTTCTAGGGCAATCTATTGGGAAAGAAAATCAAGGTGCATTGGCAATGGCAAGTGAAGCAAGTCAAATAAATGAAGATTTGACTATGGAGCAATATGTTTTAGGATTTTATACAAGTTCCTTGATGTGTTGGGATAAAAAGTTAGAACGAGCAAAAATAAAAAGTCGTAAACTACAACAAGTTATTCGCAGTTGTGGTTTTGGTGTTAAAGAAGAAACTTTAAATAATTTTGCCGCATGGCAGGGGATGATGGCTGGTAATGTTTATGCAAATGTGCGAAGACCTCTTTTAGCTTCACAAACTTGCTCAAATATCATTCCCTTATCTTCAGCTTGGCAAGGTACTGTTGAAAATGATTTTACTCTTGAAACTTGTGGAAGTTCAATTCCTTTATGCATTTGTTCAACAAGTTACGGAACTCCATTTTTTATGAACTTAAATGTTCGTGATGTTGGTCATACATTTATATTTGGACCAACTGGAGCTGGAAAATCTACATTAATGGCATTACTTATGGCACAAGCAACAAAATATAAAAATGCAAATGTTATATGTATAGATAAACAGCTGTCATCCAGAGCTTTTATGGTTGGTGCTGGAGGAATATATGTTGAACCAGGAAAAGATGAAGTAGCGTTTCAACCTTTATCAGAGCTAAAAACTCCAGATGAATGTTCAGTTTCTGAATATACAGAAGGTATTTTGTGGTGTCAGGAATTTATTGAAATTTTATTAGCACAACAAAATATTGAATGTACAGCTACAATGAGTAAATGTATTACAGATGCTCTAAAACTGCTTTCTACAAAACCAAGAAAAGACTTAACTTCATTTCAGCAATATGTTACATATCAAGACCCAAAAACAGGAGAAAATACTATAAGACTTGGTATTCAGCCATATTGTAAGGGTGGGCAATACGGAAGCATATTTGATGCAGATACAACATCATTAAATCTTTCAAAATTGATGACTATTGAGATGGGAAGTTTAATGAGACTTTCTGAAAAAGCTGTTGCTCCTGCATTGTTTTACATTTTTCGTTATCTTGAAAAATTATGGAATGTTCCTACAGGACAAAAGCAACCTCTTACTTTCTTGTTTCTTGATGAAGCTTGGCTTTATTTACAACATCCAATTTTTGCATCTTTCATCCAGGAATGGCTTAGAACATTACGCAAGAAGAAAGTTTTCTGTATTTTTGCAACTCAAGAAGTAAGTGCTGCAAGTAAATCTGCTTTAAAAGAAACTATAGATCAACAATGTCTAACAAAGATTTATCTTGCAGATGAATCAGCTCAGAATCCAGCTCTTGCCAAAAGTTATTCTGATTTTGGACTAACAGAATCTGAAATTATTGCAATTTCAAATGCACAAATGAAACGGGATTATTATTTTAAAAATCCACTCGGATGTAGAATGTTTTCGCTTGATTTAGATGACTTTCAACTTGCCTTGATAAGTTCTGACCATGAGCTTTTAGACAATGTTGAAGAAAAATATGGGAAAAATACAACAAAAGAGTTGGCTTTTGAAATTCTGGAAGCAAAAAGAAAGAAATATGCAGAAATTGGGAAACCAACATATTTACTTGATTATGAACAATATCAACAGATGCTTGGAATAGCATAATGGAGGAAAGAATGATAAACAAAAAAATTGTTATTTGTTTACTAATGTTTACTGTTATTTGTAGTACAAGTTTTAGCCAAGCTGTCGTCGTACATGACCCAGTAAATAATATTCCAATTGTGTCGAACTGGCTTACATCAATAGATGAATTGTATGCAAATTATGACATGATTATGAATTCTGTTAAACAAATAGAAAATCAATATAAAACTATACAACAAGCAATTGAAAATGCCAAAGGAATTGATTGGGAAAATATTAAATTTGATGGCGATTTTGATATAAGAAATGATATTAGAAATGCAAATAAGCGAGTAAATACATTGCTATCACAAGTAAATGCCATAAAAGGAACTCTAAACACAACCATAATTCAAACAGATGGAGCTTCTTATTCTCTCGCAGATATTTGTGGTGCAGGAGATGACGGAAAAGGATTTGCAGCGTGTGTCAAAGATGTTTATGGTTATATGAAAACAAATGTCTTATCAGCAGCAGCTGCTGCAGTTGGAAACTTGTCTGAAGAACAAGAAAAAGCAATTTGGGCAAAATATGGAATATCACCAAGAAACTATTATCTAGTTGCACAAACTTCAAAACTTGTAAGAGATAAAGCTTTAACTTGTATTGCAGCAACAACTGAAGAAGCAAGGGATTTAGTTCGAAAAGAGAAAATTGCAAAGACAAATGCAATAGTAAATGCAGCATTAAAAACAAAAACATCGGACGGAACAATCCCCGAAGGTGCAATGAGTGAAGCTTCTTTGTTAATAAGCCAAATGATGGTAAATGAATGTATGTCTTTACGTGAAGCAATAGAAAATGCAGCAGCTGTTACAAGTCAGAAACTTATTGCTGAAGAACAAGTTAATGAAGTTGAAGCTTCAGAAAAACTTGCTGAAGAAAAAAGTATAGAAATAGACAACAATAATGTTCCTGCAGGTTTCGCCGCAGGAAGAGCAAAGACAAAGAAAAAGTAGGAATAATTTATGAATGATTGGATAGACCTTCCTATAATATCTGCGATTGATTATTTTCAAGGAATATTGGGATATTTTCTAAGTTTTGCTCGAAAATATGGTTCATTTTTTGGTTTGATAGGATTGGTTTGGACTGCGATTAGATTAATAAATTCTAGAATTGATTTGCGTTCTGCTTGGTGGGATTCTCTTTCAAAGTGGTTTATTTTTTTACTTCTTATAAATTTTTATGCAGCAGGAACAAATTTAATAAGTTCTATTTCAAATGAAGTTGGTTTAAATGCTGGCAATGGACAAGCAACAATTATTAACAATTTTATTAGTTTAAAATCTCGTATAGAAAGTGAAATTAAGGTATATGAAAAATGGGTAAATGGATTAACAGATTTAATCAATGCAGAACTTGGAATAGATTTAGATTATATAGAACCTAATGCAAAAGAAAGAGATTATTATAATTATGTAGATTATTTAGATGAACAGCTTTCTAATTATAAGTTTGCTTCAAGACAACAGAAATGGGATATTAAACAAAAGCTTGATGCATATTTAGAGTCTATGCCAGATACTGATAACTCAATTTGGGGAATGAAGACGCTAGAAGCTCTAAATTCTGTGTTAGTTATTGAATCTGCGGATGGAAGTAAAAAAACAGATTTAACAGGAGCTTATGTTACAGATAAACCAGAATTAAATATTTGGTTAAAAGACTCTGAAGGAAAAGCAACTAATTATTTATCATCATCTGCAGTTTTTAGAATTGGTGTTCTATCTTGTCAAATAATTTGGGAAAAATCCTTTATGGATGTAAAAGAGAAAGTCAATTCAGATGGAGAAATTGAATATACTGTTAAGAAAAATAACAAATATTCAAGCAAAAAGATAGGAACATACATAATGGCTGGAATTTGTTGTATTTGTATTATTCTAGCAGTCGCTTTTGCTTTAATACAATATGTGATGTGTATTTTAGAATTTACAATCGTACAAGGTATTGGAGCTGCATTTATTCCATTTTATTTATTTGATGGGACAAAAGATATTCCTAAAAAATTACTTCCTGTTTTTACTGGTTTTGCAATAAAAATTCTTGTTATGGTGATATGTTTAATGTTCGTAATAAATATGTATTTAGTTTTTGCGGCAGAGCAAATATCGCCAACAAGTGGAAGTATGAGTTGGATATCATTAGGAGAATGTATTTTTATTTGTTTATTATCTTTTATTCTTACAAGTAATGCTCCACAAATTGCCATGACGCTTCTGACAGGTCAACCTCAATTAAGTATGGGTGAGTTTGTGCAAGCTGCAGGAACTATGGCTGCTGGTGCTATGGCAGCAAAAGGTGTTGCTAAAACAGCTGTTTCTCCTGCAATGGCTCAAGCGAAAAGAAAAGCTCACGAATGGAGTGAACAACGAGGTGCTGCTTCTTCTGCAAAATTGAAACAAGAAAATGCAATGAAAACTAATTTTGCTCAAGATCATGGTATTGACACATCAACTCGTGAAGGAAGAAAAAACCTTGATAAAAAATGGGATGTATACAGAAATTCAAGTGATAGAAAAGGCGAAATTGATAATAAGTTGAATACAGTTGGTAGTGCAGCAAAAGAAGATGTAAAACTCAAACAACAAGCTGAATATCAAAAAAATGGTGGTGCATTAGGTAGTACTGGTAGACTTATGGCTCATTATGGTGGTGCATTACTTAATCCAAAACAAATTATGGGTGGAGGAATCCAATATAATACACCTATGAGTAATATTGATGTTGATAGAGTAAGTGATAATAACCAATTGGATGACAGTACTATTGTCGGAAGAGGTAGAAATCCAAACTTCAAATTACAGGATTATTTAAAAAATAAACCTCAGAATGAACCTGTTAAAAACGATGTGGCACAAGATCCTAATATTGGAGAAAGACAAGTATAAGATTATTTAAGTATTTTTCTAACTTCTTGTAATATTTCAGATAAAGTTTGTTCTGAAATAGTTTCAATGAAGCTTGGTTGACAACGTGCAGAAAGTTTGTTTTCAATTATGCTAAAACTAGTGATTTTCACTTGTTTCAAGCATTTTTATTACACGTTCTTTCCAAATATAATTTATCGGTTCTAAAAGTTGGCAAGATATAGTAGCAAATGTTTTATTTTCGCTATAATTTAATTTTGTATGAACTTTATGAGCTTGTAATAATACATTTTGTTCTGGATTAGAGAATGAAACTTGAATAATAAAGTTATCGAGTTTTTTAGAAAAATCATTATAAAAAGGTGTAATTATGCTGATTCCATGTAAACTCACATCTACGATAAAACAAGGTTGCTTTTTTTTCTCAGTATTAAAAAAAATCTTTTGTTCTAAGGATGAAAGACCAAAAATCTGAGCTCTCTCTTTTCCTATTGTAATTCTTGGTTCTTTTCGCCTGCCATATTTTTCATCTTGATATTCTAAATGTGATAATCTTTCTAAGATTCTTTTTATGATTTCATCAGATGAGTTAATCTTACAAAGAAAATAATCAAGTCCATATTCAATAATAACTATTGCAGTTTTTGAAACTAATAAAAACGAAGAATTATTATCTTTTGTTGTTATTGATAATTCTTTTTGACTTTGATTAGAAAAATCAATTATACCAGAAAACTTAAAAAGAAATTGATTTTTTTCAACTTTTACAAGATAACATATTATAGTTTTATCTTTTTCGACAATGTTTATAGAAACTATACCTAAATCAACAAGTAATTCTTTTGTGATATTCATTTAAGTTTTTGTCCTTTTGTGTATTTGTTATATAGATAAAAAACTTCTTCCTTATAGCTTCTTTTTAATTCCAATAGGTTAGATAGTTTTTTCCAAAATTCTAAAGGTAACTTAAAAGGAGCATATCTATCATCTTTTGTGAGAATATGTAGAGCATGTTTTAGTTCATCAATTCTTCTTCCTTTTGCTTTGAAAAGTACATATAATGGAACATCAATTCCTGGTAAATGTATTGCTTCTCCATCATTTTGATTTTGCCATTCTGTAACAAGATAAGCTCTTCTAAAATTTGCAAATGTATAAAATAGAGCAATTACAGAACCTGCATTAAATTTAAAAATAATACTTTCTTTATCATCATCATCATGTGGAATATCTATTAAGAATCCCTGAGCAAACAGTGAATATGAAATATCGTCAGAAATCGGAATTTTAACATAAACATTATGTCTCATAAATAAATTATATAGGTAAATAATAAAAAAAACAATATTGAAAAATGTACAAAACTATTGCAAATTATACAAATTATGTTTATAATATTGAAAGTTATACAAATTATATATTGTGTAATCATCATTTCTTTTGATGTTTTTGATATTCGGTACTCCTAGCATATCAAAACAAAAGACTTGATTTTTAAGGAGGAAGTTTCCTCCTAAATTTCATTTTATAAGGAGGAACGAAAATGAGTTCCCTAGACACAAAAAATCTTTTTAACAATTCTGTATCTGAAAAGCAATTTAACGGCTTTTTTGTTCCAAATCACAATGCAAAACTTATTCGTGAAGCTATTGAAAACGGAACAGCTCCATTTTTGCCAGATGAAAATGGCAATGTCAAAACTAATCCCATTTATAATGGAAATACTGGATTTTGTTTAAATGCAAAAGATTTAATTCCTTTACAAATTATCCAAGGCGAAAACTCTAATATGGTTGCCACATATAAAACAGTACAAAAAGCTGGAACTAGAGTGAAAAATGGTGAAAAAGGATTCTTCTATAATTTTCAAAGAGAAGATAAAACTGTTGGAACAGCTCAATTTTTCTTTCCAGAACAAACTGAAAATCCAGAAGTTGTAAAAGAAACTGTTCTTAAGAATGTTGGCAAAGCTTATAAAAATGGTATTCCTAACTTAAACAAGACTATAGAAATCACTTCTGCAGAACCAGAAGACTATCTTGGTAGTTATGTTGCTGCTTGTAAATCTGGAGCAACATTAAAAGTAAATCCTGAAATTGCAGAAGAATTTAAAGAAAATATTGTTCCATTGTTAAATAATCAAACTGCTAAATTAGAAAACAAAAATCAAGAAATGGATACACTTGGACAATTTATGTTTAAAGTTGATCAAAAAGCAAATGTTATTAATAAAAAGCTTTTTGCTGAAGTAAAAAGAGAAAAACAAAAAGAACAAAATCAATCAAAGAAAAAAGAACAAGAAATGGAAATGGTTTTCTAATTCAATTTTCAAGGACTGTCTATATTAGACAGTTCTCAATTTTTTACAAGGAATATGACAATGGCAGATTTAAAAGATTATAAAAACAAAGATTTTTCAATTACAGTAAATTCACGTATGAAAGGAATAGAGCTTCGTTTTGAAAATACGATGACAGAGGAACAAATAGAACAAATAAAAGAAGCTGGTTTTAGATGGTCAAAACGTCAGCAAATGTGGTATGCATATCAGAATGAAAAAACTATAGCGTATGCAAAATCTCTTGAATCCCAGTATGAAGCGAATTTGAAAAATAATGAAATCAAACAGGAAAAAGCAGAACCTTCTCAAGTTGATCAAAAAGCAAATGTTATTAATAAAAAGCTTTTTGCTGAAGTAAAAAGAGAAAAACAAAAAGAACAAAATCAATCAAAGAAAAAAGAACAAGAAATGGAAATTGATGATGAGCCGGAAGAAGCTCTTCCTGTTCGTCCAGAGTTTTTCCTTTATGGTGATACATCTGATGAAAAAATATCTGAGTTAAAAGAACATCTTTCAAAAAACGGTTATGACGTAAAATGGCAGGATAAATCTGAAACTAACCGTTTTGCAAGATTTACAT
>JGI24709J26583_10003047_pt1 | contig 13390 bp, 8 predicted proteins | sample BioPla2DNA1_FD_26583 | JGI IMG/M metagenome (IMG submission 26583) | reverse complement strand
GAAGGATGTCTTCGAAGCTAAGAACTTGAAAACTCCATTTGTGCTTGGACTTTTTCGTCCGAAAATCTATATTCCTTCCGGACTTTCTGCAGATGAAAAGAGCTATATCATCCTACACGAACAGACACATATAAGGCGCTTTGATCACATGGTGAAAATGGTTACATTCCTTATTTTATGTATCCACTGGTTCAATCCGTTAGTATGGGTGGCCTTTCTGCTAATGAGCACAGACATGGAGATGTCTTGTGATGAACGTGTTGTAAAAGAGATGGGCAGCAAGATTAAACAAGCGTATTCAACGTCCTTGCTTTCCCTAGCAACAGGACGACGCCTGATAAACGGAAGTCCGCTCGCGTTCGGTGAAGGGAATGTAAAGGGACGGATCAAAAACATATTGAACTTCAAAAAGCCCGCTGCATGGGTCATGGTAGTTTCTATCATACTCGTCGCTGCCTTGGTCATAGGCTTCATATCGAACAGACCATCTGCCGACGGCTCGTCTGATTGGGAGGTATATGATTTTCCAAGTTATTTATATGACCGTGTCACTTTCAATACTGAAGCAGAAATATACCCGCCGTCCTTTGAAGCTATCAATGCTGTACTGGTGAATCAAGAAATGGAGACCGGATTGACCTGCGGTAAGGCATTTACCCTTGTCAAGCAGGTTGGGAATGATTGGCGTGTAGTACCCTTTGCGGAAGGATTAACTTTCACTCAAGAAGCAATAAATCTTCCTGTTGGGGTTAGCGAAACATACCGTCTGACTCCTGATATGCTTTCGGCAAAACTCGATATGGGTAATTACCGTATTGTTACCGATGTATGGTATGCCAATGAGCAGCCACCGCAGACAGTGCGTACAGTATGGGCTGATTTCATTATCAGCGAAACTAACATGAGTTTGAGTCTCGACGACGTCAGAACACTTGCAAAAATGGGCGATGCACTAAAGTTTGAAGACTTTAGTAGCTTCAAAGGTGCTGATGTCAGCTCAAACACTAATTACCGCATAATGGTCTACAGCGTAGAGGGCGGTTACCGTCTAATCGTACGAACAGATAGTAACCAGATAGATGCTGCCAATCTGGAGAGAATATGGGACAGTGGTGACAGCGGTATTGACATCCGATATAATGATGTGGACGAATTCATAAAGAGTCATCCCTCGTCGGAGGCAACATTGTCATCGGTTTCTGAAAAAGCGACGCTATCTAATACACCCATAAGCGAAAAAGTAAATATCGTCATCATGCCCACGGATCACGACCCAAGGTACAGTTATTACTATCTGCCTGAGGATCAGCAGAAGTTTTCCGGCATGATGGACGCTATGCAACGGACTCCGCTGGACAAATTTCCCGCCGACACCTATCATTTGAACATCTGCGTTGCAAAGGATGGAGTATCATGGGAGATGCTCAGCAACGGAGCTTTCTTTTACTTGGATGATGACGGCGGCTTTTTGGGCGAAAATAAGGAATTGTATGATGAGATATTACAGATGCTCAGAGAGGAACTGAGCTTTGAGCCTTTTGATCCCAATCAGATTAGAGGCATCTCTGCTGTCGAAGTGGAGTACACTCAGCATAACACCGGACAAACGTTTAGTCAGCGTATAACAAATAGTAACGATATGAAGTTGCTCGAAAAACGTTTCAAATCCGCAAAACCGGTGGGTGGCGTCACAGCTTGTCCATTTTATGAAGCCCTAGTGACTTTAGAGAATAATGATGGGTCGGTAATTCGCATTCGCCTTGCTACTGATAGTTGTCCCATATATTTTGCAAACGGAGTCTGCTTTGAATATGAGGGGAGCTACAAAGAGATTGTCGGATTGTTTGATCAAATACCATGGAGAGAGTAAGCCAGAAGATATGTCAAATTGATATATAAAGAAGCCAATTGAAGCATTTATCTAAAACAACAGAACTTTAGAAAAGACTGCACTAAAGGTTTAATCCTTCGGTGCAGTCTTTACTTTTGAGCCTCNGCTTGAAGAGAGTCGGTCAAAAATTTACTTGTTTTCGTAAATCCCTAAGTTGAACTCCCATTAATGGGGGCTTTTTTTAATAGACTTCAAGTTTTTCATGATATATGAAATCAGCGCTATTGTCAAAATAGTTTTTTGTCACAGATGATGATGCAAAAGTGGAATCTAATGTAATCCACCTATCTTCTTCTGAAATATATATTTCATTCCATGCATGAAGTTCACTACGACCAGGAGCGGTATAATTACCCTTTATAACTTTTACCTGTAGGTTGGCGGCTCTTCCTAAAGCTGCAACTAAATTGGAATAGTCATAACATACTCCTGTGCCAGTTTTAAATGTGTGTAAAGCTCCATACTCATTGTCAAAGTTTTTTGCTAATTGTCGATAATATTTTTCATAATCATATGTAATATTTGATGATACCCATTCGTGAATCCTTCGTGCTTTTTCCATGTCATTTTTACTATCTTTGGTTATTTCATTTGCTAATTCAATAATCTCTTCGTGATTACTCTCAACATGTAATGTAGGAACTGTAAACCTGTTAACTTCAGTTAAATTTTCAATTTTCACAGTAGGACCATAACGATATTTTCTGTCTACCACATGAACTAAAACTGAAACTGTATAATCACCTGTTCCATCAATAAGCCATATTTCTTCATGAAAAGCACCATCTTCTAATTTTACATCATACCAACGCTGGATTTCATCTTTAACTATAAGTATTTTTATTTTTTCGTTTTCTGTCATTCCTGAAAAGGTTACTTTACCTTCTACTTTTGTTGGGATATTTTGGAGGGTTACCTTGTTAATTCGCATGAAACCTGGTGTGTATGCAGCTGATGTAGTGGATGTGGCAAATGCCACATTTACAAACATTGTTACTACTATGCAGAGCATGGCAAAAACTTTAATACTTTTTTTCATAATGATTCCTCCCTTTTTCGGCAACTCAGCCATCTTGGTTACAAATAAAACCGAAGATCTGTAGCTTTGCGTCCTCAATTTTCATTGAGTTTGCTATTATCGAAAGGGCGTATGATGTGTTTTAAGAAATTAAAAAGCTCTGACCGAATTACCAGACAGAGCTAATAAACATACATCATACTCTTATTTTGGCAACTCGGCTATCATAGTGATTACACACCTTAGACCCGCAGTTTTGCGTCTCTATCTTTCGATAGATTTGCCCTTTTCAAAACATAATTATTAAGTTGTATATATCTATTATATAACAAAACAAAATATTTTTCAATATATACCTCTTTTATTTTAATATTTATCTTGTTAACTCCACATTTACTTATGTTAAAATATTATGTTAAAATACTTATGTTAAGCTAATGAGAGAGTATTTTTAAAACAACTTTGTTAGTTATAATTTATATATCTAAAGTGCAACTGAATTCTTGCACCAGGTGATGTGGTGTGCTATACTTTAGTTAAGAAAAAATTGAAAAGGATTGGAAGTTTATTGATGAAATGTAATGTTGTACATTTATTCCAATATACACGTATTAGTGAATATACAGTTAGATTTCTTATTTTTGTTAAATTAATTCGTTTTCTGCAAAAATGGAGTATGCTACAGATGGGAGTGTTTTTAATATGATGATGTGTTCTATTTGTAAAGAGAATATAGCAGTTGTTTTTATAACTAAAATTATAGATGGAAAACAAACACAGGAAGGAATGTGTATTTCTTGTGCTAAAAAGAATGGAGTTCAACCAATTAATCAAATACTTGAGCAAACAGGTATATCTGACGATGAAATAGATGATTTAAGNAAGCAGATGGGGGAATTTATACAAGATATGAACATTGAGGATTTTGGTAATATGTCAGAGGACTTCGTAAATACTACAAATCCATTTTTGAATATATTTAATAAAAATTTATTTAGAAAAGAAAGTACTAAAAATTCAAAAAACGATGAAATAAATGAACAGAAAGATAGAGAAAAAGATTTTAAAAACAATAAAAAAATAAAAACACAAGAAAAAAAAGCGTCTAAGAGAAAAAAATATTTGGACACTTATGGAGATAATCTAACAGAAAAAGCCAGGAATAATAAAATAGATAGAGTTATAGGCAGAGATAGAGAAATAGATAGAATTATTCAAGTGCTTAACAGGAGAAATAAAAACAATCCTGTATTAATAGGAGAGCCAGGTGTTGGAAAGACTGCCATTGCTGAGGGACTTGCAGTTAAAATTGTTCAAAGAGAAGTGCCAGCAAAATTGTTTAACGTAGAAGTATATTTACTTGATTTAACAAGTGTTGTAGCTGGAACACAGTTTAGAGGTCAATTTGAGAGCAGAATGAAGGGAATTATAGAAGAGGCTAAAACATTGGGAAATATAATATTGGTGATAGATGAACTTCATAATATTATTGGTGCAGGAGAAGCAGAAGGTGCAATGAATGCGGCTAACATATTAAAACCTGCTCTTGCTAAAGGTGAAATACAGGTTATTGGTGCTACAACTCTTAATGAATATAGAAAACACATTGAAAAAGATACTGCATTGGAAAGAAGGTTTCAACCAGTACTTGTTGAAGAACCCTCCATGGAAGAGACAATTGAAATATTAAGGGGAATTAAGGATTATTACGAAGATTTTCACAGAGTTAAAATAACTGATGAAATAATAAAATTAACTGTTACTCTTTCAGAAAGGTATATAAATGATAGGTTTTTGCCTGATAAAGCAATAGATATTTTGGATGAAGCGGGTTCTAGGGCTAATATAAAAAATGTGGAATTAGCAAAACTTGACATGTTAAAAGAGGAACTAAAAATAGTTCAAGAAGAAAAAGAAAGTGCAATATCAGCAGATTCCATTGAAGACTATCAAAAAGCTGCAGATTTAAAGGTAAGAGAATGCAAACTTTTAGAAGAAATACATGAAATGGAAGAAAGGATTAAAGAAGTATATATTACTTCAGATGATGTTGCACATGTGATAGAGACTTGGACAAAAATACCTGTTAAAAGACTTACTGAAATTGAAGCAAAAAAACTTTTGAATTTGGAAGAACGTATTCACAAAAGGTTGATAGGACAGCATGATGCAGTTAAAAGTGTTTCAAAAGCTATAAGAAGAAGCAGGGCAGATTTTAGGAAAAAGAAAAAGCCAGCATCTTTTATTTTTGTAGGACCAACAGGAGTAGGAAAAACTGAGCTGGTAAGAACACTTGCAGTGGAGATTTTTGGAAGCGAAGATTCGCTAATAAGGTTTGACATGTCTGAATATATGGAAAAACATGCAGTTGCCAAATTAATTGGTGCACCTCCTGGATATATAGGTTATGATGAGGCGGGGCAGCTTACTGAGAAAATAAGACGAAAGCCATATTCTATTATATTGTTAGATGAAATAGAAAAGGCTCATCCAGATGTATTTAATATGTTTTTGCAAATACTTGAGGATGGAAGGATAACTGATAGTCATGGTAGGGTGGTAAATTTTGAAAACACCATAATAATAATGACTTCTAACGCTGGAACAAGTAACAAGGCAAGTGGGATAGGTTTTGGTAGTGATAACTATATTGCTATTGAAAACAAAGTAAAAGATGTTTTAAAAGAAATATTCAGACCTGAATTTTTAAACAGAATAGATGAAATAATTGTGTTTGACCAATTAAAAAAAGAGGAGCTTAGAAAAATAATTAAACTGATGCTTAAAGAAATAGAAGATGAAGTTAAGGGAAAAAATATGACAATAGAAATAGAAGAACCAGTTATAGACTTTATACTTCAAAAGGGTTATGATCCTAAATATGGAGCAAGGCCTTTAAGAAGAATGATTCAAAAATATATTGAAGATGAGCTTGCAGATATGTATATTAGAGGAACTTATACAGAAGGCAGTAATATTGTTGTTTATGTTGAAGGGGAAGAAATAAAATTAAAATAGGTAATTAATATATTTTAAGGATAAAAAGCGTTTATTTAAAATAAACGCTTTTTATCTGAAATCTATAATATAGAGGTTGTGTATGAAAAATTGTTCAATAAAGGTTTAGATATATTATATCATTTAAATAAAAAAATATTATTAAAATTATATTAAATATCAAAAACAAAGTGAATTACTATAAAAGTAAATAAGATGAAAAATATGCACCTGCTTAATACAAGATAATTAAAAATCCCATATAAGGAAGATGAAAAGTAATGACATTTAAAATAAAAAATAACAAAATAAAGATATTTTTTGCAAGTTTCATTTCTATAATTTCATTTTTGTTACTATCAGGCTGTGGAGCAAAGCCTAAAAAAATACAAAAAGAAATATTTTCGCTAAATACAGTAATAAATATAACTGTATATGGAGATGAAGAAGCTGAAAAGGTTTTACAAAGGGCTATAAACAGAATATATGAGATAGAAAACAGAATGAGTGCTACAATTTCTAAAAGCGATGTGTCATTAATAAACCAAAATGCAGGACAAAAACCTGTAAAAGTTCACGATGATACTTTTTTTGTTATTCAAAAAGCATTAGAATATGGAGAACTGACAAATGGAGCATTTGATATTTCAATATATCCATTGGTTAAATTGTGGGATATAAAATCTCAAAATAAAAATATACCAGCAAAAGAGGAAATAAATGATGCTCTTGATTTGGTAGATTATAAAAAAATAAAACTTAATTTTGATGAGAAGACAGTTTTTTTGGAAAAAGAAGGTATGTCAATTGATTTAGGAGGAATTGCAAAAGGATATGCAGTGGATGAAGTTAGAAAAACTTTAGAAGAAGGAGGAATAAAATACGCGCTTATATATATGGGTGGGGATATTGCAGTAATTGGAAACAAACCAGAAGGTGGATTGTGGAGAATTGGAATTGAAGATCCAAGGTACCAAAATGAAGGCTCCAGACATTTTGCAGTAATTGAAGGTGCTGATTTAAGTGTTGTTACATCTGGGGATTACCAGCGTTATATAGAAATAGATGGCAAACGCTATCATCATATATTTAACCCCTATACAGGCTATCCGGCAGAAGCAAATGTAATGAGTACAACTGTTGTTGGAAAAAGTTCTATAGATGCTGATGCTTTAGCAACAGCAATTTTTGTGTTGGGTGTAGATGAAGGACTTAAAATAATGGAAAAAACTAATGAATTTGATGGAATAATTGTTACTAAGGATAAATACGTATATATCACTAAAGGACTTAAAGATAAGGTGGATATTATAAAAAAAGAATATAATCAAGGAAATATTTAAAAACTATATCTCAATTTAAAAAAATATGATATTATATATTTATAGGTTCAATTAGTAGTGTAGCGTAAGCTTATCTTGCTAAAATTTCATAGCAAAGCAAAAACTATATTTTCATTATTATATTTTCATCTTTAGTTATAATTTGGTTGTAAATGAATTTATAGTTTAATAGAAGTGTCAATTCAAAAAAGTTTTAGTTGTTGTTTAAATTTAATAATAGGAGTGGGTATGTATGAGGTTATTTGTGGATATGATAGTAAATTTAGATCCAATAGGTGTAGTTATAATATCTATCATCCTTTTGATTTTTGCCTTTTCATTTACCATTAATTTAATAGTTAGAAGGAGATACATTTCCATTCAAAATGATTTAGAGAAAAATAAGGATAATGAAAAGGGAGAATTTAAAAATCCGTTGCTAAATAAAATAGTAGAATCTTACAAAAACACTGCTTTAGTTAATTACAATGAAGTAAATACCCAGGCTATAATAGAAAATTGTTTTAATACCAATCTTCGTACTTGCCTTTTGTTTGAAAGATTTATAAAGCATACCGTTTCAATATTAATAACTCTTGGTCTTCTAGGAACATTTTTTGGTTTGACATTGGCTGTTACTGATTTGGTAAATGTTTTTAGAAAAATAATGGAATCAGATGCAGTGACAGATCCAACATTTTCCACTGGTTTTTTAAATGAGCTTATTCCCTCTGTATATAGTATGGGAATAGCGTTTTCCACAAGTCTTTTTGGTATAGCCAGCTCAATACTTTTTACCATCTTCAATATTATATGTAGTGCAGAAGAGGCTAGAGAGACTTTAATGGTACGTATTGAGGAGTATTTAGACAATACAATATCCATTGTTATTGCAAAGGATAAAGAGACAGAGTATAATTTGATGAACAAGATATTAAAAGAAACATTTATTGAGTTTGGAGAAAAAATAGAAAATACATTAAAACAAACTGTTGAGTCCTTTGGAGAAAGTCTTACCAGTGTAGTAATGGACGTAAATGTTACTTCTAAGGCTTTGGATAATACTGTGGAAAAATTTGATTTGTCTCTTAAAAACTTTGCATCAAATATAAAAGACTTTACTGAGTTTAACAACAATCTTAGAAACAATATAGAAAAAATGGATGTAAGTTTTATAAAGGTTACAGAAGCTTTGACAGATACATCTAATATTATTTCTCAGAACTACAGTTCAATTGAAAATTTCTCAAAAGATATAAAAGATGCTGCAGAAGAAATGACTGAGTATAACCGCCAGGTAATTCATGATATATCAAATATAGTTATAGAAGTAAAGAATACAGTAACAACAATTAATGATCTAAGTGAAACAATTAAAAATGATTTGGGTGTTAGGACTGATGAAATTAAAGAATATCATGATAAAATAAACAATTTAATGACAAAGTTGGGTGAAGAAATTAGTATTTTAGGAGAAAAGACTTCAGAAGCCTTTTCAAAAAGTTTAGATGAAAATGGCAAAATTATATCCCAAAAAGTTGTTGAAAGTATGGAGGGTATTTTAAAAGAAATATTTGTTATTATGGATGAATTTAAGGAAAATGAAAAAATGTTGGCAAAAACGATTGTAATGCTTCCTGACCAACTTTTAACGTATCATGAAACTGCTTCTGCTCAGATAAATAAACAGCTAGATGATGTAAAAAGGCTCTTGAGAAATAATTGAGGTGAAATCTAATGAAAATTAGAAGAAGAAATTTTAAAAGAGATCACGAAACACCAAATTTTTGGCCTTCATTTACAGATGTAATGTCAACAATTGCATTGGTATTGTTTTTTTTAATGTTATTAGCATATATACAAAATATGGTTACAGGAAATAAGCTATTGCATAATATAGCTAAATTAGAGGAAAAAGAATTAGAACTTAAAAATGTTGAATATGAGTTGGCCATTCAAAAAGCAGAGCTAGAAAAAGTCAGAACTGAAGCAGAGAGGATAGGCAATGATTTGGCTATTTCACAAAAGGAAATTGACAAACAGCGTGAAATAATTGCAAATAGCAACCGTGAGCTTAGTGAATTGCGTACAAAGCTTGAAGCAATAGCTGTCCTTCGTTTGGATGTTTTAGAAAAAGTAAAACATTCAATAGAAAGCGAATTAGGAAGCACAACAGCAAGAGGAGAAGAGCTTGTTACCATAGGAGATAATGCAAATATTATCATAAATGAAAGTCTTGTATTTGAAACTAATTCCTATGAAATAAAGCCAGCAGGAAAAGAACTTTTAGGTCAGTTTGCAATAGCATTTGAAAAAATTTTAGATGACAAAAATACAAGAAACTATATTGATTCAATTAATATAGAGGGTCACACTGATGATGTGGGTACTTCAAGTTATAACAGGGAGCTGTCTGCAAAACGTTCAGCTGAGGTGGTAAACTACCTTATGAGTTCAAATCCCCAACTAGAGAAAAAGTATGCTGGTTTCTTTGCAACGGTAGGGTTTTCAAAATTTAGACCAATAGCTTTAGGGTTCAGTGAAGCTGCAAGACAAAAGAACAGGAGAATAGAGATAAAAATAGCAATTAAAGATTCAAGTATTCAGGACATAATAGAAGATTATCTTGATGAAACCAATGAAAAACTTAACCTAATACATGGTGATTTATATGAAGAATAAAACTGAAAAAATGGATATAAGAATAATAAAATATGAGCAATATATTAAAGAAAATCCTGAGAAAGCCTATGGATTTTACTGCTTAGGAAGACTTTATTTTAATCTTGGGAAATATAATGCTGCAGAAAACTATTTTAAGAAGGCACTTTCACTTGATGAAGGTTATACCCGTGCAATAATAGCTTTAATTGAACTATATGTATATAAGAAAAAGTTTATAAAAGCAGTATTTCTTTTTTCCAAACACCGACAAGATATTAATAAAAATTATATATTTAGAGTTAAACTTGTTCGGGGTGTTAGTTCCTTCTACAGTAAAAATGATTTTTTTAGAACTGGTTCTATAGGTTTTTTGAAAAGACTGTTTTTAAAAAACACTATGAGATATGCAAGAGAGTTGGTTCCAAAAGAGTCCAGCAATATAGTTCTTAAAATTATTTTGTGCATGTATTATTTAAAAACAGAAGAAAATAATATTTTTGTAATGCAGATGTTTAAAACATGTGTATATTGGGATGGGCTGGATGATCATTTGAGATGGGAACTTTTAAAGGCTTTATCAGATTCAGGCAATAACCTTGTTTATGATATGAATATTGCCAAAAAATTCACATCAATTCCCCATTCTAATTGTTCAGATGAATATGCAGGGATAATATTAGCGGCGTCTATGCTTAAAGGAGATGCTGCAAAAACAGCAGAAATATACAACTTGGCAAATAAATACAACAAAAAGTTAACACCTGAAATAATGTGGAGGTATGTATATTGGTGCAGGGAAAATTCTTTCTATGATCCTTCAGTTTATGATTGTTGTAATAAATTAATAAAATTAGGATGGATGGATAGAGTTGTTGCCGAGACATTTTTAACTTTAAAAGAAAAAGATAGTGTTAAACTTTCAAAACGTAATGAACAAATGCTAAAGCTATATGGCTATATAGATTCACTCTGATATATTTTTTAATAGGCCTCTTTTATATTTAACTTTAAGTATTCTGTAAATAGATTTATCTATACTGTCTTGTGTAATATCCCCATTTATAGCAGCGTCTAAAATGCCATTGTATGCCTTTTCCAATGAATCAGGCATGAGGAGAATATCTGCACCTGCTTTAAAAGCCATAATTGACGCTTTATCACAAGGCCAATGTTTTTTTATAGCCTCCATTTCTAAAGCATCGGTTATTATAAGACCATCATAATTTAATTCTTTTCTTAAAAGACCTGTCAATATTTTCTTTGAAAGAGTTGCAGGTAAATCATCTGAATCTATTTCAGGCAATATTATATGTGCTGTCATAATGGCATCAGCGTCTGCAGATATTCCTTTTTCAAAAGGAACAAATTCTATCTCCCTAAGTCTTTCAATACCATGCTCTATTATTACCGCTCCTTTGTGGGAATCTTTAGAAGCATCTCCATGTCCAGGAAAGTGCTTTAAAACGGCACTGACATTTTCTTCTTGCATTCCTTTGACAATTTGCTCCACCATTATTCCCACTTTTTGTGGATCTGAGCCAAATGCCCTATCTCCTATAACAGGATTTTTGGGATTGGTATTTACATCGGCAACTGGAGCAAAATTCATGTTAAATCCAAGGCTATAAAGTTCACTTCCTAATTTGCTTCCAAGCTGGTATGCAAGGTCTGGATCATTTTCTTCACCTATTTCTTTGGCAGAAGGAAGTTTTGTTATTCCCATTTTAGGATTGCTTCCAAGTCTGCTTATCCGTCCACCTTCTTCGTCCACAGATATAAAAAGGGGGATTTTGCTCACAGACTGCATACTTTTAATTAAATTTGATGTTTGAGTTCTGGTATCTATATTTTCACTAAATAATATAACGCCTCCTATTTTAAATTTCTCTATTTGGTTTTTCATATGTTCATTCATTTCATAAAGATTGTTTCCTTTTTCATCTTTTCTAAAGGCTACAATAAACAGCTGTCCAACTTTTTCTTCTAATGTCATTGAGGCAATTAAATTGTTTATTATTATATCCATATCTTCCACATCCTCCCCATCTTCTGATGAATGTTCTGGTACAGGTTTTGGGGTGGGTGTTGAGGGTGATTTAGTAGCAGTCGTTATGGTGTTTTTAGGAGACTGTGGAGTTTGGCTATTGTTACAGCCAGCAAATAATAAAATAATGCTTACAAATAGTATTTTTAGGGAATTTATTTTTTTCAAATCAACACAACCTTATCAATTTCTTAAATTCACATTATTTATTTTATCAATGTAGATAAAATTTATCAATAACAAATAACTATATTTTGGAATCCAGCTATATGTTGAGGATTTTTAGATATGTGCCGATATAAGTATTAAAGATTATTTATATTGCACAACAGATTAGAAGTTTGTGCTAAATTTATCTAAAAGTAGAGAAGGAGATGTTTAAATGAGTTTTTTGAAAAATCAAAAAATAGGGGTAAAATTAATGTTAGGGGTTTCAATTGCATTTATTTTAACAATAGGAATAATTGTAACTCTTGCTACAACCCAATTTAGTTATTATGTTCATAATTTTAGCGAACAACAGGCAATTAAAGGCATGGAGGGATTAGAGGCTGAACTTGATAAATTGCAAAATAATGCATTGGAATTTGGCAATGTATTGGCTGTTCATCCGGATATAATAAAAGGCATAGAGGAAAATAATGACCTTTTATCTGAAACCATTGGTATGTTTAAGGAAAAAACAGGGGTAGATTTTATAAAAGTAACAGATACAGAAGGTATGATTATAGCTAACACCCATACCTTTCAAAATTTTGGAGACAGTATTATTAATCAAAAGAATGTGCAGTCTGCTCTTGAGGGAGAAGCCTTTTCAACAATAGAAAAAGGCAATTTAATAGAATTTGCTGTTCGAGCAGGAATACCAGTTTATGGCGAACAAGGAAACATCATAGGTGTTATTTCCCTTGGATATAGTCTTGACAATTTGGCGTTTTTAGATGAGTTAAAATCAACTTATAAAACTGAACTTACATTGTTTTTAGGAGATGAAAGGTATAATACCACCATTGAAATGGATGGAAAAAGAATATTAGGTACAAAACTTGATGGTAAAATAGCAGAAAGAGTATTAACAAAAAATGAGGAGTATTCTGGAGATGCAGATATTCTTGGGGCAGAGTATGTGGTAGCTTATAAGCCCCTAGTAGATGGAAATAATCAGACAATAGGTGTTATTTTTGCAGGACAGAAATATGATGAAGTTTTAGCAATAAAAAATAAAACTATATTATATATTTCCATAGCTACAACTGTATTAGAAATTTTATTATTGGTTTTTGTGGGCTTTTTTGTAAGTAAAGTTATAACAAAGCCATTAAAAAAGCTTGTAGAGGTTTCAAATACATTAGCAGATGGGGATGTGGATATTTCAATTGAATCTTCTTCAAAGGATGAAATAGGAGAACTTACCGATTCTTTTAGCAAGATGATAGATAATATAAAGCATCAGG
>JGI24709J26583_10003042_pt1 | contig 13398 bp, 10 predicted proteins | sample BioPla2DNA1_FD_26583 | JGI IMG/M metagenome (IMG submission 26583) | reverse complement strand
ATCTGCAACAGCAATAACTAGACCTGCATTAACACCCATATAAGACGCTGTATAGAGTGGGTCTGCGGCAACATTAAGCCCTACGTGCTTCATAGCACAAAAAGACCTCGCCCCTGCAATTGATGCTCCAATAGCAACCTCCATTGACACCTTTTCGTTTGGTGCCCATTCTGCATATATTTCATCATACTTTGCTGCGTATTCGGTAATCTCTGTGCTGGGTGTGCCTGGGTAGCTTGAAACTACTGTGCAACCCGCCTCATAAATCCCTCTTGCAACCGCCTCGTTTCCTAATAAAAGCTTTTTCATCTTACATCCTCATTTCTTAAGTCAAGCACTCTTTTTGCTTTGCCGACAAATCTTTCAATCGTATTTTGTTCTACTATACTTACTTTGCATTGTAGCCCCAGTACAACTTGCAAATTATCTTTAATCTTCTTTTGTAGCTTTTCAATATATGAATAACTATCAACTATTGCAGTGTCAACAAGCTCTACCTTAACCTCAAGTGTGTCGACTAGCCCCTGTGTGCGAACAACAAGCTGATAGTGTGGACCTACTCCATCAATACCCACTAAAACGCTTTCAATTTGTGATGGAAATACATTAACTCCCCTAATTTTAAGCATATCATCTGAACGACCTTTGACCTTGTCCATTCTTACACCCGTTCTGCCACACTGACAAGGTTCATAATTTAGCCTTGTAATATCTCTTGTGCGATAACGAAGTAGAGGTATGCCCTCTTTTGTAAGAGTTGTAACTAATAGCTCTCCCGTTTGCCCTTCTGGCAACACTTCAAGGGTTTGAGAGTCAATAATTTCCGGCAAAAAATAATCCTCACAAAAATGCAACCCGTCACGATATACACATTCACCTGAAACGCCAGGGCCCATAAGCTCACTCATGCCATAGTTATCAGTTGCAAACAAATCCCAACCATTCTCAATAAGGGAGCGCATTTCTGGGGTACATCCTTCAGACCCAAAAATCCCTAATCTTAAGTTATAATCGTCCATTGAATAATCAAGCGACTTTGCAACCTCGCACATATAAAGAGCATATGACGGTGTTGCGACAAGGGCTGTTGTTTTAAAGTCACGCATATACATAAGAGCTTTTTCAGTGTTTCCGCTAGAATTTGGAATTACTGTTGCCCCTAATTTTTCAAGCCCATAATGCAAACCAAGTGCGCCTGTAAACATCCCGTATCCAAATGAAATTTGAACAATGTCATCGCTCGTAGCACCAGNTGCAGCACAAAGCCTTGCAACGCAGTTTGACCACATATCCAAGTCATTTTTTGTATAACCTACAACTGTCGGCTTGCCGGTTGTTCCTGATGATGCGTGAATTCTTACAATGTTTTTCATCGGTTGTGCAAACAGACCAAAGGGATAATTATCTCTTAGATCATCCTTTGTGGTTGGTGGTATGTATTTTATGTCGTCTAGTGATTTTATTTTATCGGCAGTCACTCCTGCCTTGTCAAGACGATTTGTATAAAAAGGCACGTTTTTATAACAATAATCGACTGTCCATTTTAATCTTTCAAGTTGCAAAGCCTCAATTTCTTTGCGATTCATTGTTTCTATTTCTTTTTGGAAAAACATCGTCATTCTCCTTCAAACGACCTTAAATCACAGCAAAAGAGGTTTCTTGCTGTGATTTAGCTTTTATTCTAACATAACTATTCAGTTTTAACAATGCCAGTATAGAAAAATTCATCATTATTTTTTATGTATATTTTGTTAGTGATTGCGCTTACCGATAAACAAAGAATAATTGACGCAACCATTGCCGATACTGCAAAAATAGGCCCCTTAGCTGCAATGCTGATTAAAGATGCGTTTGTAGAGCCACCAACTATGATTATCATTTTGCAAAGTGCTGGTATTATTGCAATTGTAAACCCGCCTATCATTCCACTCCAAGCACCCGCACGGTTAAGCCATTTAACATATAACGCTAACACATATGGTGCAAGGAAAGAGCCAGAAATTATGCCCCAAGAATAACTCATCATATCGAGTATTGGTGTGTCTGTGTTTGCTACAACATATGACAGAGCAACAAAGAAAACGCACAATATTTTTATTATTTTTGATGTGTTTTTTTCGTTCAGCTTATCTTTTAGCATAACTTTTAACAGGTCAATGGTAAAAGTAGAGCTTGCAGTAAGCGTAATAGAACATAAAGTTGATACGGATGCTGCAATGAGCAATACAATTACAATTCCTAATAAAACATTAGAAATATTTGCAACCTTGAGCATTGTTGGAACTATGTAATCTTGCGCTGGCATGTCCACCCCTACGGTAAAAAATCTGTGGCACAAAGAGCCTATAAAATAGCCACCACCTGCAACAAGAAATCCAAAAAAAGTAGAAATTACTATTCCTTTTTTTGCTTGCTCATCATCCTTAATACCAAAGAATTTTTGAATCATTTGTGGCAAGCCCCATGTGCCAAAGCTTGTCATAAGAACTACCGAGCTTAATGATATTATTTGCATTTTGTCAAGTTTGGGAAGCCCTTGTGGTGAATGAGCGTATTCAAAAAGCCCTGCAATTCCACCAACAGCATCACTTCTAACAATTGCAAAAATCAATGCAGCTACACCAAACATCATAATAATACCTTGAACAAAGTCTGCTCTTGATTGAACAAAATATCCACCAAAAAGCAACATAGCCATCGACAGAGCTGCAATAATTATCATACAAATTGTGTCGTCAATACCAAGCAAAACCTCTGCAACACTTGCAAGCCCTTTATATACTGATGCCGAATATGGGATAAGAAAAAAGAAAATAACTATTGACGAAAACAGCTTCATCGCACCACTATTATAGCGAACAGCAAAAAACTGTGGCATAGTTTTTATTTTTAGCCTTGCAGAAACATCCCGAGTCCTGCGTGCCAAAACTTTCCAAGCAAGCCACGAGCCAAACACGGCATTTCCTATTCCGGAAAATATTCCCCAAAGACCATATTGCAGACCCGTGCCACCCGCATATCCAACGAACATAACCGCCGAAAAATAAGCAGCACCATAAGACATTGCAGATATCCAAGCACCTGCATTTCTTCCACCAACAGTTAAGTCGGCAACGCTTTTTGAACCTTTGCCAGCAATAATACCTATAACCATCATAACTATTATGTATATTGCAATAGTAATCCACACCGTGATATTTTCCACAAATCCCACTCCTGTATTATACTTCTTTCACTCTAGCACTTTAAAGCTTTTACGTGTTAAAGTAACTGAATTATAATACATCAATAACCGACAAAAGTCAATAATAAACGGTAAAATTGTTATTATTTAAAAAATGCCTCTACTCCACCTTTTTTCTTGTTTCTACTATACACTTGTGGAGGGCTATAGGACACCAAAATCGTGTCGTCACCAATTATTTCAATATCGTGCCACAAAACACGAATGTCCTCAGAGGCTGCCCCAAAAAGCTTACTACGACCAAAAATTATAAGTGCCACCATTTGACCGGTTATTGTATCAAATTCGATGTCGCACACACAGCCAAGCCTTCCACCATCTTGCTTATTTATTACTTCCTTATTTCGCAAGTCGCTAAAACAACAGTTCATAATTATCATCCTCCCTTTTTAATACTATTCAGAAGAAGGATAAAATTGAACTAAAATTAAAAACTATTTTATTCTCGTTTAATCAAATTCATATGTCAACGCCTTTTACTTTATCTTATATTGCAAAACATATAAAATGAATTGATTGATTTTGTTTTGCTTTTTATTTTTTAAAAAAGTTTAATGAAAAGATAAAAAAAGCTTGCAACTACAACTAAAAAAGTTATAATTACAAGCGTTTTGGTGATCCATCGGAGATTCGAACTCCGGACACCTTGATTAAAAGTCAAGTGCTCTACCGACTGAGCTAATGGATCATATTGCCTAAGGCACTTGACTATAATATACGATTTGTTTCATAATGTCAAGCATTTTTTTAAGTTTTTTTAAAAATATTTTACCCCGCAATTTTTAGCGGGGATAAATCGTGTAACTACAATGTTTTTATCTAAAAATTATAACCGCAGTAGTCCCAATTGCAACTATAAAAAATAGTATCGCTAAAATTCTTGTTCCCTTTTCTAACAATGCTTCCTTGTGCTTTCCTTTTGTTTTGTCAAAAAATCCACCCGAAGAATCTCCGCCAACAAAAGCACCTGAAAGATTTGACTGCCTGTCCTTTTGCATAAGAACTATTATTATAATAGCAATTGACAATAATATCATAATTATTGCACCTGCAACCTGTAAACTTGTCATAAAACAACCTCCGAAAACTCTTTATGTTGGAATATTTTATCACACTTTTTTACGAATTGCAAGGTTTTAAAAATTCTAAAACAAATTACAAGTTTTTCTTTTTAATTTTTAAAAATGAAATCTTAATAAACTTTTAATAATGTTGTTACAAATAATATCGCCAAAGAGAGTATAATAAATAGTTATTGTGTTTTTTAAAGTAAAGGAAGGCAAAACCATGAGTAATAAGAACTTTTTTGACCAATTCGATGATTATGATGAAAATATTGATATAGTCAGCGATAGTAGCAAAATACCGCAAAAAAATAGGGATATTGTTGCAAACAATAAAAAGAAAGATTTTTTTGCAACACAAGAGTTACCCACAATTCAGGTGCAAAGAAAAAATATCAATCCAAATAAAAACAGGCAAGCAAACCAAAATTATACTAATGTATATAGCAACAGAAATTCTGCTAATAAAAATCATCCACAAAAGATAAAGAAAAAGCCTACAACACCTTTTAAAAAGGCGTTTTTCACGGTTTTTTTAGTGGCTTTACTTATTTTTGCAATAGCTATTGGTGTTATCTCAAACATATTTGGTGGAATAAATTTTGATAAAAACATCAAGGACAATGCGTTTGTTGATAGCTCTAGCTTAATCGGAAAAAGAGGCGTAAAAAACATATTGCTAATAGGTAGTGACGCTCGTGAGGGTGACACTGTTTATCGCTCCGACACTATGATGCTCGTTTCAATTGATACAAACAACAAAAAAATAAAGCTTACATCTTTTCTTCGTGACTCTTGGGTTGAAATTCCAGAAAAAGGCTATAAAAGGCTAAATTCTGCAACCGCTATTGGAGGAATCCAGCTGTTAATCGACACACTTGAATATAACTTTAAAGTTGATATTGATAACTACGCAATGGTGGATTTTGCAGCTTTTGAAGGCATTGTAGATGCATTAGACGGAGTTAATGTTTCTATAACTCAAAAAGAATCTGCGTATCTTAACAAATTTTTTATCAATGAAGGAATTTCAGTATCGGCAGGCGAAAATGTTCACTTAAATGGTCCGCAGGCTCTTGCATATTGTAGAATACGAAAACTTGATTCTGATTTTTATAGAACTGAAAGACAAAGAAAAGTTATGTTTGCTATAAAAGATAAAGCTTCACAAGCAAGTTTGCCAACTCTTCTTAAAGTTGCTAAAGAGATAACACCCTTTGTTCAAACCGACCTTTCAAAAAGTGAGATTACAAAACTATCCATTAAAGCGTCAACCTCATATTTAAAATACGACATTGAGCAAATGAGTATTCCCGCTGACGGTACTTGGAAAAGTGCAACAAAAAGTGGACAAAGTGTTCTTGTTTTTGATATTGAAGAAAACTCTCGATTGCTAAAAAACTTTATATACGAATAATTTTATTTTAAAATGCCATTTAATAATTTTATGGCATTTTTTCTTTATTAGCATTTACTTTTTAAACAAATTTGTTATAATTATATTTGAAATATTGTTTAAAATGAGGTTGAGTGCGCTTATGAGGAAGTCAAATGAACATAAAAATAATGTTTCAAAAAAAGCTAAAGTGTTTTTATTAATTTTAGTTATCATTTTTAATATTGCTGGCCTTTTTCTATTTGAGGCTTTTTTCACTTCTATAAATCTTTTAGAAGACATTGTTTTAAGTTCTTCTTTTTGGTCAAAGATTTTTTCTTTGGTTTTAAATAGCTACTCTTCATTAGTTTTTATAGTAGCAATTGCTATCTATGTTTCTTTGTTTTTTACATTTTTTATATTTAATGAAAGTTTGCTTTTTCCATCAAGAATTACTATCATTTCTATTGGGTTTAGCAGTGCTGTTTGTTTGCTTGTTAATGCTGTTGTTTATATTTTTTATCACTTTAGCATTTCCGCAGGAATTCAAGTTTTAAACATTTTCCCCATTATTACGATAGTAATATCCAGCGTTTTATTAAATTCTGACTTGATAGATTTTTATCAAGGTTTGTATAATCCGCACAACTCTATATTGAGCCTGCCTGTTAGGGAGCTGATTGACAAAACCTTTAACCTTTTTTATACTCACGAGCAAACTTTGCAGTATAATAAATCAATTGCAAATAGCGAAGATTTTGATTTGAGTTATGACTTAAATACACTAAACGATGGTAACGAACATAAAACAGACCACGGTTTTTTTAGTCACGAAGCTCTAGAAACTGCAGCACAGCATATAGTTTCAAACCTTGATAGGGCAAGCTTTGAACAAAAGCCAAAAAATAATAACCCCAAAACTTAAAACTTCAAAATATATAAAAAGACAGCACAGGTTTTATTCTGCGCTGTCTTTTTTAATGCTCAAATTATATTTGCATTGCCTAACTAATTTCTTATACTCATCGTATGTAACAAATATATTTATAAGTTTAAGTAGCGAATTCGTAGAAAGTCTTAAAGGCAAATCAAGCTCTTTTAAAAGCTCATTTCTTAGAGCTTTGCTGTTTTTTCCACCCGAAATACCATCTTCAAAAAAATCAGCACTTGTTATTTCTTTGCTTTTTGTAGCTGTTTTTGAGTAGGTCACTCCCGCCTTTTCAAACGCTTCTTTTATCAAATCAACAGGTATTCCCTCAACACCTAACTTACCTTCTTTAGACGGGTTATCCTTACGCTTTTCTTTACCAAAAATATCCGGTATATAAACGTGGGTAACATTGCTTTGCTCGACGCTACCACCAACAAATGATCTTATTATAAATCCGGCAGAATCACTGTCTGTCAAAACTATTATTCCTTTTGTTTTTGCAAGATTTTGTATCAGCTTTTGCTTTTCTTTATCTTTAAATATTGCAAATCCATCCGTCTCAATTATAACAGCGTCAACTATTGATGAGAGTTTTATTTTGTCATACTTACCCTCAACAATTATAGCTTGTTCTATTTTTATCAACTCATTATTCATTTACACCCTCGCAAGCTTTATCATAAGCTGTTCAAAAACTACACGATTATCTTCGTTTGTTTTTTTAAGTTTTACATCTGCAACGCTTAAATATTCAAGACATTCACGAAGCTGGCTTTTAGACATTTTTCTACTCCTTGAACTTGCGTTTCTAAGCCTGAAATCGCTTTTATACTGCGTTCCAAAAGCGCCCTTCAAAACCGATATGTTATTTCCTGATTCCAGCACAACTTTAGCCCTATACATATCAACATAAGCACTAATTAACGCACCACAAATCATAACTGGCTCTGTTTTTTGAGTTAGCAAAATGTCCAACAATTCAAAGGCATTATCAAACGATTTTGCCAAAAGAGCATCCACCATTTGAAACGCTGTTGCCTCTAAAGTTTTTATCGCAACTGCATCTATCTCTTTTTTTGTTATATCCCCTTTTGAGTATGCGCACAATTTATCAAGTTCATTTAAAAGAGTGTTCATATCATTTCCGACAAGGGATATAAAATAGTTAGCATTTTTCCTAGTCATTTCACAACCACGCTTTTTTGCGCCCGACAAAACAAGCGCTACAAGGTCGTTTGAGCTTCTTTTTTTTATTTCTGCTACTGCCCCATTTTTTTCAATAAGCTTTTGGATTTCCTTTGAATTTGCCTTTTTAGTTGAAAAGCCTTTGTTGTCCATCCAAAAAACTAGTACACAAGTGTCTGGCAAATCTGAAAGCAACTCAATTATTTTATTTTTTTCAGTATCATTCGCACTATCAAAATCATAATCGTGTACAAGCACACAGGTTTGCTCACACATCATTGGCAAAGATTCAACGCAAGACGCTATTTCGTCTGCATTTGCATTTTCTTCACTAAGATAATGAAAGTTAAATGCCTCAAGTCCCTTTGGGACTACTTTTTTTGCTATTTGATTTGCATAATGTTGTTTTAAAAAACTTTCATCACCAATTATTAAATAAACTGGCAAAAAGCTTCCACTAGAAATATTTTTTCTTAGCCCTTGCTCATTTAACTTCAATTTGCATTTCTCCTAATAAAAAAGTCTGTATTTCCACGCGTTTTAATCTCTATCGTACCATCGCCAGTAGAAACGGCGTTACCATAATTTTTATTTATATTATGTATTGTATTTTGAGATTTTTCAAATTCATCTGATATTATTATAGTGTCAAAATTCTTATATTCCAAACCACAAGGCACTTTTGAACGACAAATTAAAACATCTGACTTTAAAAACTCTTGTGGAATTTTTGATATGTCAATTGTTGGGATAAAAGTAATAAGCATTTTAAAGTTTCCAATCTTAATCGTTGAAAACGACGCAACATCGCCACTATTAAGATATATATCAACATCGTCCCACAGTAATATTTGCAAATTTATGTCTTCTGATTCTTGTTTTAAGACTTGCATACCTACATTATAATTTTCACGAATTTCATCCTTTGCATTGCTCTGTGTTTTTTGAGTTCTCGGAACAATTAAAAGGTCTATTTTATCTGTATTATTTTGCTGTAATACTTTGTCTATATTCCATTTCGCAAAATAATTTCCGTCACAACCAACAACTGCACTATGGTCTTTTCTACTTAAAACCACACTGGTGCCATTGCCAACCTCAACTATATTTATTGTTGTAATTCCATTATTTAATATTTTATCAAACAGCATTGCAAAAAGCAAAATATTAAGAGATAAAAGTGCTGAAAGTTGCAAATTTTTCTTTGTATCTCCTTTTATAATCAGTGCAAAAGCTATAATCAAAAACACCGAAATTACCCAAGGAATTATATAATTATTGTGTAGCGACACATACGACAGGCTGAATTTTGCAAAAAAGTTTGTACACCAAAGCATATATTTTGCAAGAAGCCCACAAATAAAAAAGATTGGATATTTTAAAATTCTAACAACAGGAATTGCAAAAATAACCACACCGACTCCTGATAAGAGCATTGCAACCCCCGCTATATTTGTTATAAACAAGTTTACTACAGGAGAAATCAGTGAAATAGCATTAAAACTTAATAACAAAACAGGAAAAGTAAATATCGTTGCACTAATTGTTATTATAATCAAATCAATTACTGTGTTAATCAGAATTCTAAGGTTTTTATTTTTAATTGGNTTTGTTTTTTCTTTTGTTATTTTGCCCATNGGNTCAGACATTAAAAGTATGCCGAGTGTTGCACAAAAAGATAGCAACAAGCCAACATTTGTGNCACAAAAAGGGTTGCTAATAGTGACTAAAAGTGCAGCTACTCCAAGTGAGTTTACAGAGTCTGGCTCTGCGTCCAAAAGCTTTCCGCCCATAAATATAAACATCATAATACCTGCACGCATTATTGACGGTGTAAATGCACAAAGACACATAAAGCACAGTATAAAAGCCATAGAAACACCTGCTGATTTTTTGCGCCTAACACCTAGATTTCTAAGCCCTTGATAAACAAACATCGACCACATTGATGCGTGAAGTCCCGAAACTGCAAAAAGATGAGTAACGCCAGTCTTTTTAAAGCTTTTATACGCATTTTCTGATATGTATCTAGAGTCGCCAATTAGCATTGCTGCTAAAATTGCACCTTCATCGTTAGGTAACATTTCTAAAATTGCATCTTTTATGTATTGCCTAAGCCTTATAAATTTATAATAAAACGGCTTATTTTCAGTCTTTATATGCTCAATATCCTCAAAAGTATAAGCACCTATATACACACCCTTTGACTTATAATACAACTTTTGGCTACTATCTTTTCCAAGCTCATAAAGCGTTGCGTTGTTTATATCCACCTTATCATAATACTGGGCGTCTGTGAGTGTTGATGAGGATAACCTTATTTTCATTTCATAATCTTGACCGTTTATTTTGCTTGTTTTTATTATATATCTATACGCCTGACTTTCACTTTTTCCTACATCTTCAACAATTACTCCCTGAATAGAAACATTTTGACCCGCAAGCGACAGTTGTGGTTTATACTCATAATTTGTTTTTGTAATAAAAAGAAGACAAGCACAGGCAACCGCCAAACACGCAGACGGTATAACCACAGCTTGCCTTAATTTTTTTATAAACATTGATACTGCAAAAACTACAAGGCTAAACACAAGAAATATGAGTGCGAAACGCTCTCCCGTTTTGCCGATTATAACGAGAGTTAGTAAAAAAGATATACCAATAACCGCCATCGGTCGTTTCAACGCAAATCAGCTCCACCTTTTGCTATGCCTTCTTTTGCCTTATCTTTTAATTTAAATTTTAGCCTGGTGGCCAAGAAAAATCCCTGCCACCCAGCAGATGAAAATGCAAATGTGGCACTGTTTGCCCAGCACTATCTCCCGCATTTGTAACTACTCTAAAACTGTTATTTAACTTTAGCTCTCTTGCGATTTTTGCAATCACTTCAAACATATGTGCTACAATTTGTGCATTACTATCATCTATATACGCAGCGGACACAATATGTTGTTTTGGAATAACTAAAATATGCACTGGCGCTTTTGGGTCGATGTCATAAAAAGCGTAGACTAGCTCATCCTCATACACTTTGTTTGATGGAATTTTGCCATTTATGATTTTACAAAAAATACAATCCATTATGCTCCACTCCCCTAAGATAATTTGAATTTTATTTTATCATACTAGCAACAATTGACTCAGCAGATTTTATAGCGTCCTGTGTTTTTGACATATCCTTTGCCCCTGCCATTGCACTATCCGGCTTTCCACCACCACTACCGTTTGCAATTTTTGCAACTTCTCTAACAATATTTCCCGCGTGGGCACCTTTTGCTACTGCATCTTTGCCACAAGCACAAGCAAAATTCACGCTACCTTTTTTGGGCTGTGTTCCTGCAACAATAACAACTATATTATCACCATTTTGCTTTGCACTATCACAAATTGTTCTAAGGTCATTTGGTGCGGTGTCACTTACAATTGCGGTTATTAGCTTGATTCCGTTAATATCTTTTGCATTCTCAAGCGCACTTTTTGCATTAATTGACGCAATTTCTGCACTTAGTTGCTCAATTTGTTTGTCCTTTGATTTTATTTCTGTTACAAGAGATGACGCCTTTGTTGCAAGCTCTGCGGTGTTCCCAAGCTTCATTGCCCTTGCAGTTGAAACTATTAAATGCTCTTTATTCGATATAAAATCGAGAACTCCAAAGCCTGTTACACCCTCAATTCTTCTAACTCCGGCAGCAACAGAGCTTTCGCTGATTATTTTAAAAAGCCCTAGCTTTCCTGTGTTGTCAACATGAGTTCCACCACAAAGTTCTGTTGAAAAACTGTCTGCTTTAACCACTCGCACTACATCGCCATACTTTTCACCAAACAGGGCAACTGCTCCCATTGCTTTTGCTTCATCTATAGGCATTTGGGTTGAGCTAACTGTTATTGCGTCAAGGATTGCTGTGTTAACTTCACTCTCAACGAGAGCAATTTCTTGCTCTGTGAGTGCTGAAAAATGTGAGAAGTCAAAACGAACTGTGTTTGCCGTTACAAATTGGCCTGCCTGTTCAACATGGTTTCCAAGCACTTTTCTAAGTGCTGATTGAAGCAAGTGAGCTGCTGTGTGATTTCTCATTATAGCTTTTCTTTCTTGCTCATTTACTTGCGCCAACACTGTATCTCCAGTTTTTACAGTGCCATTTGTAACCGTACCTTCGTGAAGAAAAACACCACTTTGAGTTTTTATTGTATTGTCAATTTCAACAGTAAAATCATCGTTTGAAATTATACCAGTATCTCCTACTTGTCCGCCACCCTCAGCATAAAACGGTGTCTTATCAAGNACTAAAATAACTTTATCACCGGACTGTGCTGTTTCATTTTTTTGCGTACCCATAATAATTGCTTCTATTTTTGCATTTGATGAAAATGTTGTATAACCTAAAAACTCGGTTTCTTTAATATCATCGGCAGCATTATCGGTGCCTTTCCACGCATCTGCACCAGCGTCCTTACGGGCAGCTCTTGCTCTTTGCCTTTGCTCTAAAACAAGCTTATTGAACTCATCTTCATCAACTGTCATCGACTTTTCTTCTAAGATTTCTTTTGTAAGGTCTATTGGAAAGCCAAAAGTATCCGACAATTTAAACGCATCTTCACCACTTAAAATGCCATCTTTAGAGTTATCAATCATTTCGGTTAATAGTTGCATTCCCGTGTCAATTGTTTTTTCAAAGCTTTCTTCCTCACTTTGAATTATCTTGATTATAAAGTCGTGCTTTTCAACAAGATTTGGGTATGCAGACGCATTTTCTTTAATTACGGTTTCACAAACCTGTGCAAGAAAAGGCTCGTCAANTCCAAGTAATCTGCCGTGCCTTGCAGCTCTGCGAAGCAAACGGCGAAGAACATAACCTCTACCTTCATTTGATGGCATTACACCGTCACCAATCATAAATGTCGTGCTTCTAATATGGTCGGTAATAACACGAAGAGAAACATCTGTTTTTTCATCTTCATTATATTTTACATTTGCTATTTTCATTATATGTTTCATTATATTTTGAACTGTGTCAACCTCAAACAGATTATCAACACCTTGAGAAATACAAGCAAGCCTCTCAAGTCCCATACCGGTATCTATGTTTGGCTTTGCAAGTGGTGTGTAATTATTGTTGCCATCATTTTCAAACTGTGTAAACACAAGGTTCCAAAACTCTACATACCTGTCACAATCACAGCCAACTGCACAATCAGGAGAACCACAACCATAGCTTTCGCCACGGTCAAAGTGAAGCTCTGTACAAGGGCCACAAGGACCTGCTCCGTGTTCCCAAAAATTGTCCTCTTTGCCTAGTCTTACTACACGATTTGGAGCAATGCCCATTTCTTTTGTCCAAATGTTATATGTTTCATCGTCCTCTTCATAGACGCTTATAAAAATTTTATCCACTGGCATTTCCATAACTTGTGTGCAAAACTCCCACGCCCACGAAATCGCCTCACGCTTAAAATAATCTCCAAAAGAGAAATTACCGAGCATTTCAAAATATGTTCCGTGCCTTGCTGTTTTTCCTACTCTTTCTATGTCTGGTGTGCGAATACATTTTTGACAAGTTGTTATCCGATTTTTTGGTGCAACAACTTCCCCTGTGAAATA
>JGI24709J26583_10003031_pt1 | contig 13434 bp, 10 predicted proteins | sample BioPla2DNA1_FD_26583 | JGI IMG/M metagenome (IMG submission 26583) | reverse complement strand
ATTGAACAAGGAATTAAAATCGGTAGCGAAGTTTCAGGAGTTAAGCGGATCCACGTTCACGGTTTAAGGCATAGTCATGCTTCACTTTTGATACAAATGGGAGTGAATGTTGTTTTAATAAGCAAACGACTTGGCCATGAAAAGGTATCTACAACACTTGATACATATAGTCATTTCTTCCCAACAGAAGAAAAAAGCGTTATAGAACGCCTTAACATAATATAATTTATAGTAGGTTTTTAGTAGGTTAGAAATGACAAAGCCCGTAGAATCCATGCTCTACGGGCTTCGTGGTGGAGACGAGGGGGATCGAACCCCTTACCTCTTGAATGCCATTCAAGCGCTCTCCCAAGTGAGCTACGCCCCCGAAACACTCTGATAATTATATTAAAGCAATAGAAAAAAGTCAATAAATCCTAAATGCAAAAACATAGATTGATAAATAGATGCAAAATACCGAACAGAATTCACTGTTCGGTATTTTGCAGGTATTATCTTTTACACATTGCTGCAAACATTAATATTTAGAGTAAAAGATTCCTTGGCGGAGAAGGAGGGATTCGAACCCTCGAAGCCGTTTTGCGACTTACACGATTTCCAGTCGTGCGCCCTCGACCAACTAGGCGACTTCTCCATAATAAATTTTGATTAATTAAGACACAGAAAATAATACACTAATAACAGAATCTTATCAAGTAGATAGTTTCAAGCTTTTAATTTTATTAATATATGTTAGAATAATAAAACCTTTTAAAATTAAGTAAGTATCGGGGGAAGGAATGAAAATTACAAGAGTTTGTGAAATACAAAACAGTATGAAAGAGCTTTCCGGAAAAATTATCAGAGTTTGCGGATGGGTGAAGACGTCCAGAGAATCCAAAACTATAGGATTTGTTGAAATTAACGACGGGAGTTCTTTTGAAAATCTACAGTGTGTTTTAATGGCTGAAGAAGTTGAAAATTTTAAAAAGATTTCAAACGCATCTGTAGGAAGCTCTATATGTGTTACGGGGGAATTGGTTCTTACTCCTGAGTCAAAACAACCGTTTGAGCTGAAAGTTATAGAAGCTCAAATAATGGGAGGTACAGGAGATGACTACCCTTTGCAGAAGAAAAGGCACTCGCTCGAGTTTCTGAGAACAATAACTCATTTAAGGCCACGGACCAATACATTCAATGCGGTTTTCAGGGTTCGCAGTGAAACGGCCATTGCAATACATAAGTTTTTTTATGAAAGAGGTTTTATATATGTTCACACTCCAATAATCACCGGAAGTGATTGTGAAGGCGCGGGAGCGATGTTCCATGTAACCACGCTGGACATGAAGAATACTCCTGTCACGGAAAACGGAGATGTTGACTTTAAAGAAGACTTTTTTGGAAGAGAGGCTAATCTCACTGTGTCCGGACAACTGGAGGCTGAGGGCTTTGCTTTGGCTTTCGGAAAGGTATATACATTTGGACCGACCTTCAGAGCGGAGAATTCGAATACGCCCCGACACGCAGCGGAATTTTGGATGATAGAACCTGAAATGGCATTTTGCGATATAAATGACAATATGGACATAGCCGAAGATTTAATTAAATATATAATTAACCATTTAGAAGACAAATGTCCTTCTGAAATTAGCTTTTTCAACAAATTCTATGATAAGGAGCTGTTAACCAAATTCGAAAATATTAAAAACTCTGAATTTGTGAGAATAGACTATACCGAAGCAATTGAAATACTTGAAAATAACAATGATAATTTTGTCTTTAAGGCATTCTGGGGTTGTGATCTTCAAACTGAACATGAAAGGTATTTAACCGAAATTGTTTTCGGTAAACCCGTTTTTGTAATCAACTATCCGAAAGAGATAAAATCGTTTTATATGCGTCTTAACAATGACGGAAAAACGGTTTCTGCAATGGATATGCTTGTACCGGGGATTGGGGAACTTATCGGTGGAAGTCAAAGAGAAGAAAGATATGAAGTGCTTGTAAAAAGAATTGACGAGTTGGGATTAAATTCGGAAGATTATGAATGGTATGTTGACCTTAGAAGACACGGGTCGGTAGTGCATAGCGGATTCGGTTTAGGCTTTGAAAGATTAATAATGTATGTGACCGGAATATCAAACATTCGCGACGTTTTACCATATCCAAGGACGGCGGGTGGTTTCTAGTTGAATTATTTGATAATGGAATATGGCAATTAACTTGAATAAATCACTCTAATAAAGTATAATTACGCAGATTTACTAAAAAAATTGCAAGAAGATAAAGATAAACTTGCAATTTTATTTTTTGAGGTATTGTTGATGTTTCAAAGATTTAATGAAGAAGAACTTAAAAATCAGATTTCGAGTTCCAAAGAAAAACTCGAGCAATATAAACTACAAGGTCTCAAGCTTGATATGTCCAGAGGAAAACCCTGTAGCAATCAACTGGATTTGTCTGTGGGAATTTTTGATGTTGTAAAGCCGGATTCATGTTTCCTGACATCAACCGGAACCGATGTAAGAAATTACAGCGTTCCTGCGGAATTTACCGGATTGAGCGAGATGAGGGAAATGTTCTCGGAAATCATATCAGTTGAAAAAGACCTCATTTTTATAGGTGGAAACTCATCTCTCAATTTGATGTTCAACTACTTTTCGAAACTTTTTATGAAGGGCCTCCCTGACCGAAATATACCGTGGAACAATTACGAAAAGATTAAGTTCTTGTGCCCGTCTCCGGGATATGACAGACACTTTTCCATAACTGAATATTTTGGAATTGAGATGATTCCTGTGGAAATGAATTCAGACGGACCGGACATGAATGTAGTTGAAGAGTTAGTGAAGAATGACGGGGATATCAAAGGAATTTGGTGTACGCCCGTTTATTCGAATCCTACAGGATGTGTCTATTCCGATGAAACAATAAAAAGACTTGCATCATTGAAATGCAAATCTGATGAGTTTTTGATTTTTTGGGACATGGCGTATGTTCTACATAATTTATATGGCGAAATAATTAAAATACCCGATATAATTTCCGAATGTGCCAACTATGGAAATGAAAACAGGCCGATTATTTTTGCCTCAATGAGCAAGGTCACTTTTGCAGGTTCAGGTGTTACCTGTTTGGCTGCGAGTAAAAAGAATCTTGCATCATTTCTAGAAACGGCAAGAGTCAGCACTATTGGGTATGACAAAATTAATCAGATGAAACATGTGAAATATCTGAAAGATTTAGACAATATTAATCTGCTTATGGGCAAACATGCGGATATAATCAGACCGAAATTTGAAAAGGTGCTTCAAATATTTGAAGAAAAGTTGGGAGGCTTGGGTATTGCCGAATGGACAAGTCCGAGAGGGGGATACTTTATCAGTCTTGATGTATATCCTCACACGGCAAAAAAAGTCCACAGCATTTGCAGAGATTGCGGTGTTGTGCTCACACCGGCAGGTTCAACATTTCCATATGGAAAAGATCCCGATGACAAAAACCTGAGGATTGCTCCTACCTATCCTGATATTGAAGAATTGGATTTTGCATGTAATATATTATGTGAGGCCGTTAAGTACGCCGCAGCCACGGAGATTATATCTAATAAATAAGAGCTGAAATTATTGACCATTGCAATGAATGCTAATATAATTTAACATTGGCATTGGCAGTCAATAAGCGACCGGAGGCAACGATGAATCTTTTTAAAAAAATCTCTGCAACTTTTATTGTTTTAGTATGTGTTGCTGCACTATTTATTTCCTTCTTTGGGATCCATACAATCTACGGTGAGGTTACTACTGTTGTTATAAACAGTTTCGACAGGGTCCCCAGGGGTTTCGGGTTTGATAAAGATATAAAAATGTTTTTCAGGTATAACAATTCAGCAGAGACAACAGACAAAGAAAAGGCTCTCACTGTTATAAAACAAAGGCTCAATCTCTCCGGTGCCGTAGAACATAAAGTATATCCTTTTAACGACAATACCGGATTTATGGTTGAATTTCCAATAAACTCAAACAACACGATTGATCTTTCTGTCATTGATAAGGTACTTTCCAAGGATTATAAAATTGAATTTCGTAAGGGCAGAGAAGTTGATGAAGAGGGAAAACCGACAGGGATAAGCAAAGAGGCGTTTTTAACAAATGAGCACATATCTTCAGCAATTCCCGGTGCAGACAGCTACATGGGAACGGCTCTCTATTTTATAACGTTAAATTTTAACGGCAAAGGAGAAGAGGTTCTTAAAAAAGCGTGCGAAGAATTAATCCAAAGCGGAGAATCAACGGAATTTTCCATATGGATGGATGATGAGCTGCTCTCTGCGAGAGAAGTATCATCGATTAACAGCTACTCCTACCTCTCATTTAACTCGATGAAAGGCTTTACAGTAGAAGAGATAAGGCCGATCGTAATAGGACTGACAACAGGAAGAACCGGAATATCCTCTACGAGAGAAGTTGTTTTTAGCGAAATAAATAGCGGATTTGCCGGGGATAATAACTTTAAGCTCATACAATACACATATGCCGCAGGTCTTGTGTTAGCTTTCGTATTTTTATGTATTAAGAGAAGAATATATGGAATGGTCAGCTTTATCTCCATGTCAGGTTCGCTGGGCTTTACCATGTTTGTGCACACAAATTTTATGGGTAATGTTCTTGCAAACCACATTACTTTGGCCAGCTTTATGGCATATTTTGTATTGATTATAGTATCTTTTGAGCTGATTATGAGAGAGTCGGCACTCATTGCTGAAGAAATGAAAAGCAGCACCATTTCCAAGGCGGTTTCTTTAGGATTTTCGAAAAATATTTTTATATCTTCAATTATCTATTGCTTTATGTTTTTATCAGGACTGATTCTTTCAGATGCCTTCAACAGAAATGGCGGGGTGTTTTCGTCTGTTATGAAGCTGTTTATCAAAAACTACCAATCAGAAACGATTACCGGTATAGGAAAGTTCGGTTATATTCTGATGATAGGATCCGCTTTTGGTTTGATATTTAATGTGCTTATTAACAGGTATTTAATTAAAGCTGTTGCGTCTCTGACATACAAGGACAACAGCAAATTCATCGGAGGCAAAGCAGATGAGTAAGATTACCGGTGATTTAAAAACAAGGTACTTCATACTGGCATTAGTTGCGTTGGTTTTTGTTGGAATTATCATGATGTTTTCAATGGGAATCGGCAGGGGCTTCGAAAGTTCAGGGGGAACTCTAATTATTGCGAGCTTTTCTTCCAATGAGAGTTTATCGGATGAAGCTTCAAAGGAAGAAATACTGAAATATGCCGGCAGTTTGTTTCCCGGGAAAGTGGAGGTATCCGAGGGTTCTTTTGGGGGCGATATATACAGACATATAATAATCAAATCGTTTAATAATCCCGGTTTAGCATCAGAAGAATTTTTGCAAAAAATGAATCTTCAATATCCGGGCATTCTTTTGGAGTCTTCGGATTTTTCCTATGAGCTTTCATCTCCCTTTGGAACAAGAACTATTCTGGGTTTGATTATACCTGCAGCAGCAGTCTCTGTTGCGGTGTTCCTCATTGCGACTATATTTGCCGGAGTAAAGTTTTCACTCAAGGCGCTTGCAACTTCGATGCTATCTGCGGCGGCAGTGTTTTCGGTTTTTGTAATTACCAGGGTTCAGAGTGTTTCAGTGATAATTACCGGAGTTTTAATTACTTTTATACTTGGCTACTTGTTTGCAGTGGCATTCGCTCTGAAAATCAGGGAAAGCATGAGAGGAGTCAAGAATATAAAAGTTGAAGACAAGCTGGGGAAACTAAGAAAGTCGCTGACAAAAAATTATATATTTGTTTTGTCTTTTTCCCTTATTATTTCAGTTTTTTCTATAATAATAGGCTTTATTTTAGGGTCAAACAGCGAGTGGCTGCAGTTTAGCGCAATTGCATTCATTTCGACGGCTTTTGCTGCGACTACTTCCTACTTTTTAATAAAATATTAAAAAAAGTGTATGGAGCGATTGTATGAAGTGTCCATTTTGCAATTATTACGATACAAAGGTAATAGATTCCAGACCTGCGGATGACAACTCCAGGATCCGGCGACGCAGAGAATGTGTCGAATGTGAAAAGAGATTTACTACGTACGAAAGTATTGAAACACTGCCTATAATTGTGATAAAGAAAGACGGGTCAAGGGAGCTTTTTGATAGAAACAAATTACTCAACGGAATGATTAGGGCATCCGAGAAGAGAATGGTAAACATTGAAACTCTCGACCTTGCTGTAGATAAAATTGAGCAGAATTTATTGAATTCCATGGAGCGTGAAATACCATCGACGAAGATTGGTGAGTTCGCAATGGAAGAATTAAAAGAAATTGATGAAGTTGCATATGTTAGATTTGCCTCGGTATATCGACAGTTTAAAGATATAGGATCCTTTATGAAGGAACTTGAATTGTTATTAAAAAATGATAATTGATTTTTCAGTATTGAATGTCTAAATGAATGCACAATCACTTGAGATAGTGATTGTGCATTATATTATGGTTTGTTGTATAATTAAAACGTTAAGAATGGGATTTTGATTTGTTTTGTTGCGCCGATTTGAAATTATTTCAGATTGAGATAAAAGGTGTAAAAGGGAGGCTTTTATGGACAATGATTTTACCTCTTATTCGAATATTGGGAATATCGCAAATTCATATGAAGAGTCAAAAGAAATAGAATACACCATTTCGGTATCCGACTTTGCAAAAAACTTAAATCTTAATCCGATTTACAAATCATCGGACTATGAGGATGTACAGATAGTAACTGCTGAAATAAATCGTGCAGGTTTTGTTTTGGCGGGTTTCCTTGAACATAACAATCCGGATAGACTTCAAATATGCGGAAAGGTTGAAATGGCGTATTTGAGCTATAAATCATATGAAGAAAGGCTTGAAGCATTTAATCATCTCTTTGAAATGAAGCCTCCCGCCATAGTCATAACCAGGTCCAATAAACCTTTTCCCGAAATGGTTGAATTTGCAAAAAAATATGATGTAACGCTGTTTTCCTCACCCCTATCCACATCGCATTTTATGTCTGATGCTATTTCGCTTTTAAATGTCGAATTAGCCCAGCGGATAACAAGGCACGGAGTGCTGGTCGAAGTGTACGGTGAAGGAATCTTACTGCTTGGTGACAGCGGGATAGGGAAAAGCGAAACTGCAATTGAGCTTGTCAAAAGGGGACACAGGTTAATTGCCGATGATGCGGTTGAGCTCAGAAAAGTATCGGGCAGAACAATCGTCGGCTCATCCCCTATGAATATAAGGCACTATATAGAACTGAGGGGTATCGGAATAGTTAATGTCCGACGAATTTTCGGAATGGGTTCCGTTAAAGTATCTGAGAAGATAGATCTCGTAATAAATCTTGAAATTTGGGAAAAGGATAAAAATTATTCCACAATAGGACTTGGAGATCCGACTATAGATATTTTGGGTGTTCCGCTTCCAGTTACCACAATACCTGTCAAACCGGGCAGAAACCTCGCCATTATCATAGAAGTAGCTGCAATGAATAATAGAGACAAGAAAATGGGATACAACTCCGCTGAAGAATTAATGCAGAGACTTGGTTTGAACATGGAAGAGGACGGCTCTGATGAATTCTGAAGCATATAAAAAAATATCATCGTTAATTGAGATTGAAGAAAATATTCCGATGCATGAATTCACGGGGTTTCAAACGGGCGGCGTCGCAGATTATTATGTGGCGCCAACCAACAAGAATGCTCTTGTTGGTGTATTGGAAATCTTAAGTGAATATGATGAAGAATATTTTTTGTTGGGAAACGGGACAAATGTAATCTGTTCCGATGACGGATATAGAGGCACTGTAGTACACACATCAAAATTCAAAACAGTGAATTTTAATGAACCGAATGTCATTTCGGTTTCTTCAGGTTATTCAATCAACCGTTTATGCAAAATTGTAATGCGAAAGGGACTTGCCGGACTCGAATTTGCCTATGGTATTCCGGGAACATTGGGGGGAGCTGTCTTCATGAATGCCGGTGCGTATGGCGGAGAGTTGTCCAATATAGTCCAATCGGCAACTGCTTTCGACAAAAGCCGAGGGGTTATTGAACTTGATAATCAACAATGTGAGTTCGGTTATAGAAAAAGTCTATTTTCAAGGAATGTCGATTTGACAATTATCTCAGCGGTATTGAAGCTTGAGATAGGCGATGTTGATGAGATTGACAGAAAGATGACTGAAAACTATGTAAGAAGAGTGGAAAAACAACCACTGAACTTTCCCAGCTGCGGCAGCACTTTCAAAAGACCTGTTGGCGATTATGCTTCCAGATTAATAGACCTATGCAACCTGAAAGGATATTCGTACGGAGGAGCTCAAGTCAGTGAAAAACACGCGGGATTTATTATAAACAGATCAAATGCAACGACAAATGATATTCTTGGTTTAGCCGATTATGTCTCAAAAACAGTTAAAGAAATGACGAATGTGGAACTTGAGATGGAAGTTAGAGTAATGGAGTGAAAGTAGATTGCGTTTTCTTATTATAACCGGCTTGTCGGGGGCAGGAAAGACAGTTGTTGCCAACGAGCTTGAGGACATCGGATTTTTTTGCATTGACAATATGCCGTCAAACTTAATTCCGACATTTGCCGAGATGGCGTTGCAACTTAAACAATTTGAAAATATTGCAGTTGTAACAGATGTCAGGACAAAAGAACTGTATTCAGGACTTGGGGAGTGTTTATTTCAGCTGGAAGAAATGAATATTGAGTTTGAGCTGTTATTTTTGAACGCCAGTGATGAGACCTTGTCACGCAGATATGTGGAAACCAGACGGGCGCATCCTCTTGCATTAGAAAGCGACTCTCCCATTAAAGATGCCATTGCGTACGAAAGAACGCTTACAAACCCTATTAGAGAACTTGCAGATCACTATATTGACACCACGAATATGACTGTTCCCGACTTGAGACGCATGGTGTGTTCGCTGTTTCTAAAAGAAAAATGTGCTACCTTAAAGGTAACATGTATATCGTTCGGATTTAAATACGGAATACCGACAGAGTCAAATATAGTTCTGGACGTCAGATTTTTACCAAATCCCTTTTACATTGAAACATTATCTAAAAAGAGTGGTTTGGATCAGGAAGTGAAAGATTATGTTCTTTCTTTTGATGAGACATCGGAAGTGTTTGATAAGTTTTCAGGTTTGATTAAATATCTCCTCCCTTTATATCAAGGAGAAGGCAGGTCTCAACTGGTAGTTTCAATTGGCTGTACAGGAGGAAAGCACAGGTCGGTTGTACTGGTGGAAATCTTGACAAATTTAATAAAAGAATTGGGATATGATGCAATAGCAATTCATAGAGACATCGCGAAGATTCTCTGAACATGGAAATCAAATGACATTTTGCAAAGGCCTTAAAAGAGAATTAATCAAAATAGAGCTACCGGAATGCTGTAATGCTTCAAGGCTTTACGGCATATTATCGTTTGCCCGAACATTTTCAAGCGATTTAATTGAGATAAAATCTTCGGATTTATGTATTGTCGAGCACGTAATAGATTCCTTCAGGAAACTGGGGGTAAACCTTTCGGAGCAGATGATTGTTAAAACCCCCAGAACTTTTGTATTAAGAATCGAATCACAAAGAATCAACGACAGAATTTTAGCTGATTTCGGCTATTCGGGAGTCGAATCCAGCTACAGGATTATTGAAGATAATTTTCGTTGTTCCTACTGCAAACCTTCCTTTCTTTCAGGGTGTTTTATTTCTTCGGGGACCATCGTAGATCCCCAAAAGGGATATCACCTTGAAATATCGACACATAAAAAAAACCTATTTAATGACTTCGTCGATTTTATGGACACTTTGGGCTTGAAACCAAAAGTATTTGAGAGAAAGAGAAAGCTTGTTGCATATTACAAAGACAGTTCGGCCATTGAAGATTTCTTGACTTATATTGGAGCTGCCGACGTTGCTATGGATTTGATGGAGTTAAAGATACGCAGGGATGTCTATAATCATATTAACAGAAGGATAAATTGCGATAATGCAAACATTGATAAAATAGTAGAAGCATCCGCAAAAGATAGAAATGATATTAACTACATATTAGATACGAACAGAAGTGAACTTGATGAAGATTTAATGGAAATCGCGATGCTAAGAATTGAAAATCCAATTGTATCGATGACTGAACTTGGTCGTTTGACAAAGGTAAAACTATCGAAATCCGGAGTGAGTCATAGACTTAATAGGATTAGGAAAATTGCCGAAGAGTTGAGAAAAGATGAAAATGGAAATTAAAAAAGAAGACTTTGTACATCTTCATCTTCATACTGAGTACAGTCTTCTCGACGGAGCTTGTAGAATTGAAAGACTGTTGAGCCACGTCAAATCAATAGGCCAAACCGCATGTGCAATTACTGATCATGGGGTTATGTACGGCTGCGTAGACTTTTTTAAAGCGGCTAAGAAGAATGGTATAAAAGCAATAATAGGCTGTGAAGTTTATGTGGCTCAAAGGAGCCGCAATGATAAAGTAAGCGGATTAGACTCAAACCCGTACCACCTTATTTTATTGTGCAAAAATGAAACAGGTTATAGAAATCTGATAAAAATGGTGAGCATCGCCAATATTGAAGGTTTCTATAACCGCCCAAGAGTAGATAGGGAGCTTCTTGAGCATTATAGCGAAGGATTAATAGCAATGTCTGCATGTATTTCGGGAGAAATTCCGAGAAATCTGTTGGCGGATGACTATGATTCAGCTAAAGAGGCTGCAACTTTCTATAAGAATGTTTTCGGAGAAGACTTCTATATAGAATTACAAAATCATGGCATCAAACAACAGATTCAGGTTTTACCCAAACTTGTTGAATTGGCAAAAGAACTCAATATAGGTATTGTAGCGACAAATGATTGCCACTACGTTGAAAAAGACGACAACGAAATGCACAAGGCCTTAATATGTATTCAGACCAACAGTACGCTTGATGACGGCAGTGCTATGGAATTTGAAACAGAAGAGTTTTATGTAAAAGACACCTATCAAATGGCAGAGATATTTAAGGAATATCCCGAAGCCATTCTGAACACCTCTTTGATAGCGGAAAAGTGCAACTTTAATTTTGAGTTCGGTGTGACCAAACTTCCACACTTTGAAACTCCTGACGGCAGTAATAATGATGATTATTTCAGGAAGATGTGTTTTGAAGGACTCGAAAACAGATATGGAAAAAATCCTGATTTATCGGTTGTTGAAAGGTTGACCTACGAGATATCCGTTATATCCGAGATGGGGTATATAGATTACTACTTAATCGTTCACGATTTTATAAAATATGCGAAAGACAACGGTATTATTGTCGGTCCGGGTCGGGGATCCGGAGCGGGAAGTATTGCTGCATATGTTTTGGGGATAACCGGTATTGACCCGATAAAACATAATCTTCTGTTTGAACGCTTTTTGAATCCTGAAAGAATAAGCATGCCCGATTTTGACATTGATTTTTGTTATGAGAACAGACAAAGAGTAATTGATTATGTTGTTGACAAATACGGTTCAGATCATGTCGCTCAGATTATTACATTTGGAACCATGGCAGCAAGAGGGGCAATAAGAGATATCGGAAGAGTAATGGGCATGCCTTATCAGCAGGTTGATAGAATCGCAAAAATGGTTCCGAACACTCTGGGTATAACGATTAGCGATGCACTAAAAAGGAATGAGAGTTTGTCAGAACTTTATAATAACGATTATAAAGTGAATAAACTAATAGATTTATCGATAAAAGTTGAAGGAATGCCCAGACATGCGTCAACACATGCTGCCGGTGTTGTAATAACAAGAGAAGAGGCAAGCAATTATGTCCCACTGCAAAAAAATGATATGCAGATAGTGACGCAGTTTCCAATGAATACTTTGGAAGAACTCGGCCTGTTGAAGATGGACTTTTTGGGACTTAGAACACTGACCGTATTAAGCGATACAGAGAAACTTATAAAGGTAAAGGATAATAAGTTTGATCTTGAATCAATACCTGAAGACGACAAAGACGTCTTTGATATGTTATCGCAGGGAAACACGGTCGGAGTTTTTCAATTTGAATCGGCGGGAATGAGACAAGTTCTGATGGGACTGAAACCCCTAAACTTAGAAGATCTCATAGCTGTCATATCGCTTTACAGGCCCGGACCCATGGATTCAATACCTACATATATAAGAAACAGACATAATCCCGAGGAGATAACCTATAAGACACCGGAACTTGAAGAAATTCTTAAGGTAACGAATGGTTGCATAGTGTATCAGGAGCAGGTAATGCAGATTTTTAGAAATCTTGCAGGCTTTAGCTATGGAAGAGCGGATATTGTAAGACGTGCGATGAGTAAGAAAAAAGCCGATATTATGGAAGAAGAGGGGAAGGTCTTCATATACGGAGATCACAATACCGAAGGCTGTATTAAAAGAGGTATTCCCGAGAAAACGGCAAAAGATATTTATTCCGATATGGCGAACTTCGCTTCCTACGCATTTAACAAATCTCATGCCGCGGCTTATGCACTGATCGCTTATCAAACGGCATACTTGAAAAAGCATTATCCAAAAGAATATATGGCGTCACTTTTGACAAGCGTAATGGATAATACCGATAAGGTTATAGAATATATAGCTGAATGTCAGAGACTTGAAATAAACGTATCAAAAATTGATATTAATTTAAGCAATGCGGGATTTTCAGTAAACGAAGAAGGAATATTATTTGGCTTAAAGGGCGTGAAAAATGTTGGAAAAGGTTTGGTTGACTCAATCATAAGAGAAAGGGAGTCAAACGGTGAATTTAAAAATTTCTATGACTTCTGCAAAAGACTATCTAAGACGGAACTGAATAAACGTGCATTGGAATCTTTAATAAAAAGCGGAGCGTTTGACAGTTTTCTTGATAACCGTCGAAGCCTAGTTCTTTCAATAGAAGGTATACTCAAATCCATAGATGACGATGAGAAAAGAAATATTTCAGGACAATTGAACTTATTTGAAAATATTCAAGGAGTTTCAGACGGGTTTGAGATTACAAAGGTTCCGGAATACTCGCTAAATGAAATTCTCGCATACGAAAAGGAGTCTGTAGGTATATACCTCACCGGTCACCCTCTTACGGAATACAAAACAACAATTGACAGGATCAGCAACTGCAGTTTTAGAGAAATAATTTCGGATGAAGCGGAAAGGCTTGACGGAAGGGAAGTGACTTCAGTCTGTTTAGTCTCAGGTGTTAAACCTAAAATCACTAAAAATAATGCTACAATGGCTTTTGTCATTCTCGAAGATATGACAGGAACAATTGAAATGCTGGTATTCCCTGACAAATTTGATGAATATTTGAATGAATTGAGAGAAAATAACGTGGTTGTTGTTAGGGGAAGGGTGTCAA
>JGI24709J26583_10003029_pt1 | contig 13437 bp, 14 predicted proteins | sample BioPla2DNA1_FD_26583 | JGI IMG/M metagenome (IMG submission 26583) | reverse complement strand
GTTAGCAAATCCCAAACCTTGCGCCCGTCCGATAATGAGGAGGATATTTTTCAAGCGACAATTTTTGAAGATTGCGGTCTCTCCCGCCGGCAAGCCTGGCTTGTCCCATATTTTGACCATGCAGGTATTTCACCTAATCCAGAGTGCCCATTTGGATGTTTTGGGGTCGGGAACGCACGGGCGGCTTTCCCCGTGCCTTTCTCCGCGCAGGTTTGCAGGCGAAGAAAATTCGGAGACGGTTAAAGTCAAGTCTTGATATTGGTGTTTGTGTCATTTGAATTTTTTTTCTCAAATGAAGACCTGCTTTCTTCCTCGATCCTCCGTGCGACAAAATCACGGANAATCTTTGATGTTTCCAGCGTGTCTCTTGTTGCGTAAAGCATGACCAGGAAACAGACAAGCATTGCGAGAATCAAAATCCAATTCAAGATTTCCATTTTGTCAACCCTTCGTTGTTGTGAAAATTCCAGCGATGAACATAATTGGGATCGAGGTCAAATTGACAACCATCCATAATCCGATTGCATAGCCCATGTTTGTTTTCTCCTGTTTTTTGGTTGTGTTTCCATTCAAAAAAAATCACACGAAAACTGAAATGTTTTTCTTCCCGTGCGATTCCTCAATTCTTTGGCGGTAGTCCTTGAAAGCCTGCTCGATGATCCTGGATTTTGTCTTGCCAATCGCAAATGAATGAAAATGCAGCCATTTTACATCGTCGATGTCAAGGTAAACTCCAAGCATCTTTTTTTTGTTTTTAGTGAGTTTCATTGTTTTTATATCCGTGTTCGTGCCTTTGGCGTTTGGTAAAAATAAATTATAAGTTATTTATAATCTACGCCGCTTTTTTTGCATTGCAAGCGGATTTTCAAAAAAAAGTTGAAAAAAACCGAAAAATATTTTCTAGCGCAAAAACAAGGGGAACGCAAAAGCCGTAATGTCGCTAAATCTTTTCACAAACCGCCCTTGAATCGACTTTTGCAAAAATCAGACCAAAAGCACAGAAAATCTTAAATCGCTGAAATTTGACGGTTAACTTTGCGGAATTTACGGCATCCATCGTGTTTTCTTTGTTGTCAATTTCCCCTGAAGTTATTTATCATGCCGATTATTTCCGCTTTACATGGCAGGCAGATTTTTGGATTTTCTTCGAGTTGCTTTAAAAAATACAGGTGTTTTCGGTTTTCTTCTTCGGCTNTGCAAGAGTATTCCAAAATTTTGACAAGCAGTTTTTTCGAGGGCGCAAATCGTCCGACCTTGACGCTCGACAAATAGCTGTTCGTCACGCCTAATTCACGGGCAAACCGTGCAGAAGACCAGTCAAATGACTGGAGGACAAAATCAATTTGTCTGGAAATTTCAAAATGTTCATCGTTGATTTTTTCGTTCAGGAACGGATATTTTTCAGCGATTTCCGCACGGGAAAGGCCAAAATGCAGGATGACGCGGGATAAATTCGATTCGGAAAAGGCTTTTTCCGTGTGCGAAACAAAAAAATCCGAAATGGGTTTTGAAAATTTTACNGACCGTGCGGCTTCGGCAATTATTTTCGGATTCAATGCGTTCAACCAATCAAGCTGGATTCCAGCGTCTTCCGTGCGGCGGAAAAGCAGGTGCGGAAACACGATGCAAAATTTTTCCTCGTCAACAAGAAGTGGAAGTTTTGTGTCCCATCCCAGGAAATATTTTTCATCCGTGTTCGAGACGTTCGTTGCGTTTGTGATGACCCGTTCAAGCAAGATTTCCGTATTGTCCATTTTTTTATTCCGTGTTTTTTTGATTTGCACCCAAGCGCCATGAAGACAAAACAAAGGTAACATAGATTTTTTGCGTTTCAAGTGGTTTAAAAAAATATTTATCCAGTTGCTTTTTTTCGTCTTCGCTTGTTTTGCCCCAGGGTTTTCCGTTGCCGTTTCCCCATGTCGTTTCCCATTGTCGTTTTTTTTGCCGTTGCTGTGACAGCTGTGACAGCTGTGACAGCTATTTCTATAAACCCCTATATAGACTAATTAAACAATAATATTATTTTTTTTCTTTTTACTTTCAATGAAATTTATATAGTTCCTGTCACAGTATTTATAAATATATTGATAATCAATGCTTTAGGTTGTGACAAATGATTTGTCTTGATTTGTCACACGCCGAAAATGAACCATGCTTTAGCCACGGGATGCATGTTTTTTTGTGACACGAGTGTGACACGAGTTTAGGCGTTTTCAAGACCTCGGAAAATCGCTTTTGATTTATTTTGATTGATTATATTTGTTTTATTGCTCATTTTTGCTCATTTGGCGGCTTTCTCATTCAAACACTTTTTAACGCTTTTTGTAATGCATTTGAGCGTTTTTGATTGAATTGAGCGAAAAAATTCAGGAATATCCAATTACGCTATTTTCCATTTGTCACACCTTGTCACAAAACAGGGCTTTTCAAGGTGTTTTTCCGAGTTTGTGACAGGAGCATTTGTCACAGGAGTTTGGAGCTGGAGTTTGGGTTTTCCTTTTTTTTTCGGACGGATTTTCGAGTTGGTTGAATTTCCACTTTCCCGAACGGAAGACAACGGGCAACCCTAGGACGGCAAGGAAAATTGTTTTTTCGGCTCGGAAAAAGCTAGCCGAAAATTCCAGAGAAATTCCAAGGGAAAAACCTGGAATTTTTTTTGAAGAAAGGTGAAATCCCATACCTATAATAATAGAACGGCAAAAAAAATGTAAAAAAAGCTGGAAAAAACTGAAAAAAAAGCTGGAAAATCATTCTTTTTTTCAACTTTTTTCTTTTTTTTACTTGCATATTACAAAACTCGTGATATATTAAGTATTAGACAGTAAGGATAAGTGATGGTAATAACAACTTGCAATAAAAAATAACAACTGAAAAGCCTGGAAAAACAATGAAAATCATACTTAAGACAAGAAAAAAGTCGGAAAAACAGAAAAAAGTTGTAAAAAAAGTCGAAAAAAGTTGCTATTTTCGCTTGCATATTACAAAATGCGTTGTATATTAATAGTAGAGAGTAGGATAAGGGAAGATAAAAACCAAAAATTAAAAAACAGGAGAACAGACAATGAAAAAACAGACAAAAGAAACAGTGCGTGTAGTAATTGACTATGCCTGGCGGAATGACATGGACATGGAAATCGTGTCGGGCGAAGGCGAAAATGGTACTGTCGAGGTATACGATGGCAAGCCATCAGTGGCGGCAATCATGCGCCGCTTGAGCCGTGAGCGCTGCGGTGGTGATCGATGGGCACTGATCCAAGCCGAGGATGGCTACAGGGGCTAATCCTCCACCCGCCCCTGAAAAGAAAACCAGCAAAAAAAATTAAAAAAAGGAGAAACAAGAAATGACAATGAACACAAACGAAATTATCTACATCGATGCCGACATGATCGGGAGCGACTGCACATTTGAACAGTCGCAGGCAGTTGCTGAAAAACTGACCGCCGCCGGGTATCCGGCACAGGCATTTGACACGTGCGGATCAACGCCGCGAGGCTATGCCAGTGCGGACGACATCCCCCAGGACGTTTGGCTGGCCGCAATCGCAGAGGTTTTTGAGGCATAAAGAAGAATCCAGCAAATGATTTACCCGCCCCCGAAAGGGGGCTTTACCAACAGCAAAAAAAGGAGAAACAAGAAATGACAATGAACACAAACGAAATTAGCTGCATTACCGCGGAGCATATGGACGATGCCCCTGACAGCATCAAAAAAGTCGATGAGCTCCTGGAGTGGGGAGAAGACTATGATGGCGATATGCCCATCGCATCGGGCATCGAGGGCTCAGGCACTTATGATATGACGGATTATTAATTCTCACCCTAGGGGGGGGAGAAACAAACAACCACCATAAAAGCAAGAAGGCAAAAAATGACGGCAATTGAAATCATCACGACACTAAAGTCCCTTGGGTGGACAACAACCAAAATCGCAAAGGCGATCAATATGTCACGGGAGCACATATCGTGCATCCATAGCGGCAAATATATTGCCGGCAAAGAAGCGAGCGAAAAACTCAAGCGGCTTATGGAAGTGGCGGTTGCCAACAATCGGCAAATCACGGAAATCAAATCCCAAATCGCAACATCGGATATTTGCCGGGAATGCAAAGGCAAGGCTTTGACCATTGTCGAATCGGCAAAGCCGCAGCCATAGCCAGCAATCAACAACCAACAACCAACAACAAAAGCACCATGTTCCGCACGGTTTGCAAATCCGCATGCCGTGCTTTTTTTACCCCTATCCATACCAGCCAATTTGCATTTTCTTTTCCGTGCTGTATAATTANCCATGCCTAATTTATTAGGCGCGTCTAATTTGTTAGCCATGCCTAATTTCAGGACTTGAGAATGCGACCGAACNGACAAGGCGAAAACAACAACGTCCCGGCGAACGAACAAAGAAAGCTTGTGACTTCGCACCTTGCAGGATCAATCCAGGCAACAAACGCACTTTCGGCGCTGGCGATGAAAACCGCATATGCCAGGGCGGCGGCATTGCGAATCGCATTCAAAAATCTTTTGTCCCTGGAAGACCTCCAGGACATAACGACAATTACAGCGGCAAAGGCAATCGCAAGCATAGACCGACATAGGTATAATCATTCACGCGGATCCTTCACGACTTATGTTTCAGCCATCGCGCGAAACGAAACCNTNACGCGAATACGGCAAAACCAAATCCACTTCGACCGCTTGTCCCTTGCCCGCACGCTGTCGAGGCACGGGCAATCCAGCTGGGTTGACAGATGAAGCGGCATTGACGATTGATGATAGCTAATAGCGCATGCATGATTGACCATGGAGGAAAAATGAATTCATTAAATGTATTAATAAATGTATCAAAAAATGAAACGAGCCTTTGCAAAAATCGAAGGGTCAAAAGGTACTACCTACCTAAAAATGAAAGAAAAGTGACCGCACGGAAGACTCAAGAATCTTAATTTAGCTTGGTTATTTATAATAAATAATTTCAGGGTTTTTGGAATGGCTAGCAAAATCTTGTTTGACACATCGCCATTTGAGCAAAAAACAGCAATCGGTTGCAAGGAAATTCTAGGCAAAGAGGAAGTCAAGTGGTCGAACAAATCCGACACAATGAAGAATTCGATTGGGGAGCTGGAGAAAGGGAAGGTAATTCATTTCGTGACAAATTACGGATGGTCGTTTTATGAGTTGCTGGAATATTTGCTGAACCAGGTTGGCGCGTCCGATGTCGATTNCTTTACCTGGAACGTTTCGTTGCCTGCCGTGCGGAGTTTTTCACGGCAAATCGAGCGTGGGTTGATCAAGCGTTTCAGGTTTTTATGCCATAGCGTCATGCGGTCGTTTTCANCCGAGGCGATAGCGGTTTTAATGAACATGGCTGATTGCGTCGTGCTGTTTCCCAATCATGCCAAGGGATTTTTGCTTTCGAACGAAAACTGGAAGGTGTCAGTAATCGGGTCGGCGAATTTTTCGAACAATACGCAAATCGAGGGCGGCACGATTTCCTGCGATCCTGGCGTTTGGGAAATGCACAAGAAGTGGTTGAATCCGATTTACGAGAAAAAGGAGCTGCTTGCATCGAACAACCTTGAGGCGCGCGAAATGCCCGTTGATGAAGTTGGCGAGGATATCCCGACGCTGTTTATTGTCCGTGGATTGCCAGGGGCTGGGAAGACGGCAATGGCAAAGGCGATAGCGGATGAATCTTATGAAAACGATCAGTATATGACGGTTGACAGCGACGGGAAATATAAATTTGATGCGAACGAGGCGCGATATGCGGCGGCGCAATGTTATGCGAGCGTCAAGAACGCATTTGAAAGGGGTGTTTCGAAGGTTGCCGTTTCAAATACGTTTGTCGATGACAAATCCGTCGAGCGATATTTGGAGCTTGCGGCGGTTTATGGATACCGTGTGCATACGGTCGTTGTCGAAAATCGGCATGGCGGCATGAATGTTCATGGGGTTGACGAGGACAAAATTGAAGCCATGAGAAAGCGTTTCAAAGTACGGTTATAAAATATGACGGATGAACAAATCAAGGTCTTTTCCGATTGCGGAGAAGCTGAAATGCCCGTTGACGAGGCGTGTTTGATTGCTGGTTGCACGGAATCGGAGTTTTTCGAATCGGATGCGGCGGTGATTGCGTATCGAAAAGGACAGCTGGAGACAAAGTTGAGGATCCGCCAGGGCGTGACGAAGTTGGCGAAGGAAGGCGTGCCGTCTGCGATTAAGATTTATTTTGAGAAGATCGGCGGTTCGGTTGATTTGGCTGAATCCGTACGGGAGTTGAGCGATGAGCCTGAAGGACAAGATTCTGAAGACGGACAAGCCGAGGAAGACGGCGACGGCGAAGACAACGAAACAAAAGAGTAAGCTACCACCGTCAGCCGTCAATTACTCCGACTACGAGAAACACAAGGCGGCGGTCAGGAAACGTAAAAACGAAATGTCCGCCGCTGGTCGTGACATTGGCGCAATTCCAGAAGTTGTCAGTCCAAAGCGGCGGTCGGAATGTGAAAATGACTTAAGGCTGTTCCTTGAAACATATTTCCCGAAGAAATTTACTTTTGCCTGGGCTGATTGCCACCTGGAGATTATTCGGATTATCCAGGTAATCACGGAAAAAGGCGGTCAATATGCGCTTGCGTTGCCCAGGGGAACAGGCAAAAGCACAATTCTAGAATGTGCCGCGATTTGGGTTGCCGTCTATGGCAAGCGGGAATACATATTGATCATTGCCGCAACGGACGACTTCGCAAATGCCAGCCTGGAGAAAATCAAGACAGAGATCGAGAAAAACGATTTGCTGTTTGAAGATTTTCCCGAGGTTTGCTATCCCGTGCGGATGCTTGAGGGAATTACGATTCGCGCAAATGGGCAAACATCGCTTGGAGTGAGAACGGAAATTACATGGGGAAAGGATGGGGAAATCAAACTTCCGTGTGTAGAGGGTTCAAAGGCATCCGGGATTCCAATTCAAACGGCTAGCATGACGGGAGCTATCAGGGGACGCAGTGCCACGCTTGGGGATGGGCGCACGGTGCGCCCCGAATTCGTTTTGATTGACGACCCGCAAACGCGCGAAGTCGCAATGAGCACAACTCAGGTTCGGAAGCGGCTTGAAACGATCTCCAATGACATTTTAGGGCTTGCCGGTCCGGGTGTGCCGATGTCTGTTGCAATGCCTTGCACGGTGATTACAAATGACGACGTGGCAGACCAGTTGCTTGATTTTCGAAAACACCCGGAATGGAACGGGACGCGGGTCAAGATGCTTGAAGGCGAGCCAGAAAGACCTGATCTCTGGGATGAGTACGACGAAATCAGGAAACCAAAGAGCGATGAAGAGCCGCTGGAGGAAAAGGAAAGGCGCAAGTCGGACGCACGGGAATTCTATAGGAAAAACCGGGCATTGATGGACGCTGGGTTAAAGGCATATTGGGAAGATCGCAAATATCAATGGGACGTATCGGCTATACAACATGCAATGGATATTAAATTGTCAAATCCTGGAGGCTTTGCGGCCGAATACCAAAACGAGCCGTTAAAGCCCGAACAGGATGTTTCGGAAAAGCAATTGACCGAAGAAGATATTGTCGCGAAGTTGGTTGGCAGGCGCGGGGAAGTACCATTCGGAATGCATCGGCTTGCGATGTTCATCGACGTCCAAAAGGAAGTTTTGTTTTGGGCGGTTTGCGCGTCAGATGATCAATTTACATGTCACCTGGTTGATTATGGAGCGTATCCTGACCAGCGAGTTGCATTTTTTGATTTGAATACATTGCGCAAGACCTTGTCCGATGTCTATCCAAAGTCGGGAGGATTCGAGGCGGCGATTTTGGCTGGCTTGAACGATTTTGTCAACGAGCAGATGAAGCGTCAATTCCTTGGAGTTGATGGCGCACTGCACAGGATCGCCAGGATTCATATTGACGCTGGATGGGGCGAAGTTACGAACATCGTAAACAAGTTTTGCCGTGAGACGGAATTTTCGTCTTTGGTTTACCCGAGCTACGGGCGAGGCATTACGGCGGCGCAAAAGCCAATGTCGCAATACCAGGACAAGCCAAACGAAATAAAGCATTACAATGTAATCGAGAAAACATCCAGTTTCAGGGCGGTTCACAACGTCCAGGTCGATGTAAATGCATGGAAGGCGATATTTTTGTCAAGGTTGACTACGCCGAACGGGAATCCCGGTTCCATGACGATTTTCGGGAGCAAACGCACGAATCACGATATGCTCATAGACCATTTGACGAGCGAATATTTTACAGTGACAACTTCGTCAAGCGGTCGTGTTGTCAAGGAATTTAAATTGCGTCCCGGGAGGGTGCGCAATGACTGGCTAGATTGTGTTGTTGGATGTTTGGTTGCGTTGCATATGACGGGAATATCGTTGCCCGAATGGGAAATCCCAGTGCGCAAGGTAAAAAAGGTATCTTTGGCGGCGATGCAAAATAGGCAAAAAGAAGAGGAACGGAATATGAATAATGCTGCCAAAGGCGAACAGGTAGGGAAAGGCGATGAAAAAGACAGTAAAACAAATGAAAACGAGCAAAAAGACGGGATAAAAACAGCAAAAATAAGAAAAATTAGTTTAAAGGCACTTTTGGAGAAACGGCGAGCGTATCACTAGATAAACACGATTTTTATGTTTGTCGAAGATGGTCGGAGATAAAGGATGTCCGAAAATCAAGAAAAACCAAACATCCAGGACGAGCAGGGCGAAGGCACGTTGCAATCCACGGAGACCAAAACGGAAAAGTTGATTTGGGAAGCCGCTGGAAGCCTTGCGTCGGGATCGGTTGACGGACAATCGTTTACGAATCGTTCATTGAAAGAGCTGATGGAGCTGGACAGGTACGAGAATTCCAAGAAAGCGCAGCGGAAAGGAAAAATCGGCATTCGTTTTGCGCGCGTTAGGAGGGGAAGCGTACATGACTAGCTTTTTGAATAAGATAATCTTCGCTTTGGCAGGGAAGCCAGCTGGCGTGTCAAAGAATGCCGTCAAGCTAAGCCAGAATCGAATCGAAGATGAATTGCAGTTGAAAGCAATGCCGATGCACAAGCGTTTGCAGTGGTTGCAAGGGCGCTATGATGCTGCTGTTACGGACGAGAACAACAAGCGGCACTGGGCATGGGCGGATTGGAAATCCGCAGACCTTGACGGGAATTTTGAGGTTAGGCGAATCATCCGCATTCGAGCGAGGTACGAGGCGCAAAACAATGCCTATGCTCGTGGGATAGCGCAGACTGTTTCCGAGGACACGATTGGGGCTGGCGTAAAGCTCCAATTGGATGGGGATACTGCGTCAGAGACCGAGGCGGCATTTGCGCTTTGGGCGGACGAAATCGGGTTGATGGAGAAAATGAAACTCGCACGATATACGAAGCTGATTGACGGCGAGGCATTTTTGGTTTTGACGACAAATCCCGAGATTGATAATTTAGTAAAATTGAATGTCGTGTTGATTGATGCGGATCGCGTCACGGATTCGATTGATTATTATGACGCAACAAATATAACGGACGGAATCAGGCTGGACAAGCACGGGAACCCTGTTTCCTACCATGTTTTGAACCGTCACCCAACGGAATCCGTGCATGATACGTCCGGGACAAATGTTCCAGCCGCAGAAATGATTCACTTGTTTACGACTTTCAGGCCGAGCCAGCATCGTGGCGTTTCGGAATTGGCACCATGCCTTGATTTGTTCGGGCAATTGCGGGACTACACAAATGCAGTTTTGACAGCCGCGCAAACGGCTGCGAGCTTGACTGGTGCGATTGAGACAGATCAACCGCCAATCGGCGAGGAAGACGAAGTAACGGTTGAACCGATGGAGGAAATCAAGCTTACTCCCGGAACAATCCTTACCATGCCGAAGGGCTACAAGTTGAACATGACGGACGCAAAGCAGCCGTCAAGTACATATGCCGCGTTCAAGCAGGAAATTTTGAGCGAGATAGCAAGGTGCTTGCAAGTGCCTTACAATATTGCCGCTGGCAATAGCAATAACGCAAGCTATGCATCCAGCAGGCTGGATTGGCAAATGTACCACAAGGCGATCGAATCGGAGCAAAAGCGGTTTGCGAGGGCTTTAACGAAAATTTACAGGGCTTGGGCTAGGGAATGGTCGATTGCGACACGGCGAACGGCTCCAGCAAAGCCACGTTGGATATTCCCTGGGGTTGTTGAACACAGCGATCCAGCAAAGGCGGCCAATGCGAACGCTACGGCATTGGCGACACGGACAACTAACCTTGCCACGATTTTTGCCGAGCAGGGGAAGGATTGGGAGGAAGAGTTGGCGCAATTTGCGCGTGAGCAGAAGTTGATGAAGCAACTTGGCATTGATCCAGTTGCGCCAATTCCAAAGAAAACGCCAAATCCACCTCCAGATAATCAAGGCGAAGGCGAGGATGAAGGCGAAGGTGGCAACAAGGCAGGAGATGAATAATTATGGGCGATGAATTGAAGGCAGGCAATGGCAAGGATGGAACAAGCGGGCAAAAGATCGATATGCTCAATCTTTTGGCTGATGTTTCGCTTTCCGCTGCGGAAGGCGGTGAAAAGAAGCGTCCGAAAATTTCTGGCGTCGCCTACAATGGCGGCATGTTGGATGTTGGCTATTATCGTCCCGTCATTATTGCGCTTGACGGGTTGGAAATTCCCGAAACGATTCCGCTTTTGGCAGACCATGAAAATACGGTCAATTCCAAGATTGGCGAAGTTACGGCGCGAATCGAAAACGGAAAAGTTGTTTTTGAAGGCGTAATTACCGCTGAATCATTTACCGCTCAAAATATCATCCAACAGCACAAGAACGGCTCAAAATGGCAGGTTTCGATTGGCGCAAAGGCTATTGTGATGAATTGCGAAGAGGAAGGGACGGTCAACGGAATTACATTCGGGTCTGAAACCTATGTTGCACGAAAAAGCATTTTGCGGGAAATTTCGATTATTCCCGTTGGCGCGGACAAGGACACAAGCACGAGCATTGAGGCAAGGGCAAACCAAAAAGGGCTTGCAATCCCTATTATAAAGGCAACTGGCGGAGTTGAGAACAACAAAAACGGAGAAGAGCAAATGGATGACGAACTCAAGAACAAAGACAACAAGGGAATCGTGACGGCTGGCGGTGGTGCAGGTGTTGCCACTGGCGAGCAGGGCAAGCAGGAACATGCGCAGGGTGCGCAAGGCGAGCAGAAGCCCGTCAATGCCGAGGAAATCAAGGCGAAGGCGGTCGAGCAGGAGCGCCAGCGCGTGAATGCCATCGGCGAAATTTGCGGCGATGATGCTCCTGAAATCAAGGCGAAGGCGATCAAGGAAGGCTGGGACGCGGCGAAGACGAGCCAGGAAGTTTTGAACGCCATCCGCGCGAAGCGTCCGCAGATCTCTATCATTGACAACGGCAATGTTGCCCAAACCGATGCAATCGAGGCGGCTTTGTGTCTCAACATCGGGGTCGATGAAAAATATCTCGACAACAAGAAAGCGTTGGAAATTGCCGCAAAGCAATACAACGGCTTGGGGATTCGCGATGCCGTCCGAATCATCGCCAACATGAACGGCGGGAAATTCACCACTACGACAAAGGACTGCATTCGCGCTTCCTTTGGTTCGACTTTGACCAATCTCCTGGGCAACATCGCCAACAAGCAATTGATCCAGGCGTTTGATTCATATCAGGCGTTTGCACCGCAAATCTGCCGCGTTGGCAGTGCGCAAAACTACCTGGAACACAAGACGCTTGGGATTATCGAGGGTGATGAAAACGGGCTTGCCGAGGTTCCCGCAAGCGGTGAAAACACTGGACANCTCACCCAAACGACTTTGTCTGAAAAGGGTGGAAGCACCACGGCGAAAATCTATGGCAACTATATCAGGTTGTCGGAGTATGATATTACAAACGACAGCCTGGACGCATTTTCCCAAATCGCCAGCTTGCTTGGCGTTCGCTCCGCGATGTCGCTTGATTCCCGGACGCTTGCGGTGATGACCAACAAGGCGAATGGATTTTGGGATACGATCAACGGCTCAAACATCTGGGAGGCCGCTTCCGAAGGTGCAAATGACTTCGGATTCGACAATCTCGAAACGGCTTGGCAGGCGTTTACCGCCATGTCCAACTACAAGCCGCGTTTCCTGGTTGTGCCTTCTGCATACGAGCTTGACGCAAACAAGCTCATCGGGTCGCAGGAAGTCAGGTCAACCATTGACGGCGTGACCTATCCAACTAAAAACTTCTTCTACAACAAATTGACGGTCATTCCGTCCAAATTGTTGACTGCAGGCTGGTTCCTGGTCGCAAATCCCGCCGAATGCCCCGCGTTCGATCTGCGCTTTGTCGGCGGTGAACGGAAGCCGCGGGTCGAGACTGGCACGGAATCTTTCACAAACCTTTCTATCACTTGGCGTGTGACCTATCGCTTCGGCGTTGGCTGGATCATGCCGGAGGGTGCGTATTATTGCGCCGCGTGCGAAGAATCTTCCAGCGCGAGTGCGTAATCACAACAATAACGGCTAGCGGGCAAATCAACGATGAACGCCATTGAGAAACTGCAAAGATTTGTAATGGATTCCCGAAGGAAATCCACGGATTGTGAAGTGGTGCTTGATGGCGTTCCGTTGATGGCTACCGTTGGTTCGTTTTTGTTTAAGCTGGACAGCGAGTTCGGCATTCAATATCAACGCACGATTGATTTTATTTTTCGCACGGACGAGCTTGAAGGAATGGTGGTTGGCGTTGGTTCGGTTGTGGAATTCAACGGGCGGAAATACCAAGTTGTTTCCCCTGGCGGAGAGGAAGCCGTAGTCCCGTCTGGGTCACACGGGCTTTCGACGCGGATCCACACAATGGAGATTAAAGGTTGATTAAGGGCTGGTTGAGGTTTATGAGGTTTAGTCAATGGCGGCGAGCAAGACAATCAGGAATGCGGAAGGCATAGCTGAAAAGCTGGCTGGGTTGGCTATGAATGTTGCCGTTGAATGCAGCCCAAAATATGACTTGTCCGATATTGTCGATCCGACGATCATTATTGTTCCGAAAGATCGAGTTTCCGAAATCGAGACAAAAGAAGCCAATAAGGTAGAATATTTCTATGAAGTTGGCTTTTTGAAGAAGATGGGTGAAACGGATACGGTTGACGTATTGCTTGCTGTAGTCGAGGAAATTGAGGATAGGTTGACTAGGGAATTGGTTTGCGGGATTTATTCTTGCGTTGAAGTAGATCATACTCTGCTTTATTCCATTTCCGCGCTGGCGAACAAAAGGCAATTTGTTTCGGTGATGACGGTTCGGCTGGTTGGATTCGAGAGGCATTGATGGCAATGGGCGATTTTAACATTAGGTCAACCATAGCTTGGGACAAGGGCAAGCTTGACGCAAAGACACGCCAAGCCGCCATTGGCTGGCTTGGTCGTGTCGGTGCCTATGTTTGCCG
>JGI24709J26583_10003027_pt1 | contig 13446 bp, 13 predicted proteins | sample BioPla2DNA1_FD_26583 | JGI IMG/M metagenome (IMG submission 26583) | reverse complement strand
CAGTGTCGGTCACATCCTCNGGCTGNNCNGNGGTATCNGNNTCTTCGGCATCAGAGGCTTCATCTGTTGCCTCAGTGTCGGTCACATCCTCTGGCTGTTCTGTGGCTTCACTGTCCTCGACATCAGTGGTTTCATCCGAAATTTCGGCATTGGACACATCCTCCGGGATATCTTCATCGATGGCTTCTTCTTGGTCCGTTACCTCATAATCATCCGTATCTTCTGGAATTTCCTCAGTATCATCTACAACTTCGTCAGTCTGTTCTTCATCAAAGCCATTCGTATCTTCGGGAATTTCGTTGAGTTCCTCGTAATCTTCAGCGGTGTCTTCTGATTCTTCAAGAGAATCTTCTTCAATATCGTCGATAGACTCATCCAATTCATCGCTTTCCGGTTCTATGGAATCCTCTTCAATAGATTCATCGGTTTCATCATATTCAATATCATCATCCGCTGGTTCTTCCGACACATCCTCAGAAACATCGTCAGAAATATCTGCATCGGAATAATCATCTTCCGGCACATCATCTGGAATATCATCTGGTATGTCCGCCGAAACATCGTCAGACACGTCTACATCAGAGAGATCCATATCAGAAGAAGTATCAACGCTTTCGCTAAATTCTTCATCCATACGGCACAATTCCTCCTTTTAAGATTTTTCGAGGGAATTCATTATCTGCACAGCCCTTACAGGAATCTTTGTGCCATAACGTATTCTTCTCCACAAATGAACCTTTACGCAGGAAAGTAGCTCCTTTGAGAATGGTTCATCGTTAAGTTCTGCTTTCACCAGGTTAGTTATTTGTCCAAAGACCTTTTTGACAGGCTCAAAGTCTTTAGTATCCGGCTTGAAGTTTTTAACAAAAACTCTCCTTGCAATTTCTCTTGCAAGAATTCTTCTGGCATAGTCACAGGAATGCGTACAGTACCTCGTTTTTGCACATTCAGGGTAGGGCCTTAGAGCCTCCTGTTTGTCGTTCCAATAGGTGGTCAATTCACGTATTCCCTCATCGGAGAGAGTAATACTGATGTTATTTTCCAAACGATAATCCGGTGTGATAACTTCTTCGGGCTCATCAAGCCTGTTAAAAAACAGAAATGCTTCACCGGGCTTTAACCTGGACATCCGTTGAACCTGCGACTCGCTCATGTTCATGCTGTCCGCAACAATCTGCTTATCTGTTGCCTCAACAAGGCGGAAGACCATCTTCATATCCGTAAGGGCAACTACATCCGTGGAAACTTTGCGCGGAGACTGATCGGCAATGACAATACCAACTCCATATGAGCGAATTTCTGCAAGCATTCTTTTTACCAATCCTTGTGCTATAGCACTGGGATTCGCATCTCCCTGGCTTGCATTGGATTCAGCATCTAACAGCACATGAGCTTCTTCCAGAAGAATGACATTTTTAAGTCCACCTTCTCCGACATAATTGGAGTTTACATATGCAAGAATAGAAAGTAGGAGCAGTGAAATAATCAGAGCTTTCTGGTCACTGTTTTCTATCGCCGCAAGCTCAATGATTGTCGGTTTTTCCAGTAAATCTTGAATAGGAATGGAGAAGTAATTGTCAAATAGATTGCTCAAGCTGTTTAGACGAACAACACCTGCACGTCCTATATTCTTTGCATCACCTGTATAGCCTATTTCGTCAAATGTATTTTGGAAGCATTTAATAAAATCGGCGATGTTGAATGTTTGTCCTTTATCATCAACGGTGTAGGTATCAAGCCACCTGAAATCTGAGTAGCAGTTATTAATTGACTCTTCGAAAATCTTATCGAGAGGAGTCGACATTGATACCGCTGCAGCGAATGCAGTTTTAAGCGTGGATTTATAAGTTTCAAGCTTGACATTCTTGGGCGGCACAAACGGATTAAATACAAACGGGGAAATAAAGTTCTTTCCCGGTGTGAACACTTGTAGTTCAGGTATGCTTTGTACCAAAGCCCTATATTCATTTTTCGCCGGTTCAATAACGAGAAAAGGAATATGGTGTTCCTTCCAAAGTCTGTCCAGAAGACTAACGGAGAATGTTGTTTTACCGGAACCTGGTGTTCCAACGACAAGCATATGCTTGGCTAAGTCTTTCAGCGAAATACCGATTGTATCACGGTTGCCGGAGGATTTTAAAAGACCAATTTCAATATCACCGGCATTAATAAGGTTTCCGGCATAAGTCTTACTGGAGCTTTCTGTTTCATTAATCGGAAGACCTGCCGAAATCCGCTGAGTTCCTATGGGAAGGCGAAATACGCCTGCGGCTTCCTCTGCCGTAATAACATACGGCATCCTGTAAAAGTTCTGAAATCCTGTATTTTGCGACCAAATATATGGACTTCTGTCTGTCTGTATAAGTAGCTCATTTATTACCCACGGTAGAGGTATAAAATTCTCAGCGAGCTGAATATCGTTATCTGAAAAATGTACATGTTTCAAAGCCGTGGGCTTTGTCGAGTCATATGCCAGTGCACCGTGTAGCTTTGATGCGATATCGTCCACAGCCGATTTGTTGCCAAACACGGTAAAGTTATAGGAGAACAGCGCATTGTTTTTGCTTCCTTGGTAGTATCTGTATGTTTCCGATAATGTGTCAGCATTGGAAAAGCTGACATTGCCCACTCCCTGAGTCATAACACCTTTGCTGAGAGTATCAAGCATTGGTGTTATTTGTGTAATGGCAGAGTTTTCCTCTGGCGACAGCCTCGTTGATATCAATTGAACGGAGAGCGCACTTTTAGGATGGTCAATCAGACTGTTTACCACGGCACCCAAGTCATGTGCGTACCCATTAAACCTGTCGAAGGCATAGCAATTAGGAAGCATCTGATTCTGGAGATTTTCAATACGCTCATCCTTTACCAATGCTTCAATAGACTGAACTGACAAATTATTAATTTGTACTCCTATAGCATCCGAATCAACTTCCTTTGTACCGTACTGATACATCTTAAGCATCGAATTGCAGGAGTTCATTAGGCGCTCGACAATAGAAACAGCTGTCTCTTTATCTCCAGCAAGAGAGCGCAACACCATGAAGAGGTTGATTTTTGCCTTAAAAGGCTGATTCTCAACCGGTTCGGTTAGCCACAAAAGTTCAAACGAAGTTTCAGTGTTTCCGTTACGAGAATTGAATGACCTGTAGCTTTGATACAGTTCTGTCAGTAGATTGCTAAAACCTTGTCTATATTCATCTTCAATATCCGCTCCTTGCGGATAACTGTCTTTTAAGATTGTTAAAGTAGGGATCGATGTGATTTCAATTATTCCGATCCCTACATATTCACCGCTGTTTAACTCTACTGTGCTAATCATGCTCATCTGCTGGTTCCTCATTAAACTTTGTATTTTTATGGATAATCATGTCCGCCATTAGGTGCATGACACCTGGATAATCTCCTCAAACCTTTTAGTACTCCAATAAAGACACCATATTTTTCAATTGCCATTATCATATATTGTGAGCAGCTTGGAGTAAATCTGCATGAAGATCGTATGCTCTCTGGTGCGAATTTTTGATACAAGTAAACTGTAAAGACCAATATGCTTTTTAATCTAATCACAATAATAATAGTTAAAATGAGCATAAATAATCTTAACAGAACGTTTTCCTCTGGAAGGAAATAAATATAACCCACAAATTTCAAATAATTAACTGCAGTTTTCTCCAATCCATTTAATTCAATCAGAATATAGCCCAAACAGGATAATATAATGGCTGCAAAAAGCCATAAAATACATTCAATTATTACTTGTTTCCAAATGATGACTGGTCGATATATACTGCTGTCCTTTGTATACTGCTTAACAATCATAGTAACTCTCACTCCCGAAAATTAGCGGGGCAACTACACCGCCACGTTGTATAGATGCCCCGCTTAATATATCTTTATCAACCTTAAATCGTTGATTTCAGGAGTTAGGCAAAACCCGAGTAATATGTGTAACCAATCAACGCATAAAACGCTTAATATAGCACATTCCTCATTGTCTTCTGCCCAGCAAAGACTCAACAGAAATCGGATTTTTAGTCTGCAATCATCTTATTACTAAGCATCGGGATGCCAGTTCAAACTGCTTTACACATCACAGGGTATCTTATCTATTGCCTTTTTTCTCACGCAACTTTTGCTTCATCGCACTAACTGAAGACTCTGCATTAGGAGAATTGCTCGTAGAGCAACGGAAGTTATCACCAGGCACAACCAACCCGAAACTGCTGTACTCACGATTAACCTTCTCACGCGACTTTTCTTTTCCATTGCAACCAGTCTTGATGTTGAATGCTTCAACAGTTTCCGCTGAAGTGTTGAAGTTGGTAATGTCGGTATAGAAGTATTCCTCCGTTTTTTCGCGCTTGCCATCAGTTTCCATGTCCCAGCTATATTTGTACATATACACCTGAGTTTCGCTGAAGAAAAGCCACGCTGTTTCGTACCAAGTGCTGCGAAGCTTTCCGTCCTGTTTTCCTACGAAAAGATTCTCGTTCGCATATCCTTCAAAGAATACAGGCTCGATTTCTCTAAGCTGATCCTCATCAAGGCCAATCTTATTGAGCGCTTTCTGCTTCAAATTGAGGCTATCACGCACCGAGGCTACCATGCTGTCGTAATCGGCATCTGTCATTTTTCCAAATGTCATGCAGCCACCATAAAGATACTTGATAACCTGTTTCTGCTGTTCGTTTTTTCCCTTGCATCTCCTGTTTACGTCTGCATTCTGAGATAAATACATGACGCCGAACACGATAGCAACGATGATAATCAGTACTAAAATTCCCATCTTGAGTGACCTCCTTAAAATTGTGGTTTTTTCATCCTATCTTAAAAGCGACTGTGGCAAATCGCTATAAGACCTCTGGTCTTGCAACATTAAGAATTGCAAACAATTGCTCTTTATCATATTCAGATACGCCCGCCTGAACAGCTTCCGTAAGCAGTTCTTGGAATGTTGGCTGCGTTTTATAGCTCTTTCGCTGAAAATAGTCATATTTTATGTAGGCGTGGAAATAGTAATAGATTCCCTTCGGTTCAATCATCAATGCCGCATTGATGTACTCCTCAATTTTATCTATTGCGGATCTTGGTGCCAAAAAAGCTTTTTTCCCCTGAAGCAGACAGATTGCCGCATAGAAAAAAGTTTCGGAATTGTCAAAATTGTCTTCCATAGCTCGTTCGAATGCAGGCAACGCCTTATCATATAACTTCAGTTTCAGGTAGCACATAGCTACAGAATTATTTAATGTAATATCATCTGGATTTTCTGCTAAAGCCTTTCTGTATGCACCGGCATACTTGTTCACCTCTGGCATGGGCATGGAATACACGCTATTAAATGTCGAAATAATAACAGGTTTATGACACCATTCACATTCTGCCTGACCAGTACTGACTCTTGCTCCACAGCCCGGACAATTTAGTTCAATAACTTGCTGGCTCATTATTCAGCTGGCCTCCTATCAATATTAAGTAATTTCCTCAATTCAATCGGGAAAGCACCTATCGTGTCGAGTAGCCCTCTCGTTTTTTCATTACTTTCAAATACTAAAATCATAGACAAATATGTATTCCAGGACATTCTTCGTTTCTTTGTTTCAATTGAAGAATAGGTTTGACGTGAGATGCCTATAATACTACTCAAATCATCTTGTGACAGACCGATCTTCGCACGGAGTACAGGCAACTCTTCAGTCAAGACATCTATCAATCGTTCTTTATCAATCTCTTGAATCTCTGCATGAGTGCCGTCCTTCATTCAGTTCCCATCCTCCTTTTCTTAGAGTGGTTTACTCTACGAGATGCGTTTTCCGTAAATAAAAATATTATACACATTGTCAAACTGCTTGTCAATATGTCGCGGATAAATTTGTCGAAAATTTGTATGGAAGCGCTAACAGTGGGTGTGGATGTTGAAAACCTTTGTCAATCCTGCCAAAGATATCCATTCTGCATTAGATGGGACATGATTTGCCGTCAAAATAGCATCAGGAAGGAGGTGAAAAATCATGGCTAAGCAAGGAAAAAACATTTATCTCAGAAAAGATGGTCGCTGGGAAGGACGCTATCTCAAAGGGAAAGTGGATGGCAAGAGGCAATATGGTTATGTTTTTGGGAAGAGTTACGAAGATGCTGTTCAAAAATTAGAGGCGGCTCTAATGTTTCTCACAGGAGAAGTCCCGTGTTCCGACGCTTTTGAGACTCTTTGTGACGAATGGCTTTCTGTTCAGTCACCAGAGCTCAAAGCGTCGAGCATAGCGAAATACTCGAATATACTGAAGTCGTATCTGCTGCCTAAATTCGGAAAAAATGATGTACGCACCATATCTCGCAATGATGTAATGCTCTTTAGCAGGGAATTATTGGTTTCGGGAGGTGTTCGGGGAAAAGGTCTGGCTCCTAAGACCGTCAACAGTACATTGTCTGTCATGAAAAATGTCTTTGATTATGTTCGAAAGGAAAAAGGACTCCAAGTGCCGGAAATAGCGGACATCTGCGTCAAACAGCCACAAAAACCCATGAGAATTCTCAGTCGCCAAGAACAGCAGAGGCTAAGTCGCTTCCTGTGTGACGAGCCCTCTCCGTGCCACTTGGGGATTCTACTGTGCCTGTACACAGGCTTGAGAATTGGAGAAATCTGTGCTTTGACATGGGGCGATATCTGCATTGCTGAGAAGTATTTGTATGTGCATCAAACCATGCAGCGAATTCAGATACCGGGAATGACTGGACGTAAGACGAAGGTGGTTATTCAGCCACCCAAGAGTGATTGCTCCATTCGCAAGATTCCTATTCCATGCGAGATGATGCAAATTCTCCTGCCCGAACAGAAAGGCAGCAACGCTTTTCTGCTTACAGGGCTGGAAAGGATTTTTGTTGAGCCTCGAAGCATGGAAAATCAGTTCAAAGCAGCCGCGAAAAGCTGTGAGATTGCGGATGTGAATTTTCATGCACTCAGGCATACTTTTGCCACGAGATGCGTAGAGCTTGGTTTCGATATTAAGAGCCTCAGCGAAATTCTCGGACACGCAAGTGTGAACATCACGTTGAATCGATATGTGCATCCGTCCATGGAGCTAAAGCAAAAAAATATGGATATGCTCTCAAATCTCCTGACGGCAAAATAAGCCGTCATATTTTTACCGTCAAAAAACCGCCGAGCCTCGGATTTTCCAAGGTTCTGGCGGCTTTTTCGTAGAGTAAACCACTCTACGAAAAGTGTAGAAGTGATTTCCGTGTATCTGTTCCCAGACAGCATGAATATAAATCACTCTGTTTGCGGAATAAGTCAAGCGGGTATAATCGACAATATTTGCCAGAACGAATTTATGCTGATTCGTTCTGGTTTTCTTTTTGTTCTCGTTGCATTGTGTTAAACAATTGAAAATCCGATGGTCGTCTTTGGAAAATCGAGTTTTCTAATTGACCTTATACACGATACCGTGTATAATTTAAACAACACGGAAAAGGAGCGTGGAGCTATGCTTGTAGCATTGAGTGAGTACGCTAAAATTCATGGAAAAAGTAGCGATACAATAAGAAGGCTTGCCGAATACGGCAGATTGGTTACTGCACAGAAAATCGGCCGGAACTGGGTAGTTGACAGTGATGAGGCATATCCCGTTAAAAAAAGGCAGACGGCCAAACAGGAAGAGGTGCGATGATGTCTGTTCTGACTATCTGTACAAGGGGGAAGTTCATGTGAGAGAAAGCCGTTCATTCAAGGAATACGTTAAGAATAACCTCGATAATCAGATGTGGAAGGCAATCGAGGAATACTTGTCCTCGGTTGATCCTTCCACTCTTGATTTGCGCCTTAACAGAGTCCGAAATGTCGGCGAAATCGAACTATACGATACGGATCTGCAGTTCGTGGATGTGTCTGATCTTCCGGGCTCTGCCATTGAGTTCGATGTGGTCATGGATGCTACACTCATTGTGTATGATGAGGATCGCTACCACAACGATGAATCCGAGGCAAAGCACCAATGGTTTATGATCCGCTGCCGTGGAAATTTGGACTGTGGCCTGAGTGATTTAGAAATCAATGCCGTTCATGTATATGACAGCCGCAACAGACAGAAGCGACCAATGTCCAATGCCCTCGTGCCAATTATCCATAAGGAAGATTTAGAAAAAGAGGCAGAGGCATTCCTGCGCAAATATTACAAAGAAGCTCTGCTGCAGCCGACGTGGATTGATCCAATCGAACTTACGAGAAGGATGCAGCTTACCGTTCTTCGGCATCGTATCTCGGAGGATATGACTGTCTTCGGACAGATATATTTCTGCGAGACAGATGCAAAGCTATATGACGATGACAAGGGATGTGAGACGGAAGAACACGTCCTTCCCGGTACGATTATCGTTGATCCATCCGTGGCGTTTCAAAGAAACCTCGGTGCCTACAATAACACGATAGTCCACGAGTGCGTCCATTGGGCGCTCCATAAAAAGGCTTTCGCCTTGGAGCAGCTTTTCAATGCAGAGGCCAGCCAGATCAAGTGCAAAGTGGTCGGCGGCATTGAGGGGCAGGAAAAAGACGATACGAAGTGGATGGAGTGGCAAGCCAATGCCCTCGCTCCCCGTATTCAGATGCCGCTTGAGATGTTTAAGCGGCAGGCAGCTGTAACGATAAGAAAGTATCGGGATCAGCTTGGCGTTTTTGAATTGTGCGAGTTGATGCCTTTCGTAATCGAGGACCTGGCTGCCTTCTTCATGGTATCTCGGACTGCGGCAAAACTGCGGATGATTGATGCCGGATACGAAGAGGCGATGGGGTCATTCATCTACATAGACGGTCACTATGTCAAACCTCATGCGTTTAAGAAAGGCTCAATAAAGTCCAACCAGACATATTCCCTTTCGGCAAGGGATGCGGCAATCCAGAGCATTGTCAATCCCAAGCTGAAGGATTCGGACGGCTATGTCTTTATCGATTCGCATTTCGTACTGAACCATCCGAGATATGTGTATCAGAACGATGAAGGCGAGACACTGATGACCGACTATGCTCGGTACCATGTGGACGAATGCTGTCTGTCCTTTGACCTCTCCATCCGTGGCAAGGTCGAGGAACGCTATCACAGGGAGTGTTTCCTTAATCGTGACCAGGGTTCTCCGATTGATTTTGACATTGTCTATACCGGAGAGAACGGAGAACTGGATGACGAGCGGAGAAAGCAACTCCTTCACGATACGGTCATGGAGGAAGCCAAGGTGCTGGACGGGCTTTCCAACAATTACACAAAAGCGTGGAAGGAACTGCTTAAATGGAGAGGAATCTCGCAGGCGGAGTTATCTCGCCGGACTACGATTACCGAAAAGACCATAGGTAATATCATTAACGGAGAAACCGTCGGAACGATTAATAACGTGGTGCTGATGTGCCTTGCCGCTAACTTGCCTTGGGATATGAGCGACTATCTTATTAAGCGTTCCGGGCATCAGTTGCTCTACAACAATGATGATCATAACTGGTATCGTTTTGTACTGAAGCATATGTATCCGAAGTCGATACCTGAGATTCAGGCGTTCTTGCAGGAACAAGGTGCAAGCCCTTTATAATATTTCAATCCAACAATTCAAAAACATGGAAATCCGATTACCATGCTTATAATGATATAAAAAGTGCCTAACAGAGCCATATGTGACCTTTACGGTCATGTATGGCTCTATTTTTTTGTCCATTTTTAGCGGCTTTCTGGCCTGAACATGGAAATGTGCTTACAATTCCGTGATCGACTCTGACTGATTAAAATTGAATTATCGAAGGGTTCGCCTTCGGTGAAAATCTCAACCGCCTTGAGATGCGCATTAAAGGCGGTGGATACATAGAAAATTCGGACGGAACACACCGTTCCGAAGGTTCAGATGTACCACCGTTGCTTTGCCATGCCCATTTTCAAGGCTTACCGTGCCGGTGCGTCACCTGGATGCACCGGCTTTCTTTGTGTCCGCCGCCTTTCTGCTCCAAGGCAAGAAAGGACGATGCGACATGAAGATCACAGTTTACTACGAGGACAAGAACCATCCCACAACCATCGATGTACCCGATGAGGACTGCGAAATCTGGGTTGAGGACGATTATCAGCGCAGACTTTCCGCCGCAGAGAACAAGTCCTCCGTTACCAGACGCACGGCACAGGAAATCATGGACGAGGACTACAACAAGCCTACATTCAACAGCAATCAGACGGAGACGCGCCGCCATGTATCTTTGGACGCTCTCGATCCACGCGGAGATACCCTGATCGGTTCAAGCGATGTAGAGACCGCCGTGTGCAAGGAGGACTACTCCGACCTTCACCGTGCCATCAGCCGTCTGAGGCCGAAGCAGCGTGACCTTATTAAAAAGGTGTTCTGGGATGACATCAAGCAGGTCGAGGCAGCCAGAGCCGAGGGCGTGAGCGAGGCGGCGATTGCCCAGCGCATGGCGGTCATCTATAAGCGCCTGAAAAAATTCCTGACCGAAGAAAAATAATTTTTCAAAAAACCTTAAGTTTTCCCTCTCCCGTGAGCTACCTGTGAAGGGCATAAACCAGACCGCTCTTCGGAAAGGATGATGCACGATGAGACACACACTAAAAATCAAAGTCTCGAAGAAACGAGCCAACGGCGGCGTTCTTGCCTGCAGGCAGGTCACGGTGAGGGAAAGACTCTTGCGGTTCCTGCTCGGCAGTCCCGTGAAGCTCACAGTCCTCGTTCCCGGCGACAGCGTGGACGAGGTGGCAATCAAGGAGGTGGCGGACAGCGATGATGAATCCCAATAACCTCCGAAAGATGCCTATCAAGGTACAGCCGTACCGACACCAGCAGAGAGCCTACGAGTTCACGCTCGGTCTGTTCGGACTCCTGCCGTCACAGGTCAGGAGCGGTGGAGCCGCCTTGCTGATGGAAATGGGCACGGGTAAGAGTTTGACCACCATCGGCGTGGCTGGAACGCTCTACGAGTTCGGCAGGATCAACCGTTTGCTCGTGGTCTGCCCGCTCTCCATCACGGGTGTGTGGCTTGACGAGTTCCAGAAATTCGCGGCTTTCGACTATTCGCTCGTGGTGCTTGAGGGCAGTGGCGAGAAGAAAAAGAAGCTCCTGCGTGAGTTTGACGGTGACGGCCTGCAGGTCGTGGTCGTGAACTACGAATCGGCATGGAGGCTTGAGGCTGAGCTTTCCGCCTGGAAGCCGGACATGATCGCAGCGGACGAGGGACACAAAATCAAGTCGCATAAGACCTCCGCATCCAAGGCGATGCACAGGCTCGGCGCGGCGGCGAGGNATCGGATGCTTCTGACGGGAACGCCCGTGACCAACAAGGCAATCGACATCTTCAGCCAGTACAAGTTCCTCAATCCCTCCATCTACGGGCAGAGCTTTTACACCTTCCGCTCCAAGTATTTCTTTATGACGGGCTATGGGCAGCACACGCCTGTCATGAAGGCTTCGATGGAGGAAGAGTTCACTCGAAGGATGCACTCCATAGCTTTCAGGGCAACGAAAGCGGAATGCCTCGACCTGCCGGAGACCACGGACATTGTGCGGAAAGTAGATCTCGAACCACAGGCTCTGAAAATCTACAAGTCCCTCGTGGACGAAAGCTATGCCGAGCTTCAAAGCGGCGAGGAAGTCACCACGACCAATGTTCTGACAAGGCTGCTGCGGCTCTGCCAGCTGACGGGCGGATTCCTCGGAAACGATGAGACAAGCGCAGTCGAGCAGGTCAGCAATGCCAAGCTGTCGGTGCTTGAGGATTTGGTGGACGCCTCCATGCAGGAGGGCAAGAAACTGGTGGTCATTGCCCGTTTTGTGCCGGAGCTCCACGCCATCTGCAAAATGCTCGGCAAGAAAGGTATCCGCTACTCGCTCATTATGGGCGATGTCAAGGACCGCGACACTCAGGTGAAGCAGTTCCAGACGGACCCGGAAGTGCAGGTGTTTGTCGGGCAGGTCGCAACGGCGGGCATGGGCATCACGCTCACGGCGGCATCGACCATGATTTTCTACTCGATGGACTATTCCATGAGCAACTACGAGCAGTGCCGGGCGAGGATTCACCGTGCAGGACAGAAATATCCCTGCACATACATCCACCTTATTGCCAAGGGAACCGTTGACGCAAAGGTCATGCAGGCACTCCGAACCAAGGCAAACCTCGCCAAGAGCCTCGTAGACGATTGGCGCAGGGGTATCAATCCATTTCAGTAATAGGAGGATTTTTCACTATGGAAGTTACAGACATGATGTACGACCTTGCGGAGCAGCTTAAGAGTCTCCGCGATGAGAAGAAGGAAGCGGAACAGCGCGTGAAAGATATCAATGCCGCGCTGGACGATGTGGAATACCATCTCGCCACCATGATGGCGGACACCGAAACGCAGAACTTCACGAGAGCCGGGACAATGTTCTCCCTTACGCATAAGACAAGGGCGTCAGCCGCGGCAGACCGCAAGGATGAACTGTATGCAGCTCTCAAAGCGGAGGGTTACGGCGATCTGGTGTATGAGACGGTCAATGCCAACAGTCTCTCCGCTTTCGTCAATGAGCAGATCACAGAGAACGATGAAGCACTGCCCGAATGGCTGGAAGGTCTGGTCAATATTTTCGAGCAGACCAGGGTAAGCGTCCGCAAAGCGGCGCGCAAGTAAAAGAAAGGATGAATTTTACCATGAGCAAGAACACTGAAATCACCACAACGAACAATGCGGGCTATCTCACACTGAAGGACTTTAACCTCACCGATGTGATGGCCGAGGAGATGTCGGGGCTTTCCGCCTCTTTCGAGCGCATCAAGATTCCCAGCGGAGGCGGCACCGTCTTTGAGATTCCGGGCGACGATCCCGATGAGCCGGAGACCGTGAAGGAATTCTCCGCCGTCATCCTCTATCAGCATCCGCTGAACGCCTACTACAAGGAGGAGTACCAGGGCGGCTCGAACCCTCCCGACTGTGGAAGTTATGACGGAGTATGCGGAACGGGCAATCCGGGCGGGCTGTGCAAGTCTTGTCCCTACAATGCATTCGGCTCCGGCAAGAACGGGGCGAAAGCCTGCAAGAACCGCCGCCGTCTGTATCTCCTGCGCGAGGGCGAGATCTTCCCGATGATCCTGTCGCTCCCCACCGGTTCCCTGAAAGGATTCACCAGATACCTCATGCGTATCCTGCCGAAGTACAAGAATTCCAATGCCGTGGTTACGCGCTTCACTCTGAAGAAGGCGAACAGCAACACGGGGATCGCATACTCGCAGGCGCAGTTCTCCGTTGACCGCGTTCTTACGCCGGAGGAATATGCGCTCGTTGCCGCAATGAGCGAACAGGTGAAGGAACTGAGCGTCAGCGTGGGCTATGACACCGAGGAGGCTAATGCTGTGAATGTGGACCCGGAGACGGGCGAGATCATCGAGCCTCTGAACTAACCGGAAAATAAACAAGGAACCGCCGTGGCGGAGAG
>JGI24709J26583_10003026_pt1 | contig 13447 bp, 10 predicted proteins | sample BioPla2DNA1_FD_26583 | JGI IMG/M metagenome (IMG submission 26583) | reverse complement strand
TGATTTTCTTGCCTGAATATTAAATGCTGAAATGGCATTTTAAAAAACTCTCTTGTGAGAGTATTGGCAGGAGATGGGTTCATGCTTTTACCGTGGATCATTGCCAACTTTTACTTGACACAAACTAGAAATATTTTATGCTTCTCTTTTTTGTATATTAGAAGTATAATATAGATAAAGGTATACTATTATGTAAAGAATTCATGGTGATACTTATGAAAATAGAGAAAATTAATGATAATATGCTTAAAGTTACAATCTCAATAGATGATCTGGAAGAAAGAAATATTGATTTAGATACATGGAGCTACAATTCCCCCGCAACACAGAAGTTATTTGTGGATATGATGGAACTGGCTGAAATACAGTTTGGTTTTTGTGTTTCCGGTTCCGAAATTTGTGTTGAGGCTGCTCCGGATTCAGACGAAGGATTTGTCATTATAATTACCAAATTAGATGAGGACGAGGAGTTTGAATCTATTGAAAAATATATAAAGAATAGATTCAAAAAAGCTGATTTAAAGGCTAAAAAGAAGAACTCCAGTATTTGTTCCAGCATACTTATATATTGCTTTAATAATTTTGATGATTTATGTCTTTTGAGTCAAAGGTTAATACGTATTTATACCGGCGAAAGTACTTTATACAGGTTAAGGGAAGCGTATTATTTGCTCTTGACCAAAAATTCTTGGTCAGTGGATAACTGTAATTCTTTTGAACTTATTTTAAACGAATTTGGAGACAAAATTACAAACGTCAGTTTTTATGAAGGATACCTCAATGAATATGCAGAGAAGATAATAGAGTACGATGCAGTAGAAACATTATACGATTACTTTTGTTAACGGGTTATGATTGTTATTGTCGGAATCTTAAAAAGAGCACTAATTATGATATGTAGACGGGTTGGATGAATATGTCGCCAAAGAAAATTATACCGAATAAATTCGAACGGTTTTTACTTAATAGAAAAAACCTTATTGACCAATATGCAAAAGGTGATCTTACCAAAGAAGAGTTTATTGAAGCAAATTACAAATGTATAAACTCTCTAGATATAAAGCCTTTTACAAAAATAGACAATGTAAAAAAAGCAGTATACAATTATCAATATTGTAATGTTTTGGCAAAATACTATCAAAAAAAAGCCCATGACATGAGTAAAAGAAATGAAGCACGGCAGGATTTCCTCGAATTATCCAATTATTTTTACTCAAAAAAAGACGGTGTTACCCTAAAGCTTCTTAGACTATTGGATTTTCAAGGAATTGAAGCCTATTTTGTTAAGGTAAGGTCACGCAACTTGAAAAAAAAGTTGTTTGAAATAATATTAAAAGACTACGACAATATCATCCTCCACTCAAAGAATGAGTCCATCTTGAATCTGCTTATTAAAGAAAATGCCTTTATAAATGAAACAAGGCATTCTTTGGTGGACAGCTATATCAACCAAAAATACTGAATTATTTCATGTATCTGTAATTACTCGGCTATCTCCATTATAACATAAGTTATATCGTCCTTAAGCTCCCTTTGTCCCATAAACGCAAAAACATTCTTCGAAATCAACCTAGAAAGCTCTTGTAACGGTATGTTGCTATTGTCTCTTAATATTTTTTCAAGTCTTTCTCTTCCAAAAAAGCTTTTATCTGCGTTCTGTGCTTCAATAAGACCATCGGTATAAAACAGAATCTTATCGTTTTTACTCAAGTCTAAAAAATGATTCTTATATTCTCCGCTGTAGTAATCTATAAACTTGCATATGGGAAACCCTTTCATTTCAATTACCTGTATCTCTCCCGATGGTTTTATTAAAATCGGCATTGCATTAAGACCCGCAGATGAGTATGTCAGCCTTCGTGTATTTATGTTGTACACCGCATACAACATGACAATATACACATTTTCACTAAAATTCGTATTATTAAAGGATTTGTATATGCTTTCCAAAACCTTTGATGGACTCATTGCCACATTTATTTCTACTTCTACCAAAGTCTTTATTGTCTGATTCAAAAAGACCGTGAGCATTGCAGCAGGTACACCATGTCCAGACACATCTCCAATAAAGAACCCAATATTGTTACCATCAAGCTTGAAAACATTATAAAAGTCACCGCTCGCTCGCTCTGCAGTATAGTATTTTGCTTCAAACCGCACTTTCTGCCAATCGGGATGATGCAAGGTGAACATAGCCTTTTGTATGTCTCTTGCGTATTCTAAGTCTTCCATCAGTTTTTTGTTCAATTCCTCTAATTCCAGGGTTCTCTCCTGAACTATTTTATCCAGGTTGTCAGCATATTTTCTAAGCTCCTGTTTTGCCACGTAAAGCTTATTATACGGCACCTGTATGTTGTATATAAAGTTTACCCTGAATATGATAAAAAACGCAATAAACTTGTATATATGACCAAGGTAATTATATATATCATAAACACTGTTGTATAATACAAAGGACATTTCGCCGAAAATACTCACTACCAGCGATATGCAAAGCAAAATCATCATCCTGTTTTTTGTCGCCCTATACTCGATAATAAATCTTAGTGCCGTAAAGCAAAACAAAAGAATTACAACATATTCCAAATAAATCTTCCATTGGGTAAGTCCACTGCCCTCTATAAACATAGGAGGTAAAAGATTCGGATAATAAGTAACTATTATGAGAATCAGAATACAAAAACCCGTTGGAACAATCAAAAATAACTTTCTGTCTAATTTCGATTTTATTTCAGTATTAATAAAAGTAACTGCAAAAAATCCAACACCAGCTATCATTCTAGAAATAATCCAAAGGGTTGTAGCCCGGTTTGCACCGTCATTTTTAATAAGAAATGCCGGCATTCCTTTGTAGCTTAATGTATGAAAAGCATCAAGCATACCGATTATCAAAAACACGCTTCCAAGAAAAATGGATCGCAGGTTTTTTGTTTGATTGTAGGTATAATAGGATACAAGGAATACCGTCAAGGATACCAGTACACCAGTAAACTCAAAGAGGTTGTGCCATGCTAAATAGCTGGCAACACTCATTACTTGGCTAAACTGCTCTTCAAAAAGACCCACTAAACCAAAAAATAAATAGGCAATAATAACCGATATCACAATTAGTGCATAATCTTTAAACTTTAGCAATCTTTTTGTTATTTCTTTCATTTCTATCCCTATGGCATGCATCATAGATTTTTTACTCTCTTTTTACTCTATTTTTACTTCGTTCTTTCTCTCATTCTACCATTTGATACTTCAATATTCAATTATAATTCCTATAAATTTAGTTAGTTTTAAAATAAAAGCTCTGGGGGCATCGACCCCCCATCGCTTTTTGGTCATTTCACTTTGTGAAATCCCACTAATAAAAAAACAGCCACATCCTTCAACGCAGCTGTTTTCGCTTTCTTTTATAGTGTCTCTTCAAATATTTACCCAGTGAAAATCCTGTAAACTTGTTGAATCGTCAAGATTTTAGGATTCTTTTGCACAGGTAATTCAAAAACACACTACCAGATTATAACACCTCGGTTATAAGAAAAATTACTGTTCTACTATTAGGTTTTCATTATTCACTTCATTAATAGAAGAAGCATCTTTGTGTATTATTACATCTTCTTTCTTTTGCTCAAAGCCCTTATCTATCTTTTTATTAGTTTTATTTATCAACGCCGCATCCAACACAGTTTCCATCTTCTCGGCAATAACAAATTTAATCTTCTTCCTTACATTATCCGGAATGTCGTCAAGATCCTTTTTATTGTCAGCCGGTATGATAATTGTATCAATCCCTGCCCTGTGAGCAGCCAGAACCTTTTCCTTAAGTCCACCTATCGGAAGCACTCTGCCCCTTAGAGTTATCTCTCCCGTCATTGCTACATTTCTCCTGACAGGTGTGTCGGTCAAAGCAGACACCATTGCTGTTGCAAGGGTAATTCCCGCTGAGGGACCATCTTTGGGAATAGCACCCTCGGGTACGTGAATATGGATATCATACTTGCTGTGAAAATCCTTTTCAATACCAAACAGCTCAGCTCTCGAACGGATATAACTCATAGCAGCCCTTGCAGATTCTTTCATTACATCTCCAAGCTGTCCAGTGAGTTCCAATTTTCCGTTTCCGTCCATCAAAGTTATTTCAATTGATAAGGTATCACCACCCACAGGCGTCCATGCCAGACCTGTAGCTACACCAATCTCATCCTTTTCATTTGCCTTGTCATATTTATACTTTTTAGCTCCAAGATATTTTTCCAATGTTGTGGTGGTAACTTTTACCGTCTTCTGTTTGGTCGAAACCAACTTTTTGGCAACTTTCCTGCATATGCTGGCTATCTGCCTTTCTAATCCCCTTACACCAGCCTCTCTCGTGTAGCAATTAATTAATTCTCTGACTGTCTTCTCATCAACTATCAAATTGCTTTTTTTAAAGCCGTGTTCTTTGATTTGTTTGGGAAAAAGATATTTAATTGCTATATTGACCTTTTCCTCCTCAGTATAGCTGGAAATGGGTATTACTTCCATCCTGTCAAGAAGGGGTCTTGGGACAGTATCAAGGTTATTTGCCGTTGTAATAAATAAAACATCCGATAAATCAAAGGGAAGCTCTAAATAGTGATCTCTAAAAGCAAAGTTCTGCTCGCTATCTAAAACCTCAAGCATAGCCGATGCCGGATCTCCTCTAAAATCGCTGCTCATTTTGTCTATCTCATCGAGAAGGATGAGAGGATTTTTTGAACCAGCCTGCTTCAAAGCTGATATAATTCTCCCCGGCATAGCACCTACATAAGTTCTGCGGTGTCCTCTTATTTCAGCTTCATCCCTGACTCCTCCCAGTGACATTCTCACATAATTGCGGTTAAGGGCACGGGCTATAGATTTTGCTATAGATGTTTTACCGACTCCCGGAGGTCCTGCTAAGCACAAAATAGGCCCTTTAAGGTCATTTTTCAACTTTCTTATGGCAATATACTCGATAACCCTTTCTTTAACCTTTTCCAACCCATAGTGATCCTCATCAAGAATCTCCTGTGACCGGTTCAAATCTATAATTTCTTCTGTTTTCTTATTCCAAGGCAAATCCAATATCCAGTCAAGATAGGTTCTTATGACCGACCCTTCTGCAGACCCTGAAGGCATTTTTAATAGGCGATCCAATTCCTTTAAAACCTTTTTTTCAACTTCTTCGCCAAAATTGCCTTCCGCAAGCTTCCTCTTATACTCCTCTACCTCTCCTGTTATACCTTCCTTGTCTCCCAGCTCATTCTGTATTGCCTTTAGCTGTTCTCTCAGATAATACTCCTTCTGTGTCTTATCAATTTGCTTTCTAACCTTAATGTTGATGTCTCTTTCAATCTGCATAATATCTATTTCTCTAATGAGGGTTTCCAGAAGCTTCTCAAGCCTTAGCCTTGGCTGAAATTCATTTAATATTTCCTGCTTCTGCTCCACCTTCAATATCAAATTAGATGTTATTATATCCGCCAATTGTTCGGGATCTTCTATATTCATAACGGATAAAACAGTTTCAGGAGAAATTCTATTGTTAAGCTTTGAGTATTCTTCAAAAATCGATAATACTCTTCTCTTTAATGCTTCTATTTCAGCCTTGTTCTCGTCCTGCTCAACATATATTTTTTCCTCCACTTCTGCCATAAAAAACGGCTCAATCTGTGTAAACTCACAAACTTCTGCCCTGCTTATACCCTCGACCAAGACTCTTATTGTGTCTCCCGGAAGTTTTAAAAGCTGTTTAACTCTGGATATTGTTCCAATTGTGTAAATATCATCCGTTCCGGGCAAATCATCCCTAGCATCCTTTTGAGTAACCAAAAAAATCAGCTGATTGTTTATCATTGCTTCTTCTAGGGCTTTAATCGATTTTACCCTGCCAACATCAAAATGCAAAATCATATAGGGAAATACTGTTAAACCTCTAAGAGGTAATAACGGTAAGACCTGCTTTTTTATAATCTTCTTTGTTTCAGACATTTAATCATCCCCTTGCTATAATTTGAGGTTCTTTCATCTATAACTTTTACACCTATACTGACAGCAATTATAAAAAATGTGTCGTACCCAATAAAGGTTAATTGCATAAAACAAAGCACATTTGCCATCTTTGGAAAAATCAGCATGCATATTAATTCATCTTCTACTTATGATAAATACTACCCACTTTTTGATGCCATTAACATCCCATGAACAATTACAAAGCAAAGGCAAGATTTACACACAATATAGTCTTGAATCCTAATCATTATAACCTTTGTAAATCATTATTTCAATTATTTTTATTTGGAACAAAAGGGAACGACTTCTTGAACTTTTGCATAAAATAGAAAATCCTATATAACTCCAAAAATTTGGAGTCACTTTTTTATTATACTATTCTTTATATCGGAATTAAATAGGACTAAATAACCGTTTTTTATGAATTTTTTTTATGGGAATTTAGTCCTAAGGCTTAATTCCCCATTTCAAAACACCCGAAACATAACCTGTTACATAATTCCAATCATATAGTTCTTTATAATCAGTAAAATTATACGAATAGTCGTTATCCTGTTTGTATACTGACCAATCATCTTTGTTGATCCACGTAACAACTAATGTACTGTCTCCTAATTATTTTTATTATTTTGCCTTGCCTATCTATTTAAAAAGAGAGAACTTGCGAATTATATAGTATATTGGGTGTTATTAATTTGATTATTTTATTATATGAAGGGAGGACAGTTTATAAATCATGTGAGAAGCATAGGTAAAGAGCAGCTTTTTATGTTTTCTGAAGGAGGGTTGGAAGATTTAGAGATTTGAGTACAAGTTATGTAATACTATTGATTTTATGGAGGAGTGAATTTAATTGAAAAAAATAGTTTCTTTATTCTGTATACTTATTTTATTGGTAGGCATACTTGGAGCGTTTTCTGTTAATGCCTCATCAACGATGGAAGCGTTTCAAGCATCTGGAATCGAGTTTTTAGGTGCAAACGGAAATGGATTTATGCGGGACATTTCAGCAGTGGATTTGGTTAAAGAAATAAGAATCGGTTGGAATTTGGGTAACACTTTGGATGCCCCTACCGAAACCGCATGGGGAAACCCCCGAACCACTAAAGCAATGATAGATAAAGTAAAAGAAATGGGGTTTAATGCCGTGAGAGTACCTGTAACCTGGAATACTCACATTGGACCTGCTCCAAATTATACAATCGATCAAACATGGCTTAACAGGGTAGAGGAAGTAGTAAATTACGTTCTTGACAATAATATGTATGCTATATTAAATGTTCATCATGACGACTGGATAATTCCTACATATGCAAATGAAGCTCAATGTAAAGATAAGCTCACAAAACTCTGGCAACAAATCGCAAATCACTTTAGAGATTACAGCGATTATCTGATTTTTGAAACAATAAATGAGCCAAGAGTAATTGGTTCACCGTCTGAATGGACCGGGGGAACATATGAAAACCGTGATGTAATAAATAGATTTAATCTGGCAGCTGTTAATACAATTAGAAGTTCTGGCGGAAATAATGCCAAAAGATTTATTATGGTTCCAACCAATGCTGCAACTGGTCTGGATGTTGCATTAAACGACTTGGTTATTCCAAATAATGACAATAGGGTGATTGTATCAATTCACGCTTACTCACCATATTTCTTTGCCATGGATATTAACGGAACTTCATATTGGGGTAGTAATAACGATAAGACTTCCCTCTCTAATGAGCTTGATGCTATTTATAATAGATTTGTAAAAAATGGGAGGGCCGTTATCATTGGAGAATTTGGATCAATTGATAAGAATAATCTTTCTTCAAGAATAGCCCATGCAGAGCACTATGCTAAAGAAGCAGTTTCAAGAGGAATTGCTGTTTTCTGGTGGGATAACGGTTATTATGGACCTGGCAATTCAGAATCTTATTCTATATTTAACAGATCTGGACTTTCATGGCATTATCCCGAAATTGCTGAGGCTCTTATAAGAGGTGCTGGCGGAAAACAAAATACACCTACTCCAACAACAAAGCCAACATATACTCCAACGCATACTCCAACACATACCCCATTGCCAACTAATGATTTTACATACGGTGATCTGGACGGAAGTGGACAGGTGGATTCCACAGACTTAACAATATTAAAAAGATATGTACTTCGAAAATTGTTTACTTTCCCTTACGATAAAGGCAAATTAGCCGCTGATGTTAATGCAGACAACAGTATAGATTCCACAGACATAACATTAATGAAAAGATACATATTAAGAAAAATTGACAAATTCCCTGCAGAAGATACTACTATACCAGGCAATCCAGGATTTTTATATAATGGAAGGTTTGATTTTTCAGATCCACAGGGTCCAAAATGTGCATGGTCCGGAAGCAATGTCGAGCTGAATTTTTCAGGAACTGAAGCCAGTGTAACCCTCAAATCCACTGGTGAAAACTGGTTTCAGGCTATTGTAGACGGTAATGTTTTACAGCCCTTTATGGTCAACAGTACATCGACCGTTAAACTTGTAACTGGTCTTTCAAACACAAACCACCATCTTGTTTTGTGGAAACGTACAGAAGCCTCTCAGGGTGAAGTTCAGATTCTCGGATTCGATTTCGGTCAGGGAGAACTTTTAGCACCCCCTGCTCCCCTTGAAAGAAAAATAGAATTCATTGGAGATTCCATCACGTGTGCTTATGGGAATGAAGGATTAAGCAAAGATCAGCCTTTTACACCTAAAAATGAAAACAGTTATTTGTCTTACGCCGCAATTACTGCCCGTTCATTGAATGCAAGTGCAAATATAATTGCTTGGTCGGGAATAGGACTTACTATGAACTACGGTGGTTCCGGTGGTCCCCTTATGCTAGACCGTTATCCCCTTACTCTTCCACAGAGCGGGGTTCAATGGGATTTCAAAAACTACGTCCCCCAAGTTGTTGTTATTAACCTTGGTACAAACGATTTTTCAACAACACCAGCCGATAGAACAAAGTTTATAACGGCTTATAAAGAGCTTGTTACAAGGGTGCGTACAAACTATCCGGGTACCCACATATTCTGCTGTGTTGGACCAATGCTTTGGGGAAGTGGTTTGGATTCATGCCGCAGCTATGTTAAAGAAGTTATAAATGATTTTAACTCAAGAGGAGATTCAAAGGTTTATTTTGTAGAGTTTCCTCAACAAGACCCAAGCAACGGTTATGGAGAAGATTGGCACCCAAGCCTGATTACTCATGAATTGATGGCAGACCAGCTTACTTCAGAAATAAAGGGCAAGCTTGGATGGTAAAAATTTGGCCTTCACAATAAGTGGAGGCCTTTTTAATAGTGCTTTAGCAATGATCCTGAACTACAAAGGAGTTCGGAACCAACCGCCGGCTCAGCCGGCGGTTATGATTAATTTCATCTTAATTTTCTGTTTTACACGCTCCCGCTAACAGTCTCCATTGAAAAATATACTTTATTAAGCCTACTTTTCAATTTCCTCTTTTAGTTTTAAGATCTCTTCACTCTTTAATCCCGTAAATTTTTCGATCAGTTTTACATCTACCTTCTCCTCTAACATCTTCATCGCAACTTCTTTTCCATCTTCTTCTCTTCCTTTTCTTTTTGCTTTTTCTGCAACAATTGGATTGTATAATGTAGTTACCATAATATCAACCTTCTTGCCTACACTTGAATACTCTCCATACTTATTGTATAAATATGTTGAATACCTGCCAATATTTTTATATAATTTTTATTGTTATTATTTTTATCCAGCGAATAATAAACAGTAATAAATAATAAACGGAGTGAAAAAAATGATACACACAATTGATGGAGGAGTTACGGCTCCTAAAGGATATAAGGCTTCCGGAGTTGCCTGTGGACTTAAAAACAATGGAGAAAAGGATCTTGCTGTTGTCTGCTCTGAAGACATTGCAGTGGCTGCGGGGGTATTTACAACCAACGTTGTCAAGGGACACTCATTGCAACTGACAATGGAACATATCAAGAGTGGTTATGCCAAGGCTGTGGTCATTAACAGCGGTAATGCCAATGCATGTCTTGGGGAGCAGGGCATTAAGGATGCAAAGGAGATGGCGGAACTTGCTGCACACCTTCTGAACTGCCAGAAAGAAAACATCCTTATAGGTTCAACAGGGGTAATAGGTATGCCTCTCAATCTCCCCAAAGTTCGCGGCGGCATCAGGACAGGTATATCGAGTTTGTCTTCTGAAGGTGGTCACGAAGCAGCCGAAGCCATTATGACCACTGACCTCATTGCAAAGGAAATTGCCGTGGACATAGAAATCCAAGGAGAAAGGGTCAGAATAGGCGGTATGGCAAAGGGATCCGGAATGATACATCCCAATATGGCCACCATGATAGGTATAATTACAACAGATACCAATATTTCCCGAGGTCTTTTAGACAAAGCATTAAAGGAAGTGGTAGCCCATACCTTTAACAGGGTATCGGTAGATGGAGATACCAGTGTTTGCGATATGGTAATTATGCTTGCCAACGGGGAAGCCGAAAATGAAGGCATTGTTAAAGAAAATGCTGAATATGCAAACTTCAAGGCGGCTCTTGATTATGTATGTACAAACCTTTCCAGAATGATAGCAAAGGATGGAGAGGGTGCAACCAAACTCATTGAAGTCATTGCCGAAGGTGCCATGCATGAAGAGGATGCTTATAAGGTTGTAAGCTCAATAGCAAAATCACCCCTTGTCAAGACGGCCATTTTCGGGGAAGATGCAAACTGGGGAAGGATTATTACTGCAGCCGGGTACTCTGGAGCAGAGTTTGATCCCAACCTTGTGGATATCTATATTGGAGATCTGATGGTATGCCGTAACGGTACAGGGTTGAAATTTGACGAAGCAACCGCCAAGGAAATCCTCAAAAAAGATGAGGTTAAAATTAAAATTAACCTCAAAAACGGCATTGCATCAGACAGGATCTGGACATGTGACTTTTCATATGATTATGTAAAAATAAACGGAAGCTATAGAACATAATATTTGCCAAGAGAAGCATCCATGCCCCGACTGTGTAGTCAGGGCATGGAACATATTTTAAATCCAACTTTATTATAATTGATTTTTTATAGATTAACCTGTCCTAAGGCCGATAACGCATCATGCAGTTATCTTCACATATACCTCCCGATTTCTTGGTCCGTCAAACTCGCAAAAATATATGCCCTGCCACGTTCCCAGCATAAGTCTCCCGCCTTCAACAATTATCTGCTGTGAAAAACCAAACAGACTTGCTTTGATATGTGCCGCAGAATTACCTTCCATATGTAAATACCCATCTTCAAACGGGACGATTTTATTAACTTCCTTCAGAATGTCCGACACCACATCCGGATCTGCATTTTCATTTATTGTGATTCCTGCCGTCGTATGTGGCACAAAAACAGTACAAATTCCTGATTCAATCCCCGATTCCTTGACACTCTGTTGAATCTTAGATGTTATATCAACCATCTCTGTTCTTGCATGAGTCCTCACTTTAATCCTTTCCAATGTATGTCACACTCCCGTTAAATTATATAATTATAGCTTCTCTAGGCTCGATACCTGCCTATGGAATAATGTATGCATAAGTAATTTGAGAATACACTACTAGGCTTTATCCAGCACATGAACGTCTATTTGACGATAAGGAATTATTATTCCCTGTTGGTCAAATTCCTTTTTAACCCCTTCAGTAAGATCATACAATACCGTCCAGTAATCAGCATTATTGCACCATACCCGCAATCTATATTCAAGTGCACTATCACCATGTGAAGCAAGTCTCGACATAGGTTTAGGTTCTTTTAATACCATGGGATGATTTTCTGCAAGCTTTAAAAGTATGTTTTTGACCAATTCAATATCTACACTATAAGGGGCTGAAAAGGTTAAATCTACACGACGGGTTTCCTCAACTGAGAAATTGGTAATTGATGCATTTGTCATGGAACCGTTAGGCAATGTTATACGCTTATTGTCCGGAGTTGCCAGTATAGTATAAAAGACTGTTATTTCTTTTACCGTTCCGGAAAGAGACTGCGTCTCTATGTAATCCCCGACCCTAAAAGGCTTAAATATGAGTATAATAAGGCCTCCTGCAATATTCGACAATGCCCCTTGCAAAGCAAGACCTACAGCCAAACCTGCAGATGCAAGCAATGCCATTACAGATGTAAGTTCAACACCAAGAGTACTCGCAACAATTATAAGCAATAACACCTTAAGTCCTATTGATGTAAAGCTCTTAATAAACGATTGTACAGTGGAATCAATCTTTTGGAAGCCTTTTGAGTTAGTAATGAATTTAACAAAAAAGCCAATAAGTTTAAGACCAACTATAAGAATAATAGCTGAATAAAGTACCTTCATACCTACAGACAGACCTACAGATGCGACATAATCAATAAATAAATACAAATATTTTTCCATTTTTCTTCTCCCTTTCTTTTAACTCTTAAAACTTGTCACAATTCATTGGGTGCATTAAATAAATGTGAGGAATAGTATATACCCCAATTCATTAAATTCAACACATAAGTTTAGAATAACACATAATTTTATTTACCGTCAATTTATATGATTTAAAAGTCGGTCTTTCTAGAGGAAATTAGGTTATTTCTTTATGAAAATGTTGATGGAAAAATTTAAGAATAGAATATTCGTTATAATTTGGAAATAGCATTGCTTGATTATCTATAAGAAAGTTGGTATAATATTGTTAAGAGTTAATATCTATTGATTTTTCATGAATTACAATGCTAATAATGATATCTTAATTTATCGACAGATATTTTTCCGGATTCAAGTATGCTATTATATATTTCTATTATTTACTTCATAGTGCTGTTTTAGAATTCAATACAACAATTCTTTCCGGAGGGATAACCATGTCACAAAAATACATTGTTTTCGAGCTTAACGATGAACTCTTTGGAATCAACATCGCTCATGTAATAGAAATCATTCAAATGCAAGAGGTTTTTAAAGTTCCAAATACTCCCTCTTATATAGAGGGGTTAATTAATCTTCGCGGCAAGGTTTTTACCCTTTTAAATATAAAAAATAAGCTTAATCTGCCTGAAAAAGAACAGGATGATGAAGCTATGAAGATATTGATAATAAAAACCGAATTCGGCTCTTTCGGTTTTATGGCTGATACGGTAAACGAAATTGTTGAAATTAATGATGATGATGAAATACAAACTACTCTCGAGTCTATTACACATATTGATAAAAATTATCTTCAGGGTACCCTTAATGTTAATAATCAATCTATCATGTTATTTGATCTCGAAGCCTTGATAAATGCATGCCAGGAAAAACGCCTTGCTGAATCGGGTAGGAGGTAAATAATTATTTTATTTACCGACCTCCCACACCACCGTACGTACGGTTCACGTATACGGCGGTTTCATAGTTTACACTCTAAC
>JGI24709J26583_10003013_pt1 | contig 13485 bp, 10 predicted proteins | sample BioPla2DNA1_FD_26583 | JGI IMG/M metagenome (IMG submission 26583) | reverse complement strand
AGTTTTTATGAGCCATAAAACACCAATAGAATTATATATGCATGGAGATATTTCTAAAAGCGAATTATTAGCTCTTGTTATAGAAGGTACTCCATATAATACTCTTGGACTAACTGAAGATGAATATGCATTATTTCAAAAAAATGGAGAGTTAGCTATTGATGATATTATTAAAGCAAGAAAGCTAAAATCAGAAATAATCGATAAAGCCAAGGTCTTTTTGCAATAGCAGTGTTTTTATGCCAATTTTAATAATAACTATTTATCATCTGTCCCATTTATCACATAATGCATGGATTTGATTTGTGAATTTGGCAAGATCCTTGTTCGCACCGCCTTTGTTTCGCTGAATAACAGCCGCCAGTCTCTTTCCCGCCTCCACCAGCCGTTCGAATACCGTAGATACTCTGTCTCTTTCTACCTTCTTGGCAACAGGTATCCGCTGACCTTCCACAACTATAACATCCCTAAGAAGGTCCACCACGGTTCCGCTGTAAGGAGCGTATGCATTATATCCCAGCTCCTTGCTTATATACTCTGTGAATATCCCAACAACCCGGTCATCACCATGAACTACAAACACCCTTTCAGGCTTCTTCTCGAATGCCCCTAACCACCTTAAAAGTCCATCCCTGTCTGCATGACCGCTGACACCGTTAAGCCGGCAAATACGGGCATTTACCGAAATGGTTTCACCAAACAGCTTAACCTCAGGTGCTCCATCCAGAATTATTCTCCCCAAACTACCTACAGCCTGATGTCCCACAAAAAGGATTGTGCTGTCCTCTCTCCAAAGATTATGTTTAAGATGATGCCGTATCCTACCTGCATCACACATACCTGCTGCCGAAATAATAATCTTAGGCTCATCAATATCATTAATTGCCTTAGATTCATCTGAAGTAATCGTTGTTTTTAAACCGGGAAATTTTATCGGGTTAATCCCTGCATTTATTAATTCAACAGCCTCTTTGTCAAAATATCCAAACATATTCTTCTCATAAATATGTGTGGCTTCAATAGCCAACGGACTGTCAACATAAACACTGAAATTATTATGCCCTTTAATCAGATTATCTTCCTTAATTTTTCTTATATAATATAGCAGCACCTGGGTTCTTCCTATGGCAAAGGACGGTATAACCAGATTTCCGCCTCTGTCAAAGGTGTCTTGAATAATATTTGTCAATGTATTCATATAATCCGGCGGTACTTCATGATTTCTGTCACCATAGGTTGATTCCATAACGACATAATCCGCCTCCCTGATATACTGTGGATCATTGATAAGAGGCTGATTAATATTACCTATATCTCCTGAAAATACTATCTTTTTTGTTACTTCATCCTCAGTAATCCATATCTCGATACTGGCTGAACCAAGTAAATGACCACCATCTGTAAAACGTACTTCTATACCATCAAAAAGTGTAAATTTCTCATTATAATCATGGGAAACGAACATACGAACCGTTCCCATTGCGTCCTCCATATCATATATGGGAACATAAGCCTTGCCCCCTGCACGCTTTCCTTTTCTGTTTCTCCATTCTGCCTCTGCCATCTGGATATGAGCACTGTCACGAAGCATTATATCGCATAGGGCACTGGTTGCACCGGTNGCATGAATTTTACCTCTAAAGCCTCNATTATACAGTAAGGGCAAATTACCTGAATGGTCNATATGTGCATGCGTTAACAGTACGGCATCTACTAAAGCCGCAGATATAGGCAGCTCTTGGTTTTCAAATGTATCCCTGCCCTGTTCCATTCCACAATCAATCAGGATATGTCTGCCGCAGGCTTCCAGATAAAAGCAGCTTCCTGTCACCTCATGAGTTGCTCCCAAAAATGTCAAACGCATAAGTATTGCCTCCTTCTTAAATATATCTGTATTATTAGTACATCGTAAGCTGTTCTAATTTTTTTCGATCAATAATACTAATTACACCCCTGCTTAGAGATACCATTCCTTCATTCTGAAAGTATTTTAGCATACGGGTTACCACCTCTCTTGCAGTTCCAAGATTATTAGCAATTCTTTCATGCGTAATCTCAATACTATCCACCTCATCAATATTGGACTGTTCCAATAAAAAGATAGCCAGTCTTTTATCAAGCGACATAAATACAACCTGTTCCATAATCCACATGACTTCGGAAAAACGTGAAGCCATCAGTTCGTTAGAAAATACCTGAACAGCCAGAGATTCCTTTGAAAGCTTATCAAATATGTGAGTAGGTATCAGATAGGCTGTGGTATCCTTCTCAGTTTCAATAAATATGTCAAAGTTAATATTCTTCATAATACATGAGGCCGAAAATATACATACATCCCGGTCAAACAANCGATATAATGTTATCTCCTTGCCGTTTTCAGAGACAATATAAGCACGAACCTGACCGCTTTCAATCAGAAAAAGTCCCGAACAGTTTTCCGAACTGCTGCGCATTGCCTCTCCTTTATTAAATTGTTTTCTTACTATGGACCGGTTTAATAAGATCTTTTGATTCTCAGTCAGATCCTTCCAAAATTTAAGGGCTTCTTTGTAATACTCATCTTTTATGCTCATACCAACCCTCCACAAAGTATTAAAAGTATTAATAATAGTCAGGAATATCATTCTCCTTTTCTCATTATACTTTAACTTCTCTCTAAAATCTACCAGATAAAAGACCTTACAGTTTATTTTAGAGCTTAAATATGCAATATCCCACTTTAAACTTTAATTTTCTCCAAAAGAGCAACCTCATTAAATTAAAAAAGAACTGTTTCATGACTAATTTATTAGTAAAGAAACAGCCCTCGGTGCCTAAGGTTTCACTTATAATTCTATCTGGATTCTAAAAGCTTAATTACCTTATCCTCCTCTAACGGTCTACTTAGCAGATATCCTTGAACATAATCACAATTTTGCTCTATCAGGTAGTCAAGCTGTTCCTCAGTCTCCACACCCTCTGCCACTACTTCAATACCCAGCTGATGTGCCAGATATATAATATATCCAACAATATTACTCTCGGAATCCTGTCTGTCAATTTTGTCTATAAAGGTTTTGTCTATCTTTAAGACATTGATTGGCAGCATCTGCAGATAGCTTAATGATGCATATCCGGTTCCAAAATCATCAAGTGCTATTCGGATTCCCAAATCACGAAGCTGATTTAATACATCTATAATATGTTCAGGGAAGGATATCATTACAGATTCTGTTATCTCCAGCTCAAGAAGGCTGCTGTTGAAGCCTGTTTCTTCTAATGCTTCCTGCAGCATAGGTACAAAAGAAGGCTCAGCCAGTTGTACCACGGATATATTTATTGATACCACTACATAGCTCTGATAGCTTTTATGGAACTCAATAAATCTCGTTAATACTGAACTTATTATCCATCTTCCTATCTCATTAATCATTCCCGTTTCTTCCGCAATGGGAATAAATGATGCCGGGCTAACTAATCCCATAGCCGGATAATTCCACCTTACAAGTGCTTCAAATCCTCTAAGCTTCTTTGTTTTGCATTCAAACAACGGTTGAAATACAACACGCAGCTCGTTGTTTTTTATACAGTTCAGCAAGCCGTTTTCCAATTCCAGCCGTTTTAAGATATCATCCTGCATTACATAATCAAATGTACGGACTTCATTTTTACCGGCGGCTTTTGCCTTATTCATGGCGATATCGGCATTCATCATAAGCTCAGTAACATTCAGACCGTCCTTTGGAAATCTTACAATACCGTAGCTTGCAGTGATAAAGAATTCCTTTCGGGCTATCAGCAGGGATTCTTTCAGCGCGTCCCGGAATCTTTCAACATACTTCATAAGCTCATTATCATCCATATCTGTTGTGATTAGCAGACCGAATTCATCTCCGCCAAATCTTCCAAGTATATCACACTCCCGTATTAATGCTTTCCATCTTTGCACGATTTTTACAAGAATAATATCTCCGGCACTATGACTGGCGGTATCATTTACCTTTTTAAAATCATCCAGATCAAGATACAGAATAATAAATCCCTTTTTCTCAGTATGATAAGAAGCAACTAGCCTATCTATCTCATCAAACATCATTTTACGGTTAGGAAGTCCCGTAAGAGAATCATAATAGGCAAGCTGCTTTAATTTTTCTTCATTCTCCTGTATTATAATATTGTTCTGGAATTCTTTCATTATCTGACTCTTTAGTCTTATTGAATACCAGTAGATTGTTGAAATAATAAATATAGTCGCAATCGGTATCACGGTACCCGGAAGCGTATTCATATTGTTGTAAAAAACAGAAGCTCTAATCGCTCCTGCTGCTACGATGAAATTAAGCAGAACCGCTATAACATAGCCATTTTTTTTAAGATAAAGAGTCATAAAAACTGATAGAAGCACTTGTATCTGAGCAATTATGCCATTTATAATATTTCTGCTGACAGAAATACCAAGAACATTAATGTAAAATTCATTTACTTTCGAAGTCAACCGTACAATCATCACTAAACAAAGGACATACAGAAAAACGCAAAGACATAGACCAGCCCATTGAATTGGCTTTAATTTTTTATTTCTGTCAATAATAACTAATGCATCTGTGTCCTTCATCATGTTATCCTCAGTAAAAAATGTAAAGCTATTACATGACCTGTAGTTGATTGTATTTTTTTAATAATAACATGCAATCAGGATAAAGTCTATACCTTTTTTATATATCCTTTTTCCAAAGACCATGAAGATTACAATATTCATATACCGCTATCACTTCATCATCATCAAGTGCGAATAAAGCTTTAGGTTCATCCCCGGGACGCAAATCCTTCCTCTGAGCACCCTTCTTGGTGTGGAGGTAAATCCACATGATGTAATGCTTTTCTTCCATAGGATGGAGCACGTCTCCAACATCAACCCGAACAATATTGCCAACAATGGATACACTGGGTACATGCTTTTCCTTTGATGCATCAACGGTATTTGCAACTAATTCTTCCATCTCTTCACCACAGCATACCACCGGTACACCCGAATCATAGATTTTTTCTATGATATTTCCACAAGCCTTACATCTGAAAAACATTGGTGTTTTCTGCAAATCCTTCTCTCCTTTCATTGACCTAAAAAAGGTCTAAATATGCGTTAATGATACATAAATACAGTATAGTTTAACTAATACTGTTAGTCAACTGTCATGAGTGCTCACCCCATTATACTTCAAGCATTTTTAAGTAGTCATTTTTAGGACGAACCCCGATTGCTGTAGCCGATACTTTACCATCCTTTATAACCATTATAGTAGGAATACTCATGATTCCGTATTTTGCAGCAAGCTCACTTTCTTCATCTACATTAATTTTACCCACCTTAACACCTTCGGTTTCGTTAGCTATTTGCTCAATTGTTGGTGATACCATTCTGCAGGGTCCGCACCAGGAAGCCCAAAAATCCAGTAAAACCGGCTNTTTTGCGTTTAATACCTCTTNTTCAAAATTGTGTTTTGTTATTTTAATTGATGCCATAATATTTCCTCCTTGTTTTTTATTTTTTTGTGTAATTAATATATCACAACACCCTATGCATTTCTGTGACGTTATCACAATCTGCCATCATTAAAATTCCTTCATAAAAATCTGGTTAAAGCTCATGCAGGTCTAAATTTTAGGGTTAAGTAGTCATAATATATATAATGATTGTTTTTGTCTGTTATGATAAAATCAGAACAAAGGTCATTCATTTGCTAAATGAAGCCAAACATTACATAATAATTCAGAAAGTGAGATTACTTATGAATAAGAAGATATTATTTAATGACGGATGGGAATTTGCAAAATCTGACTTAAATACAACCGACAGTGAGGGATTAACATTTGAACCTGTTTCCATTCCTCATGATTGGCTTATCTTTGATACCCAGAATTTATATGAGGACAGCATCGGATGGTACAGAAAGAATTATGTTCACAACAAGAATGGTCAAAGCGTTCTTCTGTACTTTGACGGTGTCTACATGGACTCTTATCTTTATGTAAATGGAAAATTTATAGGTACATGGAAATATGGCTATTCGTCCTTTGAGCATGATATTACAGAAGCTTTAAATGACGGATCAAATGAAATTCTTCTAAAGGTTGTACACCAAAGCCCTAACAGCAGATGGTATTCGGGAGCCGGTATCTATAGAAATGTATGGCTTAAGACAAGAGAAGCCAATCATATAGTAACTGACGGTGTCTATATTTCTACTAAGCAGACTGAGACCGGATGGCAGGTGGAGGTTGATACCGATCTCGTAATAAGAGATAAAGTGGAGCTTTCTCATACTCTTTACTATGATGAGAAAGAGGTGACATGTGTATCCCGTATTATTGATCAGGATAATAATAATCCGAACCCGGATGTTATTACGGATAGGCAGATTCTGAATGTTAAAAATCCTAAACTTTGGAGTCCTGATACTCCTAACCTGTATAAGCTTACTACAATGATGAAGGCAGAATCTAAGGAGCCTATTGAAATATTAACTCATAATGTCGGATTTAGAACCGTACTATTGGATCCGAATCTCGGGCTGATACTAAACGGAAGCAAAATGAAGGTATATGGAGTTTGTGAGCATCACGATCTCGGAGCTCTTGGAGCTGCATTTAATAAGACAGCTATGGTAAGAAGATTAAAGCTGCTAAAGGAGATGGGTGTGAATGCTATCCGCACAGCCCATAATATGCCTGCGCCTGAGCTTATGGATCTGGCAGACCGGATGGGATTTCTGATAAACTCTGAGGCCTTTGACATGTGGGAAAGACCTAAAACAACCTATGATTACGCCCGATTCTTCAAGGATTGGGTAGAAGCCGACGTTAAAAGCTGGGTTATGAGAGACAGAAATCATCCCAGTCTGTTTCTATGGAGTATAGGAAATGAAATATACGACACACATGCAGACGAACGGGGTTCGGAAATAACCAAGATGCTTAAAAAGCTTGTAAGTACATATGACCCTAAAGGAAATGCATATATTACCTTTGGCTCAAATTATATGCCCTGGGAGAATACCCAAAGATGCGCGGATGTGTTAAAAGTCGCAGGCTATAATTATGCAGAAAAATATTATAATGAGCATCATATCAAGTATCCTGATTGGGTTATATATGGCAGTGAGACGTCTTCTACCGTACAAAGCAGGGGAATATATCATTTTCCTTATGAGCAGTCCCTTATGTCTGATGATGATGAGCAGTGTTCATCTCTTGGCAACAGCTCCACCAGCTGGGGAGCACGTTCAACTGAGGACTGCATTATATCCGATAGGGATACTCCGTTCTCTATTGGGCAATTTATATGGACAGGCTTCGACTATATCGGAGAACCCACACCCTATCATACTAAGAATTCTTACTTTGGACAGCTTGATACTGCCACATTTAAGAAGGATTCCTTCTATATATACCAAGCGGAATGGACAGATTATCATAAGAGCCCGATGGTACATGTCTTGCCCTATTGGGATTTTAGCATAGGTCAGCTGATTGACGTAAGAGTCTGCTCCAATGCTCCATTAATCGAACTGTTTTTTAACGGCAAATCGATGGGACGCCATAAAATTGACCATGTTAATGGTAAAGCGCTTTTGGGATGGTGGAAGATACCGTATGAACCGGGTGAGCTTAAGGCTATTGCTTACGATGAAGAAGGGAATGTCATAGCAACCGATACAAAAAAATCCTTCGGCGATGCCGCAAAGATTAGATTGAATGCTGATAAACATACCTTGGAAAACAATGGTCAGGATATAATATTCCTAGAAATCAGCATGGAGGATAAGTACGGTAATCCTGTAGAAAATGCGAATAACCGGGTTCATGTAAAAGTAACCGGAGCAGGAAATCTTGTAGGCTTAGATAATGGTGACAGTACTGATTTCGATCAATATAAAGGTCTAAGCCGCAGGCTGTTTAGCGGCAAACTTATGGCTCTTATAGGTTCTACCTTTGAACCGGGCAAGGTTTATGTTGAGGTCTCATCAAAAGGAATGGACAATGCGTATATTGAGTTTGAATCCATACCTACTGCATCAGATACAGCAGGCATGGCATCCCTTCCGGTCAATACCGACCGTCCGATTATCACCGGTACATCTGATGAAGTACCTCTACGCAAGATAGAGATTGTTGTTACCGATGACAATATTGCCGGCACTAAGCTGGATAAAAACAGGAATACTGCCGCTGTAAAAGCAGTCCTGCATCCGGCTAATACTTCTTACAAGGATGTACATTGGAGCATTGTAAATGCCACAGGTATTCCTATTAATAATGCCAAACTTGAAGTAAACGGTTTAGAGGCAAAGGTAATGGCTGTGGCCGATGGAGAATTCTATCTGCGCTGTATCAGCAATAACGGCACTGATAAGACAAAGCTGATCTCTCATCTTGAATTTTCAGCTTCGGGAATCGGTACATGTTATAAGAATCCTTATGAATTCATATCAGCAGGGCTGTATGATTACAGCAACGGGTATGTCGGAAACGGAAATGAAAAAGGAATTGCTCCCATGCATGATGCTGAAACAATAATAGGATTTAAGGATATTGATTTTGGTCCGATTGGATCAGATACAATTATGCTTCCTATCTTTACATTTAATGATGAGGCATACCCTATACAAATATGGGAGGGTATACCCGGCGAGGAAGGCAGCAGACTAATTTCAGAAGTGGTCTATCAGAAACCCCCGATTTGGAATGTGTATCAGGAGGAGACCTATATACTTCCAAGACGACTGAAAGGAGTAACAACCATAAGCTTTATATTGTTTAACAGGCTTCATATGAAAGGCTTCAGTTTTGAAAGAATAAACCGTGCCTTTGAGCGAAACTATGCCGCAGAATGTGACAATATATATGGCGACGATTATAAAATACAGGAAAGTAATGTTGTGCATGCAGGCAACAATGTCTCACTTGAATATAATAATATGGATTTTTCTGATAAAGGTGCAGCTAGGATTACCATACACGGAAAATCTTATATTGACAAAAACTCTATAGTTATCTTACTGGAAAACGACGAGGGAGAAAGCCGCCGGCTTATATCATTTGAAGGCTCTGAGGATCTGACTGCCCGAACCTTTAATATCGAAAAGATAACAGGAGAGAACAAGGTTTCCTTCATCTTTTTACCCGGCAGTAATTTTGATTTTGAATGGTTCCGCTTTGAACCATAATCTATAAGAGGGGCTGTTGCATAAGTATACAGCCCCTTGCATTTTATAGAAAGCTGTTCTGTAAATTATTGGCCGGGATTACCTTATCTATCTCAAATTGTGAGTTGACTAAAAGCCACAGCTGGTTAAAAAAGAACATAATATTCCATATCGCCGCACCATTAAGATCATGGTTAGGAATTAAACTCAATATGGCATTAACCCCTCTTGCATCTCTGAATCTGACTAAATATTCGTTTTGAGAGGCAAATAGAAAATATGAGGATTTTGAGACCTCATCAAATTGTATAACCGCACCAACCTCTCTGGCTAAAGCAATAGCCGAATTATAACTCATTGACTGCCCTCTGGCATCTATTTCTGAATAAGGCAATCTCCATATATATCCTATTGTGGATAAACCGGTTACCAGCTTTTCAGGAGGTAATATACTAGTTTCAAATTCAAAAACATTATTATATGTTTCAAAGGCCACCACGGTTGGAGGTATTCCAAAGGTATATCCATATTCATATGTAATCAACAAAATATTATCTACAGACTGTCCCAGTCCGTCAAACCTCATCCCTTCGTATTTTATGTTGGATAACAGTTCAAAAACATTCATTGTTAAGCTGATAAAGAAAGCAAAACCTGATGCATGAAGACGGGTAGACAGCTTTTCTAAAAACTCTGCAAATAATGGGCGGTCTTCAGGAGCTATATACGGGATTTTATAATTTACTCCATAATACCCTTTACTTGCCAATATAATGATTAAATTGTTTATTAGTAAATCCTGTGCTTCTTCGTTTATCAATATACTGTGAACCACTTCTGATTCCTCTTCCTGACTGACAGAATATCCCGACAACATCATAATTGGTGCCACGCCGTATGATTTTGATATTTGAATTATCTCAGTGTCATTTATATTAAAAATTTCTCCTTGGTTAGTATAATAATAGCTGAATACTGTAAGGTAAGTCAGAAAAGGTAAGGTTTTTTTTAGAATATCAATATTTACAAACGGATATACGAATCCATTGGTTGAGATACTTCTTATTCTTTGAACCATATATTTTATTACGATGACTTCTCCCGGGTAAATGTATGGTCTGTCTGAAAGGTATGGATTGTTTCTGAGAAGCTCCATTATACTAACATTATGACTTCTGGCTATGCTCTCAAGTGTATCTCCCTCTTCTATTGTATACTCTATCTCAGGATAAAGAATAACCAAGGTTTCGCCCACAGCTAAATTATAAGTATCAGTAATTCCATTTTCCAAGATCAATCTTTCTAAAGATTTACCATAANACTCTGCAATAGAGCTTAGTGTTTCACCCTGCTTAACAACATGAATAATCATNGCATCCCCCATAATAATCTTTGTTTCAATATATGAAATACAACTTATTTATTGTACATTTAGCTGTAAATTCCTATTAGTATTCCGGCAGCTCTAACGGTATAACTTTTCTTATTTCAAATTGTGAATTAATCAGCAGATACATCTGATCAAAAAAATACATTACATTCCATATCGAGATACCTTCTACTCCGTAGCTTGGAACCAGTTGCAAAATATTATAAATACCTCTTGCATCCCGAAATCTGATAATATATTCAAAATCTGAATAATACTGAAAATATGATGATTTAGTTATATCATCAAAATGAATTACCGCATTATGTTCTCTGGCTATGTCAATTGCTGAATTATAAGTGATTGATTGACCTGTTGTAACACCTTCTACAAAAGGAAGCCGCCAAATATAACCAATAGTCGAAAAACCGAATTCAATTTTACCGGGATCTACCAAACTAATGCCTTTTACTATGATATTATTTATTGTACCAAAGGATACTATCGTAGGCGGCAGTCCATATGCAAATCCCCATTCATAAGTTATTATTATTACATTATTAACTAATTGCCCTAGGACATCATACTGCAGTTCCCCATAGCTTACGTTTGTTAACATCTCAAAAGAGCTGCGGGTTAGTGTCAGAAAAATCCTATAGCCATTTGCTCTTAAATGTACCGAGAGTTTCCCGATAAATTCTACATACAGATGGCGATCCTCAGGTGTAATATAAGGGGTTGTGAAATTAACTCCATAATATTCTTTACTTTTTAATAATTTTATTAAATTATCAATTAAAATATCCTGCAGCTCCTTATTTGATAATATATTGTGAAGCAATGCTATTTCTTCTAAAGAACCGGTAGCAAAGCCCGTTAACACCATAACAGGAGCCACTCCGTAATCTCTTGCGGTACGAATAATATCAGCATCATTAATATTAATGATGTCTCCTGTTGATGTATAATTATGGCTGTATATTGACAGATAGGTTAAAAAGGGCAGGGTCTTTTTAAGTGTATTTATATTAATAAATGGATATACATAACCATTTGTGGATATAGAACCGATTCTTTCATCATCATATTTAATCACTATAACCTCACCCGGATATATATACTGCCTTTCAGCCAGATAAGGATTGTTTCTGAGAAGCTCCATTATTGAGATATTGTGACCGGATGCTATGCTATACAGAGTATCACCATTTTGAACTGTATATACAATTTCAGGGAATAAAATAATAATGGTTTCTCCTATGGTAATATTATCAGAGACATTGATACCATTCTCCAAAGCCAATCTTTCAGCCGATAAACCATAGTGCTCTGCAATTGAATTTACAGTTTCCCCTTCCTGAACAACATGAATAATCATAGCGTTCTCCATAAGCCTTTGTTTCATTATATGATATGCCTTTTCTATATAACACATTTATACAAGATGTTAAATATAAAAACCACCTTCCTGTTAAGAATTTTCATACAAAATTCTTGCAAAGAAAGTGGTAAATGTCCTTCTACTTCTTCACATATGTTACCATGCAGGCTCCGGGACCTGCATGGGTGCCGACTACACATCCTACCGGATGCATAATCAGATCGTTTAATCCATACTTATCCCTTAACTTATCCTTAAGCAGTCTGCATTGTTCATCCTGTGCGGTATAACCCAGATGAACCGGATATGATGTGTCTATGTCACCAAATACATCTATTTCATCAGCCACACGACCTATGGCTTTGTTGACTCCTCTTTCCTTTCCCAACACGCCTATTACACCATCTTTTACATTAATGATTGGCTTAAATCTCAGAAGTGTTCCAAGTATTGTAGATGATTTTGATAAACGTCCGCCCTTATGAAGATATTCCAAAGTGTCTACCATGGCAATAAGAACAACTCTATCCCTCAGATTCATAAGAGCTGCTACGATTTCTTCTGCACTGACTCCTTCATCTCTTAACTTAACTGCTTGCTCAACTAATATCCTTAGTGCACAGGTGGTAGTGTTGCTGTCAATAATATGAATGTCATCATATTCAGCCATTTCCTTGGCAATCATAGCACTTTGATAGGTGCCGCTAAGCTTGGATGCTATTACTAATACAATTATACTGTCTCCTGCCTCTTTACCCTCCTTAAAGTATTTTAAGAATTCATCCGGTGAAGGCTGTGAAGTAGTGGGCAGTTGTTCAGCCTCTGCCAGTTTCTCATAAAAGCCTCCGATTGTAATATCAATTCCTTCCTTATATTCCTTTTCGCCAAAGATTACCTTTAGAGGAACAACGGTGATATTTAACTCTGCTGCATGCTTAACACTGATGTCCGAAGTTGAATCTGTAATAATTCTAATTCCCATACTATGTCCTTTCTTATTCCATTATTTCGTCAACGATCCTTCTAATCATTCTTTCGAGCACATCAATCTCTTCTTTGCTAAAATCCTCCCGAATCCGATTCATAAGCTTGATATTAAAGGATGCGTTTGCACCATAATTATTTAAAAATTTGTCTGTAACCTCAAGGTGATACTCACGCCTGTCGTGTTCTGATACAAGCTTTTTTATATATCCTTTTGCTATCAGGTTATTTATGCGGTATGAAGCATTAGGCAGTGATATGTTTACTTTTTCAGCAAACTCGTTCACCTTAGGTTTATTAAGAAGAAAAATAACCTCCAAGCAATACAAATCGGTTGGATTTAAGCTTCCTTCTTTAACACATTCAAATAGATTTTTACAATAATTCTCTCGGAATTTGTAATATAACCTTTCGAATTCTTTTTCCAGCATAAGTGCACCGCCTTATCTTAATTAAAATATTTTAATTAAAATATTAAAACTATTTTATTATTGTAATCATAATATGTCAACAGAATTATTTACAAATTTTTATTATAAAGCTGCCTGTTAAAATCGAAAATCGGT
>JGI24709J26583_10003012_pt1 | contig 13487 bp, 10 predicted proteins | sample BioPla2DNA1_FD_26583 | JGI IMG/M metagenome (IMG submission 26583) | reverse complement strand
CAAATGGAGGCAATGCGATCACCAATAACCTCTTTGAACTCCTTCTCGATATCCTTACGGATGATAAATACCACATGGTTGAATCCAGCTTCGATTGCATCGTGGATTGAGTAGTCCATGATGATATGGTTTGCATCATCGACTGGCTCCAACTGTTTTATTCCTGTTCCAAATCGGCTGCCGATTCCGGCCGCCATGATAAGTAATGTTGTTTTCATTTTATTGTCTTCCCTCTTTATTCTATATTTTCGTTAGGTAGCACCCAATTTTTGTCTTTCCTATAATCCATGTAATCCCCGCTGAAATAATCAAAACGATTAACCAAAAACATACCGCCTCTGTAAGTGAATTGACTTTCAGAATACGCACCACAATAAGTCTAAGAGGGAAATGAATTATATATATACCTAATGTTAAACTTGCAAATTTTCGTATAAACTCTTTTACACGTTTACAAATTTTCACCCTTAGCAGTAGAGAGAAAAAGAGTATAACCCATATAATATCCAAAATGGAATCATAAAAATACTCTGCTTTAAGAATTTTCCCTCCTAATAAGATGACCCTAGTTCCAACAAAATAATGAACGGCTAGTACAATTCCTGTTACTACTACCACCATAATCAAATGCGCATTGAAGTGTAATTTCTTCTTTAGACAAGAGGTTATTTCTTCAATAAAACTGCCGAGAAGGAAGTACAACAACGATGTCCATACCCGAAACGTCTGTATTACACCTGCTTGCAATGGATATGTCATAACAAGTGAGACAGTTTGAACAGTAAAACATACTATTCCCATCGAAAACAGTAAAAGTTTTTTTGCTCTAACGATTTTTGGCTTATCCATGGAAGTAACATATATATAATAATCAATGCCCCCAAATACCAAAAATGTCCCATTTCACCTTTCTGGAGAAAGCTCTTGATTATATCTTGTGGTATATCCAGCCATTCAATATTCAGCTTACCAGTTGAATATACTTTAAATACACTCTTTAGGATGTCAAAGACCAAATTCCACAGTACCACTAACCTTATAATGCTAAATGCCTTTTTTAATGGATAATTCCAATTAATTTTCCCGCGGTTCAGTAAAAAATAGCCACTCGACATAAAGAAAAAAGGAATTGCAAATCCACATAGATAATATGCTAAAAGCGTTCCAACCGAATGTTCTCTAGGAAATGTGTGCAACCCTACAACAGCTATGCAGGCAAAAATACGAGTCAAATCAATATTAGAATTTGTCTGTCTGTCAAAATTATCTCACTAATATTATGCAACTTCAATCTCCACACGCCACTTTCCTCATAAGTTTTACAAGAATTCTTTTTCACATTTATCCAACACAGCCGTAATTACCTGATCCATATCGTAATACTTATACTCACCAAGACGACCACCAAAAATCACGTGTTCTTCTGCACCTGCCATCTTCTTATACTCAGAATAAAGCAAGCCATTCTTAGCATCATTAACCGGATAATACGGCTCATCTCCCGGTTTCCACTCACTACTATACTCGCGGCTGATGATTGTTTTAGGCAGATCATTGCCATTTTCATCCTTACCGAACTCAAACCATTTGTGTTCAATGATACGAGTCCACGGAGTTTCACGGTCGGTATAGTTCACTGCTGCGTTGCCCTGGAAATTAGGCTTGTCCAATGTTTCCGTTTCAAAGCGAACCGAACGATATTCCAGCGTACCCAGCTTATAATCAAAGTAAGCATCAATCGGTCCAGTGTATACAACCTTGTCAGCCAATGCATCCAACTCTGCCTTGTTCTCCAGATAGTCTGTGTTCAAACGAACCTCAATGCCATCCAGCAGATTTGCAATCATCTTGGTATAGCCGCCAACAGGAATACCCTGATAAAGTGCGTTAAAGTAGTTGTTATCAAAGGTCAGACGAACCGGAAGACGTTTGATAATAAAAGACGGCAGCTCCTTACAATCGCGCCCCCACTGCTTTTCAGTGTAACCCTTGATAAGTTTCTCGTAGATATCGCGACCGACAAGAGAAATGGCCTGTTCTTCAAGATTCTGCGGCTCGCCAGTAATCTCCTTGCGCTGTTCCTCGATCTTGGCGGAAGCCTCCTCCGGAGTCACAACACCCCACATCTTGTTAAAGGTGTACATGTTGAAGGGCAACGAATAGAGCTCACCCTTGTAATTGGCCACGGGCGAGTTCGTAAAGCGGTTAAACTCAGCAAACTGTGTAATATAGTTCCAAACTTTTTTGTTGTTAGTATGAAAAATGTGAGCACCATACTTATGGACGTTGATGCCCTCAATATTCTCCGTATAAATGTTGCCTGCAATGTTCGGACGCTTATCTACCACCAGAACAGATTTTCCATGAGCCTTAGCTTCATGGGCAAAAATTGCTCCATAAAGACCGGAACCTACTACTAAATAATCATACATATTGAATTCCTTTGTACTGCAGAAATCTGCCATACATATCCTTTCCTAAAATTTAGATCTATCTGCCTATTAATAGAATACTTTCTTCAGTATTTTAATCTTGTTAACAATAATTATCCACANGGTTGCCCAGATAATTTTTAATATGTATATCAATAAGAAAGCAATTATNGGTATCTGCACAAAACGGTACATAAATCGCCATGGGATAATTTTTGTTTCAATCAAGTGGAATGTTAAAACAACGATTGAATTTCTTCCAANAAAATTCAAAAAAGCTCTAATTTTCTTTAAAGCNTTTTTTTGTTCAAGTTCTCTCATNATATATATAAGTACNTAAGTGGCTGCGCCCCCCCCCACAATATTTAGAANTGGGTCTGGATAATTTGCATTNCATACACTTAATCGTTGATTGCTAAAACTCCTAAATATTGCAAGACTCCAAATCAAAAGACTGCTTACTTCAATCCTTTTATTAAACTGCAGCTTGCCTTGACTCAAATATCCTATCAAAATAAATGGAAGTGCTGCTGTTCCTGATTGGATGGATAATGGCAACCATGTAATATATTTAGCTGAAAGAACCCCTATAGTTGAGATAACACATGTCACGCATACAATAAATAGCAGCTTCGTCTTTTCATTAGAAAATCTGGATGAAGTTTTTACAATAAAGCACAATATTAGAACGGACCATAATAATGCCAGCAAAAACCATATTGCACCTATTCTAGGAAAATCAAAGCCCAAAAAATTCGTTCTTCCACCTGCACCAAATAATCCAGCTACAAGCCAGTAGACTATTATTTCAGCCAAGTCAAAACGTTCTCCTGTTAGTAAAAATTTTCCCAGTTTTCTAAATATAAATAAAATGGTTATCGCTATAGTTGCGAATATATAGGGCTTTAAGAGTCTCAGGCAATACTTTCTCTCTGTACCTTTTTTCACCTTTAAAAAATATCCACTTATAGTCAAAAATACTGGAACATGATATGTAAATAGAAAATCAATTAAATATCCGTCTTCAAGCATGTGACCATTAAAGCCTACCATGTGTCCGAGTACAATAGATAAAATAGCAATTCCTTTTACACAATCAAAATATTGAATCCTTATTTTATTTTCCATTTTTTCACCCGTAAGCTCATCCATCCAAATATTTGTTCTTCTAACTCAATAAACAATGATTCTTTTCTCAACCTTAANACGACCNCATAGGAGACAAAGAAACANGTTGCGGATATAGCCAAAGTGAAAAAACTATTTAAATGAATNGCCTTAACCCATAACGATGCAATAGACGCCAGCGTTAGCGCACCAACAATAGAGAAGTGATCAATCTCCTTTAAAATNGGAATAATTAAATCCTTCAAAACCACCAACTGAAATAACGCTACTGANAATTCAGCAATTACGGTACCAACTGCTGCACCAGAAGAAGTAAACTTTGGAATAAGCATTGCATTTATAATTAAATCTAAAAATGCCCCTAATATCTCCGAATAAAGTACAACCTTCTCTTTTCCAAGTGGAACCAAAATCTGTATTCCCATTAAATTACTTGCGCCAATAAACAGCAATGTTGGCATTATTATTATCATCGGTATAATAGCCCCTTCGTATCCTGAGCCAGAAAGGAANCGAATGGATTCACCTGCATAGAACATAAAATAGACCATCATTGGTGCAGCAATAAGAATNATAAAATGCAGTGCTTTGCTTGTCACCTTTTTGAAAGAATCCATTTGGCCATTCTTTATATAATATGATACTCTCGGCAATAAAACTGCTCCTACTGAAGTTACAACGCTCACTAGAATATTTTTAATTTTTACAGCTGCACTATAATATCCGACATCAGTATCTGTTGCCATAAATCCAAGCATTAATGTATCCAAATGCGTATAGATAGTAGTTGCACAAGACATTGCAAAAAATATCAATANCGGCTTCAAATGTCTCTTTAAATCATAGTTTCCAATTGGCTTAATGTTAATATATTTGTGAAGATTTAAAAAGTTGAATANATTGGAAGCCGAAGCAGCCAGAATCGTGATTCCTCCATAAATAACATAATCATTCTTCTCATGTATCAACATAAACATAGCCATAAGTGCTACAAACTTAAAAGCAATGGATCTCACCGTGATATANGTATATTGTTCCAATGCTTTGTATAGCCATTCCATCCCAATAAATGTGAAAAAGATATTNAAACTTACAACTATATAAAGAGTTCTATCTGCTTGTAATCTTGGTACAGTTAAAAGAACAATTGCAAAAGCAATATATGAGACAAAAGTTGTTATGAATCTAATAATAAACAGTTCCTGAACTGTTCTCGATAGTTCTTCTTTATTGTCTCGTACACTCGCACATACACGGATTCCATATGTTGGAACTCCAAGTTGTGAAAACAACGTAAAATAAGATATTAACGATGTCGCAAATGACACCTTCCCAGTTCCTTCTGCCANCAAAATTCTTGACACATACGGAAAGGTTATTAAAGGAAATATAAACGATGACATCGTCAATATCATGTTCATTATAAAGTTCTTCTTTAAAGATATATTTTTCTTTACCATCGTTAATACTCCCTGCCGTGATTATAGCAGTTTGCGTTTTTAATGCACAAGCAACATCCGCAAACTGCATATCGCAAATATGCCGTGTTGATGGGCACTATTTTTGAAAATTGCGATAATTTAGACCTTTTACTATCTGTTCAGACACTTCTTTGAACATGCGTTTTCTTGTTTCAACTGTTCCGCCTGCAATATGCGGTGTTATAAGCACATTTTTCTTTCCTTGAATCGCATTAACAACTTCTCNATTAACATCAATATCCACATTAACATAGAAATTTTTTTCAGACTGTGCTCTCTTAATCAATGCATCTAAATCAATTGTATCAATACGTGATACGCTGATAAAAATACATTTACTCTTCATTTTATCAATTAAGTCTTTTGAAATAAAATTCTTTGTTCCAGCATTATTGGGGAGATTGACAGAAAGAACGTCTGCATTTTCTATCAATTTTTCCAACGGAACATACTCATATGGAATAACATGNTTTTTAGGATGCGCTGTCCAGTATTGAACTTTCATTCCCAAAACATCTGCATATTCCATTATTTTTNGAGATATATTTCCTGCGCCTATTACCCCTATTGTTTTGCCAAACAAATCCTCTGGTTTGTTGGAAAGAGATTTATTATTATGTCCATCTCTATAAAGAGAATCCCCCTCCGCTAGACGCTTAATACAACTAAGTGCCACTCCCATCGTATACTCTGCTACAGATTGCGCATTTGCTTTTGGGGTATTATAAATTGTAATTAACGATCTCTTATCTTCTGGAATTTGTATATGATCTAATCCAACCGATGCAGTCGCAATGATTTTATGAGTTATTATATTTTCAAACATCTCTGACTTAATCTTTTGACTTGTACCAATAATAACTCCATCATATTCATNTANAATNTTNTTCATTTGCATATCATCGGGTCTTGGCACCCCTAATGGATGAACTGTCAAATCAATTCCTGCATTTTTCAGAATTAAAATAGATTCCTCGTCAAAATCATCAAATATGCTGTATATCTTCATATGATAATCCTTTATTCAAAATATTTTTTCAAATGCTCTGCTGCAAAAACTCTATCGCAAGCAGCCTTTTTATCTGTAGGAATAGTTCTAATTAACTCAACAAGGATATCCGTTGTAACTCTCGCATCCTTTGTAAAAATTTTAATGTAGCTCGGTGTGCAAGAGTACAGCGAAGAGAGATAGTAGTCCAAACTATATCCCCAAGGCGTTTTTCTCTGCTGCTCTGCAAAGTATTCAGAAATACTTTCATATACAATCGTTGAATTATAGTTTTTTCCCTCTTTAATCAAATCGGCCTCAATAAGTTCTGTGCACAGATTACCAGCACCCTTTCCCATTCCCATAATGCTTGCATCCAACATTATATTGTGCTTAGCGTTGTACCCAATGAATGCCAATGCATTAGAATAGGCCATCTGACGATTATTGTGTGCGTGGAAACCAATCTTCATATTCGGACTCACATATTGATCTGCTATTTCAAGTAAATGGAGAAGTGCAAGGTTGTCCATCTGTCCAAAACTATCTACGATATAGAATCCCTTTGCANCTGCAAGCTCAGTATTGCATACACTAATCAACTCTCTGTATTCATCATCAGAATATCTCATACTCACCATAGGCTGAATATAAAGATCATATCCNTTTTCTAAGATAATCTGTCCCCATTTAATAGCATCTCTCCATTTTTCCTTATGAAATGCCAACCGAATGCCATCTATACCAGTTTCTGTTCGAGNATTCAGCTTATTTACATCAAATGTGCCGTAATCAATCATAGCAACATACTGAATGCCTTGCTTNTTTNCAGTAGCGAGCAAAGTCTTTTCAATCGATACTTCGTTATCAAAGCAAGTTCTTTCTTTTGAGCTTCCCTTCTTTTCATCGATATATCCACACTCGATATATTCAACGCCAGACGTTTCAAGCACCTGCTTTATTTTCTCCATTCGGTCAAGTCCGTAATTAAAATCAATTACGATTCCTCCATCACGGAGAGTACAGTCCAGCAGCTCAACATTTCTAGTTTTCTTAGCCGCACGCATCACTCTATCTGCAATATCCAAATCATTATCTGTTGTAATTTTAAAGTTACTCGTATGTCCTTTTACAATCCGAAGCTTATAGCCTTTCTGAAGCATTAACTGTGTAGTACCCGTCACCTTCTTTTTCTCATCCTCAGATGCATTATCAAGAGTTTCTTTAAGCAACTTGATATTAAAACCAGACGGTGTTTGACCATTGTATAAACCGTTTCTGTCCAATGTTCCATCAATATACTTCGCATCGTGAGCAATATGAATGGTGTCTGTTGTAGGAACTACGGTCAAAGCGATCCCATCTTCTAAAGTTGCATCGATGCAATCGTCAATCATCTGCTGTGTAACAAACGGGCGAACAGAATCATGGCAAATAAGGATATCCTCGTTATTTAATCCTTTATTTTCAATTATCGCATTCATAATATTAGAAAAAGAATCCAGACGTTCCTTACCGCCATTAATAATAACTATCCTATTATTTTCTTCAGCGGAAAAACTGTGTTTCAACAAATTGTCAAGATAGTCCACCCAGTCCTTATGAACAGCAATATAGATTTTTTCAAATCTATCATTCTGCAAAAAATTTCGAAGTGTCACAATAATAATTGGTGTGCCGCCAATCGTAATGAACTGTTTTGGAATAGTGTGACGCTCAATGCGCTTACCAATTCCACCGGCCAAAATAGCTCCATAAATCATTTCATTTTCCTCCAATATTAAAATATTCTTTTAGAACCAATACACACTTTTGGAATTTTTAATTTAGTCATTTTCTTTTCCGAACAAAATGATGTATTAGTAAGTACAGCAAATAAAAAGATGTTTGTATATCCATCAAATAGATGATGGGCAATCATACTATTAATTCCAATTAGAATAATCAATGCCGGAACCACTCTATCACCTTTTTGATATTGTCTATATATCAAAAAAACCAACAAAGCACATACAACAATCAAACAAATCATTCCATACCTAAGTGCAATATTCAGATATGAGCAATCCAGATAAAACCACTCTCCAACTGCATTTTCTGATTTTACACTGTGACCTCGCATTGCTACATACTGTCCGAATAGAGAAAATCCATAGTTTTGAATACCTTGTTTTCCATAAAACAATCTATTCGAAAGCAAAATATTTAATCCAGCCATATATGGATTCGTTCCATCATATATCATTGTTGTATATATCGAGCAAAATGCAAACAACGGAATCGAAATGTATGATGCACATTTAAGTATCTGATTTAATGCTTTTCCCTGTCTTAATTTCAATAGCACATAAACAAATGCAGCAAAAATAATGCAAAGTGAATCCAAACGTGTATGACAGAATTTATATGTAACATACGCGATTCCAATCATTGCTCCAAATGTCACAATATTAAAATCTTCTTCTCTATTTAAATAAATATAAGCACAGACAAGGAAGAAAACACATGAAACAAAATCTGTAGGGTAAATATATCCAAATCCATATCTAACAATCCCTGATGCTGCTGAAGTCCACACCGCATTTTCTATTAATCCGATTTGTGAAGATAACACGGTTATAAGCATAACCGTGACAGAAATTGCAAAATATCTTTTTACTATTTTATCCATGCTCATATTCTGGGCTGCAATAATAAGGCAAAAAGTAATGACTATTCCTCTATATCCAGATAGGTATGAAATCATTGATGCAGCCAGAACAATTACTACTGTCCACGCAAATTCTGTATAGCCACATTTTGTGTTATAAACAAATTTTAATATTACCATTCCTATAGCTGCCAACATAAAAAATGTTGTCATTGTCTGTGGCAGATATTTATAGAACATTGTAATATTTAAAAGGTTATATAGCTCATATACAGAAAAAAACAGAAAAAAAACATTCTCGTAACTTATTACCTTTTTTGAGTTCATATCATGTTTTTCTCCCCTCAATCACTTTATTTCAAATCTGCGCCTAAATTCCTCCTTGTTATAGGCTCCCGTTAAATAGCCCCATATTCCTCGATGTATTGTAGATACTTTTTTCCACTTATACACCTGATTCTTGTCTCTCAGAATCTTAATACACAAAATATTAAACGTAACGATCTGCTTTATAACAGCAAGAGTTCCTCTACGGTATTCCTTTGTATTTATAAGGATATTTCGATAATTGTAATAATACTGTGCAATCCGTTTAGGATCTTCAGCATTCTCAATAGAGATTCTCTTAGCAATAACTCTTTTGTGAATTACAATGCTATTTCCGCACATAAATGCTGGACCATAATATCTAGATAGCCGCAAAGTGTACTCCTTGTCATCTCCCCAAATAAACAGATTCTTATACGGAAATCCAACTTTCGCAATTGCCTTGCGATTAATCAAGAGCGAAACAAATGTTGCATCCTCAATTTTTAGTATTCCATTATCCAAATACTTATACCAATCTTGATATCCATTTTCGCTTCTTCTATTATCTAATTCTGGTACATTCATTGGCTCCATGTTCATACCAAAGACTGAACTTGCAAGAAAGCTTGGTTCTTCTTTAATAACCTCCAACGCATTACAAAATGCCTGAAGAGCTGATTCAGTCGGAATAGTATCATCATCCATAATCCAAACCCAATCAGCTTCAGATTTATACGAGTATTTTACGCCCTCATAAAATCCCCCTGCNCCTCCAAGATTTGAACTCATTTTCTTGTAATCAACANCTGGAANGTCGTATTTTGCTCCCCTTTCAAAAAGTTTATCNGTTCCGTCTGTACTTGCATTGTCGATAACAATTAGTGNGTCAACCTTTCTCGTCTGAGATAAAATTGAATCAAGGCATTCCTGCAACAATGTTTTCCGGTTATAGGTTACAACTACTGCCGCTATCTTCATTCTCAAATATCCTTTCTCAATAAATCTTTATTCCATCCGGTATGTCACCATTTCCATAACATACCGAATCAATTATTTCACACACGTCCTTGGTTGTATGCCCTTCTTCAAAGGAACCATTTTCTTCGTGATGTTTATACATTTTTTTACAAAAATCATCTTCATTGAAAGATAAAATAGTATTAACAAGTTCATCATTGTTTTCACAAACCGGAAATCCCCATGTTCTTATGGGCTTGTTAAAATCTCTTTTATTCTCATAGTAAGCAAGATCTGTACAATATAACAGACATGGTCTATATGTAAATGAATAATCCCAAATTAAAGATGAATAGTCAGTAATAACGCAATCTGCAACATATAAGAGTTCCTGCATATCTGGATAATCAGAAGCNTTTATAATATTGGGATTTGTTGCTGCCATTTGACTGGCAATATAATAATGAAAACGTACAGCTGCTCTCCATTTTCCTCCAAACCTTTGCTCTAATGCTTTTACTACTGCGTTAAAATCGATATCATACTCTTCCGCTTGTTTTCCCTCTCGAAATGTAGGTGCATAAAGGAGAAGTTTCTCATCAGAACTCATTCCGAGAGTTTTTTTCACTGTATTATATAGGTCATCTCTGTTTCTATTGATTAACATATCATTTCTTGCCGTACCACCAAGAGTAGGTCCATTATGATTCAATGAAGTTCTAACCGTATTTTTCAAACTTGTTTGTGAGCTTGCCAGCATCAGCGAATATCTTTCGGCATCAAGCATGTACCATTTAAGTTTGATTGGATCCATATTCTTTGCTTGTGCATACAGCCTTTTATATCCGCCCCCTCCACCATGCCAGGTGTTTATATCATACTGCCCACTACGTTCAGGAATTTCACTCCCCCATGTTCCATTACACACTGCCACTTTGGATGTAAGTTTGTAATAAAAATGTTTAATGCTACGCATTTTACAAACTCTAATTCCCCGCTTCTTTAAATCTTCATGTTTTTCTGGTTCACGGAAACTCCAAACTATTTCATACTTTCCCGGATAAAATTCTTCAAGATATTCTGAAATTGCTTTTGGATTGCAGGAATATTGACGTCCTGAGTAGCTGTTAAACATAATGCGATTCTTTTTTATCGGAAAAACATAAAAAAATCTCATAAGAGTTCTGGAAATACAACATAAAATATATTTATTTCTATCTGTCATTNTATTCCACCTCCAACTACCTCTTTTAGCACATCANAGACCCTTTTCACATTTTCTTGCGCTGTATAGTGCGTCTGTACATACTCATAACCTGATTTTGCCAGTTTTTCTGCATAACTCGGTGAATCGTAAACCTCTTGAATTTTATCAGCTAAATCTATCGGATCACCCTGTTGATATAACAGCCCCGTAACATTATCTTGAATCAACTCAACTGTTCCTCCAGTATTAGATCCAATAACAACGAGTCCGCTTCTCATTCCTTCAATCGTTACACGCCCAAAAGTTTCTTTAATAGCAGTCATCAATTCAACATCCATTTTTTCCCGAAGGGATATCATATCTTTCACCTCTCCACAAAATGTAATATCTTCTTCGAGATTATTTTCTGTTATCATTTCTTTCAGTTTCTTTTCATACCAACCGATATGCATGTCCGCTTGCAGACTACCTGCTATATACAGATGTATATTTTTATATCCACGATTTTTTAATTCTTTTAATGCAAGAATTGCATCAGCATGTCCTTTATCTGGAACAAGTCTTCCAGTAAGCACCATATTAAACTGTGTTTTATCACGATGAACATGGAAGGGCAACCCGAGTGGGCTATCTATTCCATTTGGTATTGCCACGAGTTTATCTTTTGGTACATGTTGTGCATACTCATTATATAAAGCTTGTGAAATCAATATAATCTTATCTGACATTTGATACATTTTCTCGTATCCCCAAAAACCCCACAAAGGTTTTTCAGCACCAAATTCTCGAACATGAACCACATGCGGAATATGTAATTTTTTTGCAATTTTTGCTCCTAAAANAGGACCTCTGGTGTTGGTATAAACCAAATCATACTTTTTACCTTTTANCTTTCGAGCAAAAAAANCTGAAAGTATGCTCTCCAAAACATATCCACCATATACTTTAGAAATCCGCATCCAGTCCTTCCCATCGTTCCGTATACTAGATGTCACACCAAAATATAGACTTCCATACCACTTAATTCCTCTTTCCGTAAGAGCATCATTAAACGAACCATGTTTTCGAGGAACAATTACTTCTATATTTTGAACCCCATATGTATCTAATAATCGATCAATTATCATTAATAATGATCTATTTGCTCCTCCCGTAATAGTTGCATCATGCGCACATATTAAAATTTTCATATTTCCAATCCTNTAATCACTGTTCTGCTATTTTTTCAAACAATTGTTGATGCTGTACNCCTACTCGTTTTGCATCAAATCTATGCAAGCTTACCATTTCATTTTCCTTTAATCTTTCTCTTAACTTTGAATTCCAATAAATTTCTAGAACTTTTTGGCAGGCATCTCTATAATTATCTGGCTCGACAAGCAAGCCATTTTCTCCATTCCGGATTATATTTGGAATTGCATCTACTCTGCTTGCTACAATGGGTTTATCTGCCATCATATATTCAGGTAGTGCAAGACCAAAGCCCTCCCAACGGCTCAGTAAGCATGCAACATCAAAAAGCTCAACATAGCTCATTGGATTATCAACCCAACCTGTAATATGCAAACTATCCGAAAAGCCGTTGTCCTCCGCATACTTTCTGATTTCGTTTTCCTGTTCTCCATTGCCAACAATAATGAAATGCGCTGTTGAAATTTTATCTCTCACCAGTTTTGCCATTTTAATAAAGACATCTGGCGCTTTTTGCGGACTTATTCGTCCAACCATACCAACAACAAATGCGTCTTCTGGAATGTTCAGGTCTCTCCTTTTAACTGCACCATGTACTCCATTTTCATAGGCTTCGATGTCTACACCGTTAAAGATGACTTGCAGCTTATCCTCCTTGCAAATCTTCTTGTCTAACGCTGATTGTTTCTCTGCATCAGAAATGCAAATAATCTTATCACAGAACGGTGCTGCAACTTTTTCTATCACTGTGTACATTGCTTTTTTCTTTGCCGAGCACCGCATGTTAAACGCCCATCCGTGTGGGTTATATACGCAGCGATTCTTTAGGCCAATATCTGCAACACGAGCAATAGCCCCCGCCTTGCTGGAATGGGCATAGACAATATCTGGGTTATATTTTTTTATCAGTGTTCTAACCTCTTTAATTGCCTTTAGATCATTGCCTCCAATAGCTCTCGTCATCTTTACTTGTTCAAAAGAATCTACCAGACTTCTGTAGTCTTCTTCGTGGAAATCTTGTGAACAAACCAATATATTCTCAAACTTTTCTTTATCCAAATACTTGAGAAGCATTCGGATGTAGCGATCCACGCCACCTGCGGCCTGCGCCACATGTAAAATACGAACCTTTTTCATCATGCCA
>JGI24709J26583_10003003_pt1 | contig 13512 bp, 23 predicted proteins | sample BioPla2DNA1_FD_26583 | JGI IMG/M metagenome (IMG submission 26583) | reverse complement strand
ACTCCTCTCCCGTGAAGACTACCGCCGTATCATGCAGATGAGCGTACCAGGGGTCGTCACCTACCTCGGGCGACAGGAGGACTACCAGGAGATTATGGAGCTGGTAGCCGACTATTCTGGCGCACGCCTCATAGAGGTGGCAGCGAACCGCAACCTGGCGCGGTCGTTCCAGCATGCCATGACGATCGCTACGGGGGAGCTGTACACCCTGGCCGGGGAGTACCTCGCCCGATGGGACATCGCAAACGTCATGGCGATCCTCCGGGGCACGACATTTGACCTTCCCCGGCAGCATATCCGCGATCTCCTGGTCCCTGCAGGGGAACTCGACAGATCCCTCCTTGACCACCTTCTGGGCCTCACGACCTGCGATGAGGCGTTCGACGCCCTCCGAGGCTGGCGGCTCTACCCGGTTCTGGAGGAATACTACCAGATCTGTGGAGAACCGGGCGCGTTTGCCAGAATTGAGAACAGACTCTACATGAGGTACTATGCTGGGTTGCTCAACCTTGTTGCGTCTGGGTGTAGTGGATGCGCAGAGTTGAACACCTACCTCAGGTTCGAGATCGACATGACCAACATGAAAAACCTCCTCCGACTCCACTGCGGCGAAGAGGTATGCGACATCACGACCGTCGACCGGACCATGATCCCGGGTGGCCGCATCCCCATCGACATCTTCCGGCGACTCTACCATGCTGAGACGGAGGAGGTGTTCACAGGCATCCTTCTGCAGACCAATATCGCCCCTACCCTGGCCCGGGCGGTGCGCGAACTCAGGCACGATCCGGGTTTTTCCAGCAGGGATGCTGCGGATCTCATCTGGCAGCGGTGGCACCAACACCTGCGGCCGGTCCATGAGATCGTGATGGCGATCACCCGCATCAGGCTCAGAGAACTTGAGAGTCTCTCCCGCCTCCACTCGTTCTCGGTCCTCCCGATGCTCGCCTACCTGGAACGGAAACGATACGAAGTTGCAAACCTACGAGCGATCGCGCGGGGAAAAGCATTCGACCTTCCGCCCGAGCGGATATGGCCGTACATAGTTCTGTAGGAGAGAATGCATCATGGCGTCCAGCGACATAAAACCCACTCGATCCGGCCTGATGATAGTCAAGCGGCGTATGGCGCTTGCTGAGCGAGTGCACCGACTCTTATCGATGAAACTCGATGGGATGATGCTTGAACTCATCAAGATCACAGATCAGGCCGCCAGCGAACGCAGGATCCTCGAAGAAAAGTATGCGAGGGCCCGGGAGATGGCGGCAATCGCCACCATGATGGAGGGTGCGACCGGGGTGCTTCTTGCAGCGCTCTCCGTAGAGGCCGTCCCGACCTACACGACAGATTACAAGAATGTCTTCGGGGTACGCCTCCCCGAACTGGAGCCTCTCATGGTGAAGAAGGCACTCATAGAGCGGGGGTATGGCATCCTCGCAACCTCGGCTGCCATCGACGATGCCGCCGATGCCTATGAGGATCTCCTCTCCCAGATCATCGCAACCGCTGAACGGGACGGGATGATCATAAGGCTCCTCGACGAGATTGAAGGGACCAGGAGGCGCGTGAACGCACTCGAGTTCAAGGTCATCCCCGAGCTTGCTGAACTGCGTCGGTTCATCGAGAGCCACCGCGAAGAGATGGAGCGGCAGGATATCGTGCGACTCCGACGGATCAAGAAGATAAAGGAGAGGAGGCGGTAACGGATCCAGGTGGTTCTCCGCCTCATCCAGGCATATACTGACCCCGGAGATTTAGCTCGAGAGATCGCTTTGTTGCCGCTGAAGGTACGCTATCGCCACATCGACGATCGCGCCGAGGGCATCGACACCGAAAGTCTCTGATGAAAGAACAAGGTCATATGGTGAGAGATCGCCTATGTCAATATCGTAGTAGGTCCGGTAGCGGGTGGCCTCCGAGTGTTGCCGGCCTCTGGTGTAGGCCAGCGCCCCCGCTTCATCCATCCCATCCCGTCCCGCGATCCGCTTTGCCCGGCACTCGAATGATGCCGCAAGCCAGATCCTGAGATCAGCATTCTCGATCATGCGGCCCGAGAGCCTNCCTTCGACGACGATCCCCTCTGAAGCCTCCCCGATCTCCTTCTGNCGGGTATCGATCATCCGGTCGACNGAGGGGTCGCTCTCCGCGAGACGCCCGAACTCGGCAAGATCCATACCGTGCTCCCGGGCAAGCCTGCGGAAGACCTCGCCTGCGGATATGAACTCGAGATCGTACTTCTCAGCAATGTAGCGGGCAAGCGACGTGGTGCCGCTCCCCGGGGGACCGCTGACGGTTATCCGCATCAAATTCCCCCGATATTGAGCGACTTCCTGATCACCTGGCTGATGGCAAGCGAGCAGATCATATACCAGAAGATCCAGGCCGGTATGATGAAGAACGCAATCTCAGAGAGGCTGACGGCCCCGATGAAGGGCATCACGATACCGTTTGCGACAGTCATAGTCATCTCAGCCCCAGCCCGAGGAAGCCTGAAGAGGAGCCAGAAGAAGATCGGCACCGTCAGTAGGAGGATGATCGCCATCGGGGTGAACTGCTGTTTCGACATATCGAGCTGATCCTGCATCATCCGCTCTTGCCTCCCCTGAAGCTTCTTGATCCGCTTCTCGTCCCCGGCAAGCTGGGCCTCCCGGAACTCCTTCTGAAAGACCCGCGCCCGTGCCTGAACTTCTTGCATCTTCTCGTAGTCGATTGTGTACTTCTGGACGAGCGACGAGTACAGACCCGTTATGCTCGAGAGGATCATGATCACGACGAAGAACGGCACACCGAGAACGTCGATGAATGGCCCGAGCAGGATGTTCATGACCGAACCGACCGTCTCCCGCACCCCCCCGATACCATAGGAGAGCATCACCAGCATGGTAAAGAGGAGTGCGATCGTTGGGCCGTGCTTCTTCAGGTCAACCATATCGGGTTACCTCAAAACGTTCACCAGATCGTCGATAGCGTGTTCGAGCAGGTGGTTGTCGTTCCCGACGATCTTGATGGTGCATCCGGTGTACATCGCATACGCTGCGGCGATGGCACGATTGAACTCCTGGTGTCCGGCGATCGATCGAGCCCCTTCCATGTCACGGACCCTTGAGGCATCACTGAGCCGACGCATCAGGATCTGGTCAGGGTCGGTCTCCACCAACACGATAACATCGGGCATAAGCTCCCGGAGCACCCATTCAGGCAGCCCAGCCAGGAACCCGGCCGGGGTGCTGATGCTGCTATGGGTGTCGATGATGATGTTCGCATCAGCGCTCATAGCAGCGATCTCTGAGGCCGCGACCTGTTGGAGGTGCTTCTGGTCATCCTTCCCGAGTTTGCGCATCTCGTCGCGGTCCGAGACCAGGTTCTTCGTACAGGCCACATCAAACATGAACGTGCCGAAGTTGACGGCCTCGTACGTGATACCTTCGGCCGCAAGCTTCTCCATCGCACCGTTGATGACAGTGGTCTTCCCGACACCGGGAACCCCTGTCACGACGACTTTCTTCCCCATCTCCATCACTTCTATTAGAATATGATCCACAGCAAAGATAAACCCCTGCCAGAGGGACAACTTTTTTCAAAATTGATGCGGTCGAGGGGGGTCGGGGAGGAGAAAAATCCTCCCGGACTCACTCCATCCCGAAGAACGACCGCATGAACGGATACATCTCCATGATCTGTTGACTCGCGATCTCCTCGTAGAGCCGGTAGGTGATACTCACCGCCAGCAAGAGCCCCGTCCCGCCGACCGCACCGATGACACCAAAGAGGTTCGCGACGACCGAGAGGATCCCGATGAACGCACCGCCGATGATGGTGATCCGTGGTATATACCGGTCGAGGTACCGCTCGAGCACCTGGATGTTCCGCCGGTAGCCGGGGATATGCATGCCGCTCATCTGGATCTGCCGGGCTACATCCTTTGAGTCGAGGCCCGCGGTCTTGACCCAGAAGAGCGCGAAGAGCGCGCCGCCGAACACCATGACCGCTATATCGATCCCCATCCGTAGCATGATCTCCCAGGGCGCATGCCCGAGATCGATGATCCACCACATCCAGTCCTGAGGACTGTTGATCGGTGCGATGTACCACATGAGGCCGTTGATCGGTTGCTGTCCATGGAACGCGCCGAGGATCGTGATCCCGGCGTTGGAGAGGAGCATCCCGATCATCTGGATGTTCGCCTGCAGGACTCGGACAAGGATCATCGGCAGAACACTCGCGTAGATGAGCTTCACCGGGAAACGCGCTCTGGCCCCTCGGACGGCGGAATGCGCAAGCGGGATCTCAATCCGGGTCGATTCAACATAGACGATCACCAGGAAGATGATGACCGTCGTGACGAGGGCGAGCACATCCGTGCCGAAATACTCGAGGAAACTCGCTCCCGATGAACCGATGGCGACCAGCCTCGGGAAGAACCCGATCGGGAATGGATCGGTGCCCGGTTGCCAGTTCAGGAATCCGTTCACCAGACCCTGGGAGACCCCCGCAACGATGAAGAGCCCCACGCCTGAACCGACACCCCACTTGGTGACGACCTCGTCCATCAACACCACCAGGAGTCCGCCGATGCAGAGCTGGATGAAGATCAGGAGCGAGACCACGAACATGTTCCCGCCGAAGAGTTCCGCCGCTACCAGTGGATCGGGCATCATCAGACCGCTCGCAACCATAGGTAGCGCTTCGATGATGATCATCACGAAGATGAGCATCTTCTGCAGGCCCATGTACATGACCTGGCCACGCGCTTCGCTTGTATCGATCCGCAGGATGTCAGCACCCTTGAGCAGCTGCAGCACGATCGACGCGGTGACGATCGGCCCGATACCGAGATGCAGGAGCGAACCGCTCGCACCGGCAAGCAAGGCTCGCCACAGCCCGAATATATCCTGCGACTCTGGAGAGAGTCCAAAGATATTGATGTTTGTCAACGCGAAGTAGAGGAGCAGGATCGCAAGCGTCCACATCAATTTGTTCTTGAAGTGAACGTGCCCCTCTGGACTTCTGACTGCAGGCATCGCTGCAAGGATGGGTTCAAATCTATCCAGCAGATCTCCCATAATTTCACCAGAAAAAAATTCAGGCGGTCTTTACCTGACCGCCCATCTCCTCGATCTTTGCCCGAGCTCGNTCTGAAAACGCCTGCGCAGAGATNTTCAATCTCCGNGTGACCCTTCCACCACCGAGCACCTTATCGATGCCAAGCTCAGCGGCGTCGAGGGTGATAAGGTCGCCCTCCTGGGTGGCAAGCCCTTCCTGGAGCAATATCTCGACCATCTGGTCGATCACTCCGACATCAAGGGCAGGTACCGGCACGGAAGTCTTGCTGACAAACCCATGCTTCCCATTAGATACCTCCCCCTTCAGGTAGAAGTGGGAGAAGCGGTGGTCCCGCTGCCCGGCTCTACCGCGCCCACCTCTGTTGCCGGCGCCACGCCTGTTCTTGTGCGTGCCGCCGCCGCAAGTCCGTGAGCCCCTGTATTTCGATCTCTTGTTTACGGGCATCAGTCTCACCTCATCTTATAGAGAAGATCGTTGATCTGGGATCCATGATAGCCGAGAGCTCCACCCTGCTGAAAGGTTCGTTTGATTGTTTTATAGCCCTTTCGCGGTGGGTGCAGACGGAGCACCGGTTTGACATCTGCCAGATCGCGGAGACTTACCTCCCCTCTGCAGAGCGCCGCTGCAAATTCGCCGATATCAGCGTACGGGGTATGCGCACGGACGTAATCGTCGGTCAACCGCTCATCCCCGGTCAGTCTGCCCCGGTTGCGCAGGAGAGTTGCCAGGGTTTCCGGGTCAACCTCACCATACGCCACATAGTCTTTCACCTTGCGGATCATGCCCAGGTACGCCGGGGTATCGGGGACGAGGACACAGTGGTTGATGTGGTGGAGGCGGAGCATCTTGAGGGTATCCCTGATCTCACGGTTGGTCTTGACCACGCCGCGCACCTGCACTACCGCGTACATCACTCACTCCCTCCCACCCGGACGATGTTCGTCTGCCGGAGCGCTTCAAATGTCGCTTTGGCGTAGTTGATGGTCGTCCGGGTCTGCCCCCGGTTGAGGGCCCAGACATCCTTGATCCCTGCAAGCTGCAGGACCTTTTTTGGTGTATCCCCGGTCACAAGGCCGATACCCTGTGGCGCAGGCTTCAGCGTCACCCGGACGCTGCCTGCCTTGCCGGTGACCTCGATCGGGATCGAGTGCCTGGTATCGCAACCGCACTCCCAGCTCCCGCATCCCCGACGGACCTTTATGATGCTCACCTTTGCATCGTCTATCGCTTTCCGGATAGCGTTGCCGACCTGGGCATCTTTCGCCTGACCGAACCCTATATACCCGTCTCGGTTGCCGACCACCACGATGGCGCGGAACTTCACACGGCGGCCCGAGTCTGTCATCCGCTGGACCATGTTGATGTCCAGCACCTCGTCCTCCAGGTCGGGGAGAAGGAGATCGACGATCTGGGGTTCCTTGATCGGTTTTCCGCTCGCAAGCACCTCATCGATGCTGGTGATCTCGCCTGCGGCAACCATTCGCCCGAGACCGGTGAGCGGAATCCATTCTTCCTGTACGTATGCCATTGTCACACCAGCTCCTTCTTAATGGCCAGAGCCACAGCCTCTACATTCGCCACCAGGTTCTCTGCCCGTTCAGGGGCATACCCGGCGATATGGGCACCTTTGAGCCGTTCCTCATCAGGGAGGATCGATTCGCCATAGGGAATATCGAAACCTCCGTCCACCGCTCCTTTCAGGGCGGCAAAGATACGGGCTCCGGGCTTTGCCCGGGCAAGCCCGATATCCAGGATGCCACTATCGTGTCCTGCAGCGAGCGCTCTGACCGCAAACAGCATCCCGGTCAGGTAGGCTGCCGGGGTGCTTGCGGTCGATCCCTCATACCCGTAACCGGCAAGCTCGGTAGAGTACGCAGCCACCAGGGTGCGGTCTCCCTCATCTCCGGGGACGACCAGCTGCACGATGATCTGCCGGTTCGTCTTCCGGACGACCATCCTGGGTGTCCCTGACGCCAGGAGCGACATCCTCTGGTAGTAGTCAGTCTTGCCCTCGTGCCTTCTCCGGAAGGGCACAAAGTATCTTGGGCCGGTTGCCATTATCTCGACCTCCCTTCCACCATCTCGACGTGCGCCGTAAGGTGTGCCACGCTCCGGAACTGGCCGCCAGAGGCCCGCCGGTACATCAGGCGGTAAAGACCCCTGTCGATCCTGCCCTCATCCCGCATCTCACGCAGGGTCCGGCGCTGTGCCCGGATCTTTCCGATCCATACCTTCTTTCTTGGACGGCGAGCCCCAGCGGCGCCCCTTCTTCTGCCGGGACCTCTCTGGTGACCATAGGCTCGTTTTGCCATACGCTCACGTGCCCGGCCCCGGCTGTTTCCTTTCACAGCACGGGCCTTGATCGCGCCACCCGCGATGAGTTCGCGCAGGTCTTCTCGGGATATAGCCATCTCGATGTCGGCCTGCCGGCCGGGATCAAACCAGACGCGGTTTATCCCACACTTGAGAATGGCGGCAGCCATCCGTCTCTGGTTGACGAGATCACTCATCCTCATACACCTCCTCGTCTCCTTCTTCGTCTTCAACGGACTCGGGGACTGTTGGGGTAAGGTCTCTTGCGTTCAGCACTTTGAGTCCCAGCTCCATGGCCCGCATCTGGATCTCTCCACGTTTCTTGTTTCCTACTGATCCGGCGATCCGGGCAGCCTGGAGGTCAGGGTCCAGCCCGGCAAGGTCTGCCGGTGAGAAGACCCGCACCTCCTCATACCCGCTCGGGTGCAGACCGCGGACCACAGCAGGGCTCCCGTATCCTGGCCGGGGGAGCACGCCTTTTGCGCGGAACTGTCGACGCTGTTTGCTCTGGAGCCCGCGCGGGCGCCGCCAGACATCGGCCAGTTTCGCCTTGCGGTGGAGTCCGCGCCTCTTGAAGTCAGGTTTGTTCTGCCGGGTGCGGATGCGGATCAATCTTTTTCTCTCGTCCATCCTCTTCACGCCCTCTCGGTGATGTAGATGCCATCCTGGAACACCCGGGGATCACGTTTCGTGATCTTGGTCGCGTGCTCGATATTCGCGGCTGTATTGCCCACGTTCTCCTTATCGATGCCGGTGAGGGTCAACTCATCGTTACCGATCTTGACGGTGACTCCCTCGAGGATCTTTGCCACCCGGGGCTGCTTCTCGCCAAGGAAGTTGCTGATCATGATCCGATCGCCCTGCTGTTTCAGCTGGATCGGGAAGTGGCTGTATACCACCTTCATCTGGTACTCGTGCCCCTCGATGACACCCCGGATCATGTTCTTGGCGTGGGCCTCAAGGGTGCCGCTCATGGCGAGGAACCGCTTCCTGTCAGATGCCGTCGATATGACGATCTCGGCATCCTCAAGCGTGACATCGATCTGCGGGAACCGCAGATCGCGGGAAAGTGTGCCCTTCGGCCCGGTCACTGTGAGAAGGCTGCCTTCGAGCGTGACGTCCACGTTTGGAGGGATCTCGACTCTCCTCGTTATACCCATACGCAATCTCCCTCCGTCAGTAGACATATCCCAGCAGCTGCCCGCCGATACCCTCGCCCCGGGCCTGCTCGTGGGAGAGGACTCCCCTCGAGGTCGAGACGATGAGGATACCGAAGTTCTTTGCGGGGAGGTACTGCGACTCCCAGTATTCCATATCGGCCATTCCCACCGCGTACCGGGGGGTGATGGCGCCGCATCTATTGATCATCCCGGTGAGCTGGACCCGGAACTGGCCGCCACGGCCATCGTCGATGAACTCAAAGCCACCGATAAAGCCGTTTTCCTGCATGACGCGAAGCATTGAGCCCAACACCTTGCTGGCAGGCTCGACGATGACTTCGCTCCGCCCGGCGTCGCCAGCATTCTTGATTGCACTCATCGCATCAGCGATTGGATTTAGTCGTGCCATATCTCTCACCCTCAGTCCATCTTCTTAAAGCCCATCTTGCTCGCCCACTCGCGGAAGCACTGGCGGCAGAAGTAGATGCCGTATTTGCGCACAAGGCCCTGTTTCCGACCGCATATGCGACACTCGTTCGCACCACGGCCAAACTTCTTCGCCCTCTCTGCTAAAGACTCTTCTGCCATACCTCACACCTCCACACGGTAGNGTTCGCGCATGAACGCGATGGCTTCTTCTCTCTTCACCCTCTGATCGGCCGGCAGTCTCCTGCGCCCGACGGCCCGGCGTGCAATCCGCACACCTCTGCGCTCAAGCACCACGTTGACATCCATGCCGTAGATGCCGATCGCAGGGTCGTAGGCCATGCCGGGGAAGTCGGTGTGCTCCTCGATGCCGAAGGAGACGTTTCCGGTCTGGTCGAACTGGAAGGGTGCAAGGTGCCGGTCGACGATATCGAGCGCGGTCTCGACGAACTTTTCAGCGTTCCCTCGGCGCAGGGTGACCTTGCACCCGATGGGTGCGCCCTTCCTGATGCCGAACGCCGGCTGGGTCCGTTTCGCGATGGTGCGGACCGGCTTTTGGCCGGTGATCTGTTTCACGAGCTCTTCAGCCCTGACCAGCCGTTCGCCGCTCTCGCCGACACCCATGTGCACGATGATCTTGTCGATGTAGATCTCTTTCATCGCGCTCATATGGAGGCCTCCAGTTCAGGTGCAATCCCGGAACGGCCGACCATGAAGATGTACTCCTCGATGGTCTCAAACCTCTCATCGGCCGAGTCGTCCACGAGGACCACGCGGTTCGGGACGGAGCTTGCGGTCTTGATGATCTCGACGATCCGACCGACCTTGCCGGAGTGTTTTCCGCCGACGACCATGGCCACGTTGCCCTCTGTGAAGGGGAAGTGGTCGATGATCTGGAATCGACCCTCACCGGTCTCTGGGTCGCCGAGGGTTACCACGATCGAGTCCTTCGCCCGGTAGGTATTGTCGGCGAGGATATTTGCACCGTACGCAAGGTTCAGCTGCATCTTGCCGCCTTTGATGGTGGTCTTATTCTGGATCTTGCAGAGCCGGGTCTTTGCAGACTCTTCCGGAATCTCGACTGAGATCAGGTTGCCCCGCTTGTCCAGCTGGATGCGGTAGTGTCTCCCGAGCCTCGGGATTGAGACGATGTCAAAGACACCAAGGCCGATCCGGATGTCCCTGCATGGCCGTCCGTTGACGATGACGTCACGCTGGTGCAGGATCTTTCGGGCCTCGCTTGCATTCTGTGCGATGCCGATATGCTCCCGGAGCCAGACTCCGACCGGCAGACCGCCGGCATCGTGGGGGCCTGGAGCGGTCTTCATGACGAACTTCTCCGCCTTTTTTGGGATGCGCCAGGACTCAGGCGCAACCAGTCGCTTGAGATGGTTGGACATTACTCTCCGCCTCCGAGTCTCTCCTCACGGAGTTTGTCTTTCAGGTTGAGTTTCGTGATCTGCACGTTTGAGGGGTCAATCGGTCGGGGCACCTCGGTCCCGTCCGCCTTGATCACCATAACGCCGTGCACGATCACCTTGCAGGCCTTGGCGTCCACGGAGTCGACGATGCCTTCATCATCGGCATAGTCTCCCCGGAGCACCTTCACGGTATCACCCTTCACCACGCGGGCCCTCCGGATGTTGTATTTCCCGCGGAGTTCAGGCGAGAGTGGTGCTGAGAGGAACCGGCCCCGGGTGTGNTTTGGTGCGTTGTAGCGCGCTTTGCGCTGTTTNCTTGGTTGTCTGCTGGTTGTGCGTGCCATTTCTTCCTTCACCTCTACACGATCATCGTCGCCATGGAGGTGATCTTTGGGAACCTCTCGGCGATCTCGCGGGGGACGGGACCTTTGATCTCGGTTCCCTTCGGTTCACCGCGCTCGTTGATGAGCACCATGGCGTTGTCCTCGAATGAGAGCCGGATCCCGTTTGGACGGCGGATCTCCTTTCTCTGCCGGATGACCACCGCCTTCTCAAGCTTTCTGCGCATGTCGGGGGTGCCTTTCTTGACACTCACGGTCGCCACGTCGCCAAGACCCAGGCTGGGTTGCCGGCGCCGGACNCCNTGGTAGCCATCGACGGAGACGATCTCCACGAGCCGTGCACCAGTGTTGTCGGCACAGACGATGCGCGANCCGGTNGCGAGTGCACGCGGAATCTTCGACTGCATCGCCTTCATTCCTTCATCACCTCGACGACCACGAAGCTCTTCGTCTTTGAGAGCGGCCTGCACTCTGCGATCCTGACCACATCGCCGGCACTCGCGTTGATACAGGGAGTGCTGTGAGCATGGTATCGGGATCTGCGCTTCTCGTACCGCTTGTACTTCTTGACGTAGTGGAGATACTCATGTTCCACGACGACGGTGCCATTCATACGGTCGCTCACGACTTTGCCGGTAATCACCTGGCCGCGTACCGGCAAAGTGCCGTGAAACGGACAATTTATATCCTCGCATTCCGTCTCCGGAATGGGGACATTTAACCCAATGTTTCGTGCCATTCTGTTATCCTCTCTTATCTGATGCGCATCGTGATCCGCCGCTCCGGCCGGGCCTCAAGGCTCGAGCCGTCCACATCGACNGTTGTGCCGTCAGGGAGCTGGAGGCGGAATACACTGAACCGCTTTGGTATCTGCTTCTCTCCTCGCTCAGTCCGGANGGTGAGGGTATTTTGGGTCTCATCGATGATGCGGCCACCTACCCCAACATGTCCGGGATTGCTTGCGCGGACGACCAGAACATCCAGGCCGATCAGCTCGTGCCGCAGGATGTTCCGGGGAGAGATCATGCACTCCTCCGTGCGTTCTGCTCGGTCCGGATGCGTGCGATAGCCCTGCGGATCTCGCGGATCCTTCCGGGATTTTCCGTGGCACCGCCGGCACTGACTTTTCCCCGCTCCTGGATCAGCTCGAGGCTGAGTTTCTGCTCCTGCTCGAGGAGCTCGATGTCGGAGAGCTGTCTCACCTCGTGGGCGCGAAAGATTGCCATCTACCTCTCCTCCTGGTACTCCTCGTCTGAGAATGCGTCAAGATCTTCATCGAGTTCATCCTCTCCGATCTCCTCGGGTTCCGGNACCGGAATCGGNGCCTTCTTCGGCTCCGGTTCAAGGACTTCNAAGGTATCGGGCAGNTTCGCGCCCGGNGGGACGATCTTGACCTGAACACCGATGGTCCCCAGCTTCTTGACCGCAAGGGCGTACCCCGTCTCGACGATCGTCTCACTGGGCTCTCCCGAGTGCTTCACGTAACCCTCGGTGAACTTCTGGGTCCGCGATCTCGCACCGGTCAGCTTCCCGGCGACGATGACCTCGCAGCCGAGTGCGCCTGATTCCATCACCCGGCGGATCGTGCTCTGCCCGGCCTTCCGGAAGTACCAACCGCGCTCAAGCGCGTTTGCCAACCGCTCTGCCATGATCTGGGCACTGAAGTTGGGGTTCTGGACCTGCTGGACCTCCACCTGCGGGGATTCGATATCGAAGTTGGTGGCAAGGTCCTGGGTGAGCTGGCGAACCTGCCTGCCACCCTTCCCGATCACGATACCGGGTTTCTCCGCAAAGATGGTCACCTGGGTGCCAAGCGGTGTCCGGGTGATATCCATGCCACCGTATCCGGCTCGCTTGAGTTCCTTCGTGAGGAACTTCTCGACGCGGACGTTTCGCACGCCTTCGCTGACGAACTTCTTCTCGATTGCCATTACATCACCTCGGTCACGATGATCTCGATGTTCACAGTCTCCCTCCGTTTCGGGGTGGCGCGACCCATCGCACGTGGGAAGAATGCCCGGAGAGTGCGGCCCCTGTTGGCGGAGACATGGTCGATCCGGAGATTCTCGGCATCGAGGCCGATGTACTCGGCGTTCGTCTCGACTGAATTGAGCAGCCTGATGTAGGCCTCCGCGGCCTTCACAGGATACCGGCCTGCTGCCCATCCCGTAAGGCCCCTCTGGTGGGCGACGTTTCGCTTGAACCGCTTGAACGGGATGGCCTTCTTCTTCTCGACCACGTCGGCAAGATACGCTTTTGCCTCGGCGGTGGTCATGCCTCGGATGAACCGGGCGATCTCGATCGAGTGTTTGGGAGAGACGGGTAGCTCGTTCGCCTTTGCACGAGCGACGTTATCGCCCTCAATCACTGCTGAATAGCCTGTCCTTGCCATAGCCATCACTTCAGTGGTACGTACTTACTCGACCGGGTCGCACCGATACCGGCGCTACCGTGAGAGACCCTCCTGCGGGTCAGTGCAAATTCTCCGAGGTAGTGAAAGACCGCCTCAGGGTGGATCTCCACTCTCTGAAACTCTTTCCCGTTATGGACCTCGATCGTCTTTCCGACCATCTCGGGCATGACAACCATATCGCGCAGGTGGGTGCGGATCTTCGTGTCTCCCGATCGTATGTCGGAGAGCAGCTTCTCGTGCTCCCTGGAGAGGCCACGCTCGAACCTCCTGCGTATCCGGGACGGCATGAGCGGCAGGAGCTCGGAGAGCGTCATCTGCTGCAGGTCTTCGATGGTATGCCCGCGGTAGGTGAACTCTTCACGCCGCCGCGGCAT